>Ga0307515_10013354_pt1 | contig 15362 bp, 13 predicted proteins | sample 17_EM_MG_FD_194513 | JGI IMG/M metagenome (GOLD analysis project Ga0307515, IMG submission 194513) | Populus trichocarpa ectomycorrhiza microbial communities from riparian zone in the Pacific Northwest, United States - 17_EM | ecosystem: Host-associated > Plants > Roots > Unclassified | place... | reverse complement strand
ATTTGTTTTCTTTCAATCCTTATAGAGTGGACTTGTTTATGTTTCTTATATGAATCTTGCGTTTTCCTACATAGAAATCCAAGACCAACCAGGATTAGTAGTAACTCAAGGCTAAATATTTATCTATTTGTTGTCTTTCAATTCGATTATGACATATCTATTATGAATAAATTGAAGCCCTTTGCTTTGAGAGTGTGATGCTTTCACTCTGGAGTGATTCCTATTTGGTAGTAGCAGTCTATGTTCTATTTTTTTTCAAATTTTCTTTCAAATCTACTTTCAATTCCACCTTAAAAAATACTAAATTTGAAACCCTTACTAATAGTTGCTTGCAACTACTTCGACTTTAACTGAATCCTAATAAAAAAAAATATTTGAAATTGTTCGGTAGAAAAATTGTAAAGGGATTGAGTGAATTTTGCAATAAAATTATATTTTCAAACCATGAACACAATTACTTACTCCCTAATATAATCTTTTAACACATTTTGAGTTGATCATAATAGATCACGACTTGTGAGAACATCACACAAATTATACAATCCTAAAATTATATCTATTAAGGAGCAAGTAATTGTGTTCTTACAAATTATAGGCTGAAACTAAAGATTTCGTTTTATTAGTGATATATATTAGAGGTCTGTTGAAACTATCCATCGTTACTTTAGAATTGTATTAAAAGCAGTTCTTAAGTTATACAATCACCTTATTAAAAACCTAGGGGATATAGTTCCTGTAGATAATGAATAATTGCAGATTCTATCCTTATTTTAAAGTATGAGAACAATACCAATATTTTTATACATTAATTAATTACATCTAGAAGAAAAAGTTATAAATTATTTTTGCATGTTTATATAGGATTGTGTGGGAGCAATTGATAGTAACCATGTTCCTGCAAATGTTCCTGTTGAAATTCAAGAAAATTTTCAAGGTTGAAAAGAAGGAACAACACAAAATGTTTTAGCAGCTATAACTTTTGATTTGAAGTTTATATATGTTTTAGCTGGTTAGGAAGGAAGTGCACACGACTCACGGGTTTTAGGTGATGTACTATCAAGACCTAGTGGTCTAAAATTTCCAGAATGTATAAAATAAAATATTTATTATATGCGATAAACATATAAAATGTCTAATTAGATAAAGATAATAATAGGTTTTATTTTTTATTTGTAAGAAAATATTATCTTGGTGATGTTGATTACAGTATTCGAAAATGAATCAGTTCTTCTTTTCATAGAATTTGATATCACTTGAATGAGTTTACAAAATATTCACCAGAAAATATAAAAAGGAGTTATTTAATCTTCGACACTCTTCATTGAGAACCGCTATTGAGCGAAGGTTTGGTATTTTGAAGAGTCGTTTTAGATCAATTGATTGAAAACCTTGTTAGTCTTATGAAACACAAGTGAATGTTGTGTTTGCATGTTGTATTTTTCATAATCACATAATGAGAGTTGATCCTTATGACTTTTTTATGGAAGAAATATGTTCGGAAAGTGAACCAATTAGACGAATAATCAACTTAAACCAATGAGAGGAGAGGGAAGAGAATAGGGAGTGGATAACAAAAAGAGAAATGATTGCATCAACCATGTGGAATGATTATAACACTCAAAGAAACTAGTAATTGAGTGTTAATTAAATGTGTTTATTTTTATTATGTCTTTCTTGAGTTTGTATTATCTTTGTTATGTATTTAGATTGCTTGTTGACTTTATTATAATTTCTTATGTATTTTAAGAATTCTCTTTTAAATATTAATTGTATATTTTTTTTTGTAAAATTAATTAAATCTAAATATTGTATGATTTTATTTTGTATAAATTTGTAATTTTTTTTTTGTAGAAATGAGTACCACAAAGAATAAAAAATACAAGGGTAAGCATTTCACAAGGTCTGAACCTATGTCTTACATGCTACTTGAGATATTAGCTGATGAGGCACTTAAAGGAAACAAGTCTTCTTCCACCTTTAAAGTAGATAATCTTTTGTTAAGGTGGCTACAAAAATTAGTCAAAAATTCAACATGCAATGCAAGCCTAAGCATATGGATAATCATCTCAAAACTATATATAAAAAATGGGGAATAATAACCAAGATTGGGATGATTGTTTGAAGATGATTACGGTTTTGAAAGATGTATATGATAAAGAAGTAAATGTATGATAAATAGTATACTATTTGTAATTTGTACATTTACTTTTGTTTCCAAAACTTTATACAAGGAACTAAAAAAATTTATATTCTAAACTTTATGAACAGGCACATTCCAATCATGATAAATATCTCAATAAAAAAAACTTGATATATATGAAGCAATGACAATTGTTGTTGGAAAAGACATGACAACCAGAAATTATGTCAAATCACATGTTGATATCAACATGAAAGAGAACACTAAATTGCAATCCATTTCAATTGAAAATGAAGAGGAATATGAAGAACTTCAAAAGAAAAGGAGACATCTTCCTCTAGTGCACAAAAGAGACAACATAGGAAGAGACATTGTATGCATGAAGATAGTGGTGTTGAAAAGTTGCCTAAAAAGATTGGAGATGTAGCGTTTGCATTTCAAAATCTAAGCAAAAATCAACTTGATGTTAATGAGCAATATACAGAAGTGATGAAAATTGAAGGCTTTGATGAGATCACTCTTGGTGTTGCTTTTGATCACTTGGTCCAAAATTAAAATGTTGACAAAAGCATTTATGGCAAAATATGATAATTTGAGGAAAATTTGGGTTCAAAATTTTGTGAACCAATACTACTATAGGCTTGATTGTTAAGATGATTTTACTATGATAAGAAAGTCTATGTTTGTTATTTGACAAGTATGTTTACCTATTTTATTTGGTCTAGTATGTTAATATTTGTTAATTTGAAGTAATATATATGTATATAACATCAAAACTTAATATTTATGCATGACAATGTTTGATGTAAGATATTTATATTTATTTTCTAATGCTTAATTGATATATTAAAGGGACATTAAAGGGATAATTGTCCATACCCTTTAAAAAACCCATCAAAATATTTTTGTATCTATTTATATCTAACAAAAATATTCATACCAAAAAAAACCCCAAATATATAACTCTTACTTAATACCATTAACTAATTTGGCTTTCTTAAAATGAAAAAAAAAATATTTTGAGCTTTTAAAAATGAAAAAAAAATATTAATAGATTTTACTTCAAAAATATTTCACAAGGTTATATCTTTATAATATTATATTTAAAATATTTATATTACATGTATAGTTATATTTTATAAAATAAGCTATATATAAATATATGATTTGGTTTTCTTTACGGCAAACAAATGCTACCTTAAGCTTCTTTTGAATTTTAAACTTTTTAGCTACTATTCATGATTTGGTTCCGCTGTAACCAAGTTTGTCAATTCCGTTTTGGTAGGTGTTTTGTTTTTTCAATTGGAATGGAATGTTTCAGTTTCAGAGTGTTTCAGCGCGCCGTTTCGGGGTTGTACTGTTCATATATATATATATATAATTCAACAAATATAATTCAAATTCAAGATAAATTAATTATACATTATGCAATACAAACACAATGCCAAACAAATATAATTTCAAAATTTAAAATATTTCTAAATAGTCAAGATTAAATAGATCTTTAACTTAAAGTAATTCAACTTAAACAAAATATCAAAATATTATGAAAGTAAAATGTTTTAACACAAATATTTTAAATATAAAGTTAGATCAATATTATTAAGGCTAATGAAATTTAAAACATCCCTTGTTTTGCTCAAATTCCTACAAAGTATAAACATGAAAAAAACAACATAAATATAAACCATATATATTAGTGATAAATCTAATTTTAAAAAATTAATATCATTGTTAATGAAAATAGTAATAATTAATAATTTTCAATATTATTATTAATATCATTGTTATTAAAAATAGTAATGAAAAAGAGCTTTTTATACTTGGGTGGTTTAATTAATTAAATTGAATAAGGTTCAATTTGATTAAAATTCAATAGCTTTTCAAGAGCGGAACGAAACATGTGGAATGAAACCAGAACATTCCGGCTGAAATTTAGCCGAAAAATCCAGAACGGACCGAGATTTAAAATGAGATGAAAATTGTTCTGTTTTGTTCCGTTATTTGAATTGGTATGGAATGTTTCGGCCATTCCGGGCAAAACGAAATGGAATTGACAACTTTGGCTGTAACAGTTCTTATTTCGGTAATATTCATGATTTGACTCTTGGAGCATAGTACCACTGAGCATAATTACATTATACATAAAACTAAAAGGAATGGGGAAATCACTGTTTCCCCACACCCAAATGCACTGTGGATTACAACAGTAATTCACAGTGCATTCCTCTCTTCTTTTTCTTTTTTTTTTCACGTTTTCTTTTCTTTTTCTTTTCAATTTTTCATTTTGTTTTCCAACTTTCCCTTTTTTTTCTTTTTTTTTCATTTCTTTTTTCTTTCTTTTTCCAAAATTATCTTTGTTGATTTTACTTTTTAAATATTGAACTGGTTAAAAATTTTGCTTTATAATTTTTTTCCTTTACAATACTATGGATTGCTACGGTGTTTTCCCACATAGTTTTGCTATTTTATTTTTTTATTTTTCAAAATTATATTTGTCGAATTTTTTTTTATATTGAGCTGATTGAGAATTTAGTTTTGTAATTTTTTTTCTTTAAAACATTGTTGATTGCTATAGTATTTCTCCGCATGGTTTTGTTTTTGTTTTTTTATGATTTTCTTCGAAATTATCTTTTTTTATTTTATTTTTTAATATTGAGCTAGTTAAAAAATTACAGTTACAATATGTGAGGAAAGCACTGTAACTTTCCTTGTAAATTATTGTGGATTGCTACAATGTTTTTTCTCATATGGTTTTTTTGTATGTTTTGCTATTTTTTTCCCTAAAATTGTCTTTGTCAATTTTATTTTTTAAATATTAAGCTGGTTAAGAATTGTAATTACAAGTCAATATAAGTTTTTCCTCACATGGTTTTTTTCCAGTTTTTTTTGTGTTTTCTTTTTTTGTAATATTTTTTTCCAAAATTATCTTCGTCGATTTTATTTTTTTTAATATTGAGTTGGTTAGAATTTAACTTTGTAATAAAGTTTAATCATGTGGGAAATCACTATAGCTTTCCTCACAAAACAATGTTGAGAATTACAATTACAAGTCATTACAAATAAGACTAAATCATGTGAGGAAGCACTGTAGCTTTCATCACAAAACACTGTGAATTAATACAGTGTTTCCAACATGATTTTTTTCCCTTTTTTTTCTAAAATTGTCTCTGTCGATTTGATTTTTTTAATATTGAGCTGATTAAGAATTTAGCTTTGTATTTTTTTTCTTTAAAACACTGTCAATTGTTGCGGTGTTTTCCCATATGATTTGTTTTATGATTTTTTTCCAAAATTATCTTTGTCCATTTTTTTTTACTATTGAGTTAGTTAAGAATTATAATTACAATAAAGCTAAATCATATGGGAAAAGCGTTGTAGTTTTTTTCACAAAACACTATGGATTGCTACAGTGTTTCTCTAAATGGTTTTTTATTTTATTTTATTGGGGAAAGCACTGTAGTTTTCCTCACAAAACATTGTCAATTGCTACAACGTTTTTCCTTATGGGTTTTTTTCCTTCCAAAATTATCTTTGTTGGTTTTTTTTTAATATTAAGTTGGTAGATAATTTAGCTTTGTAATTTTTTTTGTTTTTTATTAACAGAAAAGTTAAACCATGTGGCGAAAACACTGTATCTTTCTTCCCAAAACACTGTGGATTGCTACAAATCATTTTGTTTAATCTCTAAGTTTTGATCACCAACACAACCTTTTTTTCCATCATGAAATATTGGCTCCATCATACCTTTAGTTTCTATTACTTATCTAGCGTTGGTTCACAATTATAACACTATTAAATATATTTGTTTTATAAGCCTGCGGCAGTGCGCGGGCATGCCATCTCGTGAAATTGATAACCTGTGAAAGTCTCTGCAGATGAGAGCTATTAGCATTAACTAGTTTTTTTTACTCGTGTCATGCCACAGGTTATACATTTTTTTAATCTAAAAAAAAAACATATAAAGATATCAGAAAATATAAAATTTCATACATTCCGGCTGAAATATTTATAAAATACTTAAATAGTAATATATTGGATGATATATTTAAAAACAAAATTGAGAATGCGGCACATTGAATAAACCCTAGTCAACTATAGTTAACATGTAAAACTTGTGATATGAGATATGAAATCATTATAAAACCCTGGAATCAAAATAAATTAGGAACCCGAATTATAATGAACCAAATATTGAAGGTCAAAAGCAGGAAAAAAAGATCCCAAAAAATATGACTCAAGTAAACCTATATCAGTTGTCAGAAAAAAAAAAAAAAAGCTTAGGCGACGATAAGATTTTTAAAGAAGTAAAAATAATCTTGGGTCATTAAGTCGATTGGGTTTAATAAGTTCAATTAATTTAATAATATAAAAAAGGTAACTCTAATTTAATAATATGAAAAACTAAGTAAACCTGGACAAATCTCTTAAACATTGTTTAATCTTCCAAAACCACAATCAGTGAAATCTCAAACGTCATTCAATCTTTTTACTATTTTTTAAAAAGTGAAATGACAGAAATAATCTTGGTCAAAAGTTCTAATTTTTTTCACCAACAAGGTAAAGTAGTCATTTAGTCATTTTAATAACTAATGAGTCATATTAAAAAAACTAAATTATCTCCAAACCTAAGATATCTAATTTTCTCAACTAAGGGGAAAAAAACATAATTTTATTTTTGAAGTGAGTAATATTATATGAATGTATGTAATGTTAAAAAAATTAAAACAAATAAGAACATACATATTCAGAATAAAACTTAAAAGAGAAGTTCATACCTTTTCTTGTATATTTTTCTCAATACTTAGAATACAAGACAAATAGTCTATTTATAGAAGAAGAAAATGAGAACATTAAATGATACTAAGAAACTCAAGTGTTATGAAAAACCAAGAGACTAAACTCAAGAATCATAAAGTCTAAGAGATTTTAATGGACATTCAATACATATAATTATAGACTTTATAACACTTCCCCTTGAATGACCATGTACTAAAAATATGTCTTCTTAAAACCTTGCGAAAGAAAACCTAATGGGAAAAAAAAACCCTAAACGAAGGAAAAAGAGTACAACATTATTGTGTGATTTCTAAATACTTTAGAATTCAATAGAAGATTTTATATAAATACTTTAAGATCCATATTTGAATACTATAGGATTTACAAAAATACTAAATTACCTCATTAAAATCTTGCAAAGGAAAACCCAATGGAAAAAAACCTAAGCGAAGAAAAAAGAGTACAATTTGCATTGACTTTACATCAAAAGTACATGTCTTATGATAAATCTTTAAAATGATGCATTCCAATATTACGGACAAGCTTCTTGAAAGTTGAGGCTGGTAAAAACTTTGTAAATAAGTCTGTTAAATTATCTTTTAACCTGATTTGCTTGATATCATTTTTTTTCCTGTCATTAAAGCTCGTGAATATAAAAGAACTTTGGTGAGATATGCTTTGTTTCATCTCGTTTATTGTAGCCTCCTCTAAGTTGAGTGATGCAGACAACATTATCTTCAAACAATATTGTGGGACTATCTTCAATGGTTAACAATCCACATTTTACTTACGTGTTGGATAATTGACCTTAGCCATATACATTCTCAACTTGCTTCATGGATTTCAATAATTTCTGAATGATTTGATGAAGTAGCCATTAATGTTTGTTTGACAGATCTCCAAGAAATTACAGTACCTTAATATGTAAACAGATAACCTGTTTGTGATCTCTTTGTGTGAGGATTAGAGAGGTAACCTGCATTTGCATATCCAATCAATTGTGAATTTGATTCACTATAAAATAACCATATTTTAGTTGTTCCACGGAGATAGTGAAGTATATGTTTGACCCTATTCTAGTGTCTTTTTTGTTGGAGTGGAACTATATTTTGCCAATAAATTGACTGCAAAAGCTATATCTGGTCTTGTATAATTTGCAAGATACATGAGTGCTCTAATAGCACTAAGTATGGTACTTTTAGACCAACAATTTCTTCATCCTCTTTTAGTGGTAGAAAATGGTCTTTTTCGCATTAAGTGATCGAACAACCATAGGTATACTCAAAGGATGAACATTGTCCATGTAAAAGTATTTCAAGACCTTTTCTTTATACGTTGATTGATGGATAAATTTTCCATTTAAAAGATGTTCAATCTGTAAACCAAGATAAAAAATTTTCTTTTGGAGATCTTTCATATCAAATTCATCTTTCAAAGAGGCTATAATTTTTATAAGCTCTTTAGGAGTACCAACAAGATTTAAATCATCAACATATACTACAACAACATCAAATCCAGATGTGGTTTTCTTATTAAAAATACATGGGCAAATCTCATTATTCTCAAACCCTTTTTCTATGAGGTATTCATTAAAACGATTATACCACTCTCGACCAGATTGCTTCAACCAATATAAAGATTTTTGTAGTTTAATAAAATAAACACTCCTAGGTTTATCATAAAAACTTCAGGCATTTTGAGTCCTTCAAGGATTTTCATATGGATATCGTTATTTATTGATCCATATAGATATGCTGTAACAATATCTATTAAACGCATATTTATATTTTTTTAGACTACTAAACCAATCAAAAATCTGAAAGTAATTGCATTTATAATTGGACAATAAGTTTCCTCATAATGAATGTCAAGTCTTTGTGAGAAACCTTGTGCACCAAGTTGTGCCTTATTTCGAACAATTTTATTTTTCTCATTTTATTTTCTAATGAAAACCCACTTATATCTAACATGCATAACACTTTTAGGTGTGTGAACTAGAGGTCCAAATACTTCACGTTTTGCAAGTAAGTTTAACTCTTTTTGGATTGCTTTTTCTATATTGGCCAATCATTTCTATGTCAATATTTTTCGACAGTTTATGGTTCAATTTCATCATCATTTCTGGTGATGCCAAAAGAAATTTTAAATGCAAATACGTTATTTTTGACAATTTTATTTTGATCCAAAATCTCTCCTATGTGAACATAGTTTATGGATCTCTTCAGGAAATTCCTCTTAAGGAAGTCCCTCTTCGATAGAATCAATATTGAGAGATGATTTTGACATAATATTTATCGTCTGTTTCATAGATGATGAATCTTTAGGAGTACCATCATTTATTTGTTGTAATTTGCATCTTCTAGGATTTTTGTCCTTAGCACCAACAGGCATTCCGCGCTTCAAGCGTGGTATAGATCATTTGCTACTATGTTGTCTGTTTTTTCTCTCAGGGATTTCAATTCTAAATGGAGCGTTTGCAGCTAGAATATGTGATTTAACCACTTTTTTACTATTAGTGAAAACATCTGGTCATTAATTTCAAATATATTGTAAATAAATTATCTTTTAAACTTTAAGTTCAAATTGATTTGTCCTTGGATCAAAATGAGATAACTTCGGGTTATTCCAAGTAATTTCTTGTCGTGCTTTAGGCACTAACTTTTCTTTCCCTAATGATAGAAAAATATTCTCATCAAAATGACAGTCTTCAAAACGTGCCTTAAAAACATCACTAGTTAAAGGTTCAAGGAATCTAATAATAAATGGAGAATTAAAACCAACATTAAACAAAACTCTAAATATGTGGTGAATTCACGGTAGCAATAAACACATTTTACTATGGATTGCTATAGTGAATTTACCTTTATGCCCCTTGGTGGAAAAGTTGGAAGGCTGGAGTATTTCGATCTTTTTACGCTGACCTATTGGTTAATAAAAAATTGAACATGGGCATCATTAACTTTTCAAATTATTTTGTACAGTAAAAATACTCTTCTACCCCAAAGTCAATGAAATTTAAACCTGCTAACCAAGGGTTTTTTTTACTTTGCACAAACATTAAAATAAGTAAAATACTTTTTTTCCCTTGGATAAGACAAAATAGCTTATATGCATTCAAGGGTGCTTTGGTACTTTCACATTGGTTTATTTGTTATTTCCAGGGTTATGGGTGTTTTTTTTAGTAATTTAACATTTATTTTTAATATTAAATCCTGAAACGTTGATGGTGTGTCTTTTTCACATGCCAGCGCGTTGATAGTGTTTATGCTCTTTCGACGGCGCGTGTGACGTCACTGATTGTCAAAAAATGGACTTCTGTCATGTCATTGCAAATGTTGTCACATGCTCTTCCTCTTGATATGTAGCGTGTCAGTGGTGGTCTGGTGGTTTGTCATCGGTTGTCGTTTCTTCTTTCTACTCTTCTCTCTCTTGTAGTTAAAGTACATATTTGTCCTTTTTTCTTTTTGTTTTTCAATTTCAGTCATTATGTTTTTTGTTGCTTATTTTCGTCCTTGACTCTTTTAGAAAACTTTTTATGTTTTCAATTTAGTCTTTAAATCACAATTTGAAATATATTGTTTTCACCAATTTGGTGCTTATTCTTGTAATTTGTCATTTTTACCCTTGGATCTTTTGTTATAGTTCTATTAATATTTAATTTCATCATTCAATCAAAGTTTATGTTGTTTTTTTTTCAATATAGCCTTCATTCTTTTGATTTCTTTTTTCCTTTTGTTAATTGTTTTTTTCTTTTCGATTTAACTCTTTAATTTAATTTTTTAATGCCCTTAAATTTATATTTTATTTTGGTTTTCACCCTTATTTTTTAATTAAATTTTTTCATGTGGTTGATTTTTTTCCCGGATACATTCTTAAATGTTTGATTTATTTGGGATTGGGCTTCACGGTTTTTTCATTTATAAGGCTTCCAATTTAATGACACAGATCACAAGTTTTAAGTGTTAATACTGTAACAACCCAAATAGTTAGGTCAATTTATCCGTTTAACTTCCAAGTAAAGGGTAAATGGAGCATAATTGTTTTTTACATTGAGTTCACTGAAATTTCTAACGAAATTTTGGCAGAGTCTCCCCTATATCGGGAGGTCCCAAGTTATCGGCAATTTACCCTGCATGCATTTATGATCACATCCCATCCATAATCTCATCCATAATGGGTCCAATTCAATCATTTAATTCATTCGAGAATATACTTAGGACAAAACTTCATACTCAATCTCCATTTCATATCACATGCATAAATTAGTAATTAAGAGAATCATCCAAGTATTGAATTTCCATATATAAACACAACACAGATTAGCTTCCTAAACATAAACTAGTACATTATAATATCCCCAAACATATGTTAATACATTTAATATTCCAAACACAAAATAATACGAGTATACTATTATATTCAGGTTACATATTTACTGCATAACAAAATTACATGGATAATCCTTAAGTTCCTAACTTATACAAAAAGGGATCAAAGAACCTAAATTCTACTCCTGACGTGAATGGGAAGGACCTGCAACATCAAAATCAGAGAATAATTATATTAAATAAATAAAATACAACCAAATAATGGAGGGTTACTACTATATATATCTACACATACAAGTACCCACTCGATAGGGCATAATCATAGTTGATCTGCAAAAGAGGATCCTTTGCTACATCTAACGCTTATCCTTCCACAACCTACTCATGGTTTTCTTTTCGATTATCACACATTTTTTTTTTCTGATTTACCCTTTTCCTTATTCACTCCAAATTCCGAGGTGGTTGTTGCCGACACTACTAACTCCTATTAGTGTCATTAGTCACCCTTACCTGGATCGACTAATCAATTCCTTGGCAATGATGGCACCAACTTAATCAGTCGATGCCATTGAGCTATTTCCAACCCGAAATAGCCATTCAATTGTTCTCCATCACACTTGGAGATGTTTCCGGTAATACCGATGCCAAGTTCTCTTGACACCGTTAACTCCCTCCATGGGAAGTTAATCAAATTATTGTGGGCTTGCCGATACCAACATTATTCGCCAATATCATTAACTATTCTTGATGCGAATAGTTAATCAAGTTCAATATTCATTATATTTCCATCAAGGTCATGCCGATGTTAACAATATTTGTTAACATCATTAGCCGCCCCTATTCGAGATCGGCTAATCAAGTCCATAGGCAGTCGTTTTCTTTCTTGTCTCCTTTTTTTTATATACATAATATAGACCCATATTCGAACTCCAAATTCCGGAGTCTACGATCAAAATTCAGATCAAATCCATGTCCATTTCACCATATCTTTCCTTTCTTTAGTCATATTCACGAATATGATTTGTAAAATGAATTTGAGTACGAAATTTATTATCAACCAAGGAGAATATAGGCATGGAACACCTACCTGCCACCGATGCTCGATTTGCGTTCCCTTGTTGTTGATATACTCCCCCTATGGTTCCTCCTGAATTCACAAGTATACTACATTAGTTCATGTTCGATTTCCATTTCGCAAATAGTAAGGCAACAACAATAACATTTACTCTTTACATTTCTTTGTTTTATATCATTACGCACATCATCAACTTTACTTTTCAAATGTAGTTTATCCCCTACTAGTGTTAAGGTTCAATGTTACAAGAATTTTGGTGGGAAGAAACGGTTTTCTTCCCCTATCACAGCTAAATCCCCTGTTTTGTTAATTCCCGTCAGATCTGCCAGCAGGGGCGGCAGTTTGACCTTTCCTCATATTTTTACCTATATCTGGAGCTCTAGAGCTCCAAATTGAGCGAGGTTGGATTCGTTAGAAAGCTAACATCTCAGGCTACAATTTATATGAGAGATGTTTCCCCGATTTTATCGTTTTGAGGCCCGAAATCCCTTACAACAGAGGTGATGAATTTGTCCAGAATAGAGGTGATTCCTAAGTGAGCTTTCTTCTATAATTGGTTCCTACATAAATATACATAATACACCAGAATTCTTATTATTTCCCTTTATTTGGCTTTTGGCCGATCTTAGTCTAAGGGAACTAAGGATCCCCCTCTTTCTTTTCTTTTTCTCTAGCTAATTTTTCTTACCACACACACTCATTGTCCACATACTACACATGCCATAAGTGTTCATCAACCCCAAATTTCAGAATCCCTTTCCTCCCCCTTTCCATCACATGGCCGCCCACTCTAGTTTGGAATCAATGATTTCTTTTTTTAACAATTTTTTTTGTGTGTTTCTTTCAAGTTCAGAGCATCCTATTTAGCTTAACTAACCTCATTTCTATCAATTTCTGCATTTCCCTCAATCTTCCTTCAAGAACCCTAATTTATAAAATCTGAAATTTGTACATAATTCCTACTTAATTGTTAACTTGTTTTATACAATCAAGTCTAGTGTTCATAGCTTTAGAAATTTCAGAATTTCAGCTCATGTAAAGTGAATATTTTGGCCCCTCTTCTCAAGCATGCAGCCGACCCCTTCTTCTTTTTCTTCAATTATGCACTTGTTTTATCCTTATTAGAACCCTTATTATTGGTTGTCCTCTCTATTTGGAGTTTCTAGGTTTGTATTCCTAAGTGATTTGGTGTTTTTTCTTCTCTTTTAAAGAAGAAAATATGCACTCTTTCCCCCCTTTTTTTCTTTTGTTTCCAACCGGCTATGAAAGAGGAATGAATGGGGTATTTATAGGCCTCATTCTTCCTAATTATACATTGGCCCTTATTCTTTCTTTTTCTTTACAATTTGAATCACATTCTTTATGTCTTTATATTTTCCTATTTAATTTCTTAATTATTACTTTTATTTATCATGTATATAATAACATTGTAATTTATTCCTTATTATATTTTTTTTCTCGGGATTTTACAAATACGGTTAGAAATTATTTTTTTCCTCATTATATTTTATGATTTTATCATTCTACATTGTTTAAAAAATTGTTTTGTGGTTACCTTCCTATTCTTTTCTATCAGTTTTTCTTTGTCTCATTACCTAAACCATGAGTTTTGCAAACTGTTTTGTTTTGTATTTAATTTTTGTTGATTTTTTATTTTATTTTTTATTTTACTTTATTACAAGTAAGTTTTGTTTTGTACAAAAAATAGTTATTTTGAAATAATATTTCTTATATGTTCGGCCATGCATTTTTTTTCTTTTTTTTTATTCACTCTGTTTCATATGTGTTTTTATTTCTATTATCTTTTATTAATTTTAATGGATACAAACGAGTAAATATCTCATTTTGCGAGATCAAATATCAAATATCTCTCAATTTTTTCAGTTTCTCTTTTAGTTATTACTAACAAAAAAAATTACATAGATTATTATTAGATGTTTAGATAAACTTTTCGATTTACACTTATAATTTATATTATGTAAAAAAAACATATCAAAATATTATGTACACTCAAGTTTTTGTTTTTTATAGAAAAAAAAATTACGGCCCCTACGAAACACATATCAAATCAAATTTTTAGTTGCCCTCGAATTAATATTTTTTTTCACCCTTATTTTTTAATCTTTTTGTGTAATTGATTTTTTTTTATTTTATCTTTCGACATTTGATTTATTAGAGATTCGGCTTCATACAATCTTATCGCTCTGCATTTGTTCTTTTTTTAAATATTGGTTTTGTAATTATCTTTAATTTCTTTTCTATAAATTTATTTTAGTCTCATAATCCAGGTCATGGGTTTTGCATGTTATTTTTTAATATAAGTTTCTTTAAAGTTGTTTTGTTTGTGTTTGATTTTTCAAGATGTTATGCTAATTCATGTAGAATTGTTTTTTGGGATTTATAAAAATGAAGTTTATTTTTAAAAATAAAAAAAATATTCATTTTTAAATAATATTGTTGATGTGTTTAGCCTTGCATAATATTTTTTTTGGGCATGAGTTTATTTAGTCAATTTTATTTGGGTTTATCTTTTAAGTCATAAGGTTTTTAGGTTGTAGATTTATCTTTTATTGATTTTAATAAACAAGCTTAGTAAACACAATCAGATAAATGTCTCATTTTGTATTGTTGATATCTTGATTTACATTTATTCTCAATTTTATCAATTTCTCGTTTCGTTATTATTAATGATTTTTTTCCCATTTATTTACATAAATCATTATTAATTTATTTAATGAAATATTGTATTGGCTTTTCAATTTATACTTTGAATATTTTTATGTTAAAAAATACATTGAAACAGCCTGCATATCTGAATTTTTTTAAAAAAATAATATGACCCGTGGTGAAGCGTGGGTTAAATGGCTAGTAAATTCCTATTCTACATTCTGCACTCATTTTAGTCTTTTGTGGGGGGTGTTATAGGCACATATACCATACATCCAAAAGTTTGTAGATAAAATATATTTGGTGATATACCAAAAACAAGTTGCAAAGGAGAATATTTATGGTAAACACTTGATCTAATTCTAACCAATGA
>Ga0307515_10013353_pt1 | contig 15362 bp, 13 predicted proteins | sample 17_EM_MG_FD_194513 | JGI IMG/M metagenome (GOLD analysis project Ga0307515, IMG submission 194513) | Populus trichocarpa ectomycorrhiza microbial communities from riparian zone in the Pacific Northwest, United States - 17_EM | ecosystem: Host-associated > Plants > Roots > Unclassified | place... | reverse complement strand
ACCTGGTACGGCACGCTGAAAGTCCTGATCTCTTCCACCAGTTGGCTAGCCCCGGCGACAAACCATGGGACAGTCCTTGAAAATATGTTAGATACACATGTATGCACGCGCAAGCTAATATTACAAGGGAGACAGGAAATATATGACGCAGGAGACAAATTGCTAACGATTCGGATGGAAGGGCAACAAATATGAGATGACAACAATGTACGCGAACGGAGGAAGTAAATAGGGAGAAGAACATTTTGAAGAGGAAGAAAGTTGTGATCTTAGAAGCGCAAGGGAAGGCGGCATGAAGGGACAGTGCTTTGGCGCCTTACGGGAAGATGCATCTGAAAGACTGAACGTGACCACCGATGCAATCATTTGGTCCCCGAGCTTGGAATGGAGAGTTATTGCGTGCAGGAAGTAGTATCGTTTGCAGGAACTCACGATTGAATGCCGATTAATCAGAGGCCCCCGCGAGGTGAACGACCGTACCGCAGAGCTTCGTGTCCTCCGTGCCCTCTGTGTCCCCCGCAGCCTGCTCGTAATAGCCGACCGCATGCAGAACATCGGTTATCCCTTCAACCCCGTACTGGTTATACCAATCCCGAGCAAACTTTTCCATCCCGAGCTGCTTGGCGCCACGCAAAAACTCAAGCACATCGCTGGCCACGTCATCCCCGAACCCACCTCTGGGCCCCAAAATGTCGGCCGCGCCCAGAGCCCCAGACGTCAACCCTTCGACTACGCACAGTGCGCAGAAGATGCCAGCTCGCAGCACCGCAACATGGCGCAGGTAGTCTGTGTTATTGACTGCGTACTGTTCGGCGCATTCAAGGTGAGCTTTTGCGTCGTCGAACTTGTGTTCGCAGGCAAAAACCTCCACCAGGGAAGAATGAGCCGCAAACAGCTGATCGTGCCGACTGGAAGCGAATGCAATTCCGAGAGTGGCTTCGTAATGGTGAATGGCCGCCTCCATCTTCTCCTTGGACTGATATACCTTGCCAAGAATATAGTGAGATTGAAAGGCCAGAAATTCGTTGCCTTCCTCCGGGACGAGCGTGATCGCGCGGGATGCTGCTTCTTCTGCGGCGTCGAGCTGCTCGTTTGTATGTAACAACCAAGCGAGGCCAACTAAACACCCCGCCTGCGCCACCGTATTACCGCGCCGTTCGTAAATTCCCAAGGCTTCTCTCGCATGCTGTATCCCTTCGTCGTAGAGGCCCATGTCCTGGTTTGTGTCGGCTAGGTACCGCAATTTCTGAGCAACCCCGTAGTCATCCCCCTGCTCTCTTTCGAGATTCAAGGTGTGAGTTAGGAGTCGCTTGCGTTCCACGTTGTTTCCCGCCAACTCGAACAACTGTGAGAGCAGAAACAAGCATTCCGGCTTTGAGAGATGGTCGTCCGGGAGCGCTTCGATCTTTGGCTGCAGAATGGTGAGCCGATTGTTGTGTCGGATGAGGTGCTCCATGAATCCGGCACAGGCATCCCAAACGTAATCCGAGTCTGTATCAATCGTTGTGAAGACATCGAGCAGGTGCTCGATATTCAAATCCTCTGATGTCATCCATTGCGTGTCACCTGGACCAGCATTGGCTAACATCCGGGTGAAGTAGTAGTCTTTGGTCGTGCGGAGGAGTGGGGATGACTGTGGATCCTTCGGAGAGAAATAATCTCGGAGTGGTGAGAGCATCGTGATGAACCTATCGCTCCTATATGTCAGGGAATGGGTGCAGAACTCGTCAAAGACTTTGGTTCTGTTGGGGGTTACCGGAAACAACCAGTCTAGGTTGTCCCCGTTGACACCTTGCGGAAAGAACGCAATGACTCCGAGGAGCGCTCGCGCGTCAGGGCCGAGCTCTTGGAGAGAGGGGGAGGTGAGTGAAAGTTCGATTGCGGCCGAAGGGCCCCTGACTTGTTTGGCTCGCGGTACGCTTGTTCGCAGTTGCTCCCATTCTCTAATCAACCGGTCCGCGTCCCACTTGTTCCGGTGTGCGGCTGAGGCGAGCAAGGTAATTGAAAGGGGGTTGAAATCAAGGAGTTCCAGGATGACGTTGACGAGATGGGAACGATTGTCGCCGTCGTAGATCCGGTAGAAGGTATCGCATGCGGCGTCCATTGTCAGCATTGGCACATCAAGACATATGCAACCTGGAGGAGCAGCGGGTGCCTGGGACGTGATGCAAACGCAGATGGTGTCGAACCGACACAGTTCCTCCACCACAGCCTCGATCTCCTGACCAGCTGTTCCTTGCCAGTCGAGGATAGATTCCGCATTGTCGAGAACTATCAGCATCTCCGTCGAGGACAGGAATGGTCTCAGTTGGGTTAGGTCCTCGGGGTTCTCGACGCCTGCACCGATGACATTGGAAAGGCGATGGAGGAAGTGAGAACGCGAGGCGGGGAGCTGATCACAACGAATGAACCGGCGGTAGTCACCAAACCGTTGCTTGACCCGATCGCAGTGGAGAACGGTGAGCGCAACGGAGGTCTTGCCGATTCCACCGGGGCCGATGAGAACGATTGGAAGGAGGTTCTCGGCGAGGTCAACCACCTCCCTGACCAGCTCATCGCGTCCGAAGAAGGTCCTTGGTGGGAGAGGGGGTGACTCTCCGGGTATGCTGAATCCAAACATCAGATGATGGGTGCATCAGCGATTTGAATTGCTGACCTGGTTTGAGTCTACGCGATAGTGAGGGACTATTTGATTATGGCTAGAGTGCGACCGTCACTCACCGACAGATGGTTACTGCCATTTCCTTTCTCCCGAGGGCTCTTCGATGGGCTACGGTGGCCGTCGGAAACGATGGTGTCGTGGTTCACGACATCAGCAGAAATAGTTTTATCTGTTTTTATTAAAAGTTCCTTCTGGAAGCGGAAAGTCAGCAACGGCCACCGCCCAAGCGACAGAACGTACGTTGAAATCCTGGATAATTTTACCGAGGCCCAACCTCCAAGTGGTGATTGTCTTTCTATCTTTCCTCGCGCGAAAATACCGAACTAACACGTTCCGTTTACCCCACTTCACTAATTTCCTCTGAATATCTGCCACGTTCCTGCGGTCGAGAGTATTTTAGTGGAAGGTTCGAAATGCATGTCGCTAGCTCGACTCACAGAGTCAGTTGGTGTATCACATCACACGCAGGCTGACTGAGCTCGTCCAATCTCTTTCCTTCCATTCCTCTATCAAGCGCTCGACAGACATCGGCGCAGTGTAGCCCAAGCTCAACGTAATCCAATTTTTTAATCATCGAGTCCTAGTTAGGTGTGAACTTGGAGTAGATAGTTGCAGAAGAACAGAAAGCATACCCTAATTAATGTGAGAAGGATGGTGACGGAATCAAAGGCGGCCTTTGCCGATGGAACATTCGAGATCTTTGCAGGATCCAAGTCTTCGATGGCTTTGTTCAACGCTAAGATGGCACCCTTCCGCCCCTTAGGTCGTTTGAACTTGGTTTCCATGGTCAAATGTCGAGGTAGCTGCGAGAGAAAGGTGTGGCGTGAAGGCTGCGAGGCAAGTCCCGAATTTTATCATGAACGCCTCGTGTGAACGGGCCCATTTGGTAACGGAGACCGCGCTCACAGATACATGGTTGAGGATGCGTGTTATCACCAGCTAAACGCCGAGGCGCTGATCTATCATTAATGTAGGTGTATACATTCAGACTCGCTGGGGAAGTGTGGAAACATACCAGGGGTTCTGGCCATCCCGCGGTCTCGACGTTGGCTCCGATCTCCCTATTCACCCCACCTTGCAGGGCATGATTTTCAAGGGTGATATCGCGGTCAAAGCTGACGGTAAGATCTTGGCTCGTATATACGAAGCGCCAGCGTTGCAGTCATCGTGACCAGGTCCAGAATAAAAAACATTACGAAATCGCGAAACCTAAGAAGACCGTGGTCACCGTGGTCACCGTGGTCACTGGGGCTTGACAACTTAAGTCCGCTTATGCGGACCGAGGCCCCTGGATCCCTTGCGAAAGAGGTAAAGGCTGGCGTTGAGTACTTGAGTTACGGAGAAATCCCGGCTTCGACAGGCCGTCGCGGTGAGTCGCGGCAGGTGGCCGGATTCTCACGATTGCAACTCCTCCGGCCTCCGGATCCACTCAGGTACATGCGGGTATATCCTTGCATATGCTTCAGGAGAAGCTCCTCTGTTGACAAACTGATGCGGATGATCCAATAATACCCCGAAACTCTCACCTGTATTTAGCGGAGCCGAGACTCCGGAGAAGATCAACCTTCTTTACCTTCGCTAGGCTGGTGTACTAAAGGATGGGTCACTGACGGTTGATGGTTCCGTATCAGATGGGAGCTTTAACGGGTGCTCCCTACATCGCTCCGAAGGGGACGGGAAAAATACCACCGTTCCCCCCAGACAACTTCATACCTTCCACTTCGTCGATCTTCCAAGTTGGAGGACCCCGGAGGCTGCATGGGTGGGGTTGAGTCAGGCGAGCGACACATTTGTAACAGGGAGGATGATTTGGTCGGAGGTCTGAGCATATCCCGGTATAATAATCGTCTCCTGGTCGGCCGTGGGCCAGAATATTATGACCATCGTTGCCACAGACTGGCGCATCTACTCCACATCCAGACCCACACGGATTGCCCATAACGTATCACTCTGAAAAGCCACAAAACCCGCAAGGTTTTCAGAAGGCAGAAGTCGAGATCGTAAGCCGGATTCGGAGTTATTTCTCAAAAAACGTCGGAGACGAGACAGGAGCAAACACCATAAGTAGGACCAGGGGACTCGAGGGATGTGATACGCGCAGGAGGCGGGCGCCCGACGACAGGGTGTCTGACATCATACTAGTAGGACCCCTAATAAAGGTGGGGCTTACTGGGATTACCGATAATCCGGGTGATCTTCTACCGAGTAGTCCTGCCGCATCATGAACGATGGTGGAACTTCCAGCTTCTGTAGGTATGTATACTCGTCGATGGCGATTCCAATCAATCCCTACACAAAGGGGGTTGGTAGATTTGACAACCATCCCATGCATACAGCCTCGTCGCCTGCTTTCCTGGCGGTGCTCCACAGCCAGAATATTTGAATGTGCCCAGTGAATTGGAAAAGTATTTCGGCAGCAAGATAAGTTCGTCGTATATTCTCCTCTTCTATTAAAAGCATATTGAATAGCCAAAGTAGAGAATTCTATCGCTGAAGCGGCGGAGAGGTGGTATGCCTTGATGATATGGAGGGACAGCGCTGCAAACGTGAGAAATTTGGGCAAAACCCAGCCGCCGATCCGCGTGACAACTAGTTTCCCATAGAACGCCAAAGTTGCCACGCTTGGACACAGCATCAAACCGCCCATCTAGACGGTGGTAGGCCGCCCTTTAAAGGTGTCTAGGGCTCTCCTCGTCTCTTTCTCTTCTACGGCTATGACTCCCACATCTCCTTACGATAGCTTGACGATCCCAGAACTGTTCCACGCACTCAAGCAGCGATTGTATGGAATTTCTTCGAATTACACCAGGTGCGCCGCGTTGCCCAACTACTAGAGGACTTGCGATCGGGTGACGCTGACCTGCGCCACATCTAGCAACTCTCCGAGACTCGACCTTCAGGAGGTGCGTGAAATTGGCGATGAAAATCATTGATAGCTTATCGAGTACCCTTTTTAGGTCGTTTCATGGCAAAGGGATGCATCAGATGTCCTCTCGTCGGTGCAAGGTTTAAGGAACCTCTCCTCTCCAGTTTGTCGTCTCCCAGGGGAGGTGCTCGAACAAATCATCGTGATGCGGGGGTTGGAACGAGACCTCCTCAGTGCCTCACACGTTTGCCGTCACTGGCGACATACCCTCGTATCCTCCCCACGTCTCTGGACCAAATTCCAATGCGTTGACGTGTCTCGAACTCTTCAATACCTTGTGCGATCCGAACCTGTACCTATCAACGTAATCGCAGATTTCGATTCGGATATCCAAGCTGTGATTGTCCTCAAGTCTGTAACTGACAGGTTCGGATCCCTCACGCTTCGACTTCAGCCGTCCGACTTGTTGCAGGTTTTCCGCCACTTTGTGACCCCCGCACCTCCCCTCGAACGTCTCGAGATCTCCGCTACGCCCCATCGTGGAGGCGGACCGACGTTCCGGCCAACGATCCCAGAGACATTCCTTGGCGGTTCCACGCCCGCTCTCAAATCGTTGCTCCTGAACGGGGTCAATACCAAACTAAACTTTTCCAAATTCCCCGCCCTGGCCCACCTCACCCTAGTCACGAACGTCCAGATCTTTGACATGTCGGAATTATTCCAGGTGTTTACGTCAGCTAAGCTGCTGGAGGAGGTCTCAGTCAAATTCTCTGGCCCCACGACACCCATTCCGGAAGGCCAATACGTCATCAGGCTCCCCCGCATGAAAAAGCTGAGCTTCTCGAACACGGTGGGGGTGTTCCCAAAGCGCCTTCTCACCTTACTCGTCATGCCTTCTGTGGAGGAAGTAAAGTTGGATATCAGCCTCCCTGGAGAAGATACGCGGACAATGCGTGACTTCTTACCTGTACGGCTTCGGAACTTCCCACACCTGTTAAAGGTGGACAATTTGAAGCTGGACGTTCCCCACGCACACTGCAACATCCAACTCGGTGGCCCTGGCGGGGTGGTTTCCATCCACGCTTTGCGTAGCGGCAGCAGAGAACAGAACGACAATTTCCAATCCCACTGGCTCAACTCCATCGAACCGATGTCGATCGCGGATGTCAAGGATTTGACTTTACGCAGTTACCATCCTGAAGAACCGTTGGATCGGTGCCCCGTTTTCAGGTCCCTCAAGACCCTGGACGGGTTACGATCCCTCGTCGTGGAGCGGTGCCACAGTGCCATCGTCATCGAGGCGTTGTCTCCGAACAGAATAAGAGGCGTCTTGTTCCCGCATCTGGAGTCCCTCACGTTCCAGCTGATCATGGAACCGACGACGATCTTTCCGGATTTGACGGACATGGCGAGGGCGAGGCGTGAAGTGGGGTTCCCCCTCAGCAAAGTCTCTTCGGACCGGTACACAACCTTCCGTCATTCGGACGTCGAGAAACTCCAACGCCACGTCGATTGCGTCGAACTCAACACGAGAATGGATTCCCGGTACAGAGAATCGATCCACGTACCCTTACAAATCATTCCTGCGGTGAGGATTTCCTTACTTTCTTCCAGATATTTTTTGTATAGACTCACCCTTGTTCTGTTTTTTCCCTTTCCTTCTTCAAGGATTCGAAGATATCTGGCGGACAAACCCCGGGCCACATGCCCTCGGGAGGCTCACCGGGCGCCGCCGCCAAAGGAAAGGGCCCCCTTGCGGATCTCGCTGCTATGTACTCACGAGGATGACACCCTCGCCATAAACCCCTGTGTCGCCGCGACTCTCCTTCACCAAAGTACGGGTCGTTTCCATGTCTGTGGTTCCGTGTGTATAGGATGTAGACCCCGAAGCGGGCAACATGGTTCCAGATTACGACAACGTTCACCCTCTGGGTTCCGTTTCTTTTGTGGGGCTGTTTTCACGTTTTGGTTTATGTCTCTCTCTCTCTCTCTCTCTCTCTCTCTCCCTTTCTTCGACTTTTGCTTCTTCCTCTTGTCGTCCGTACATAGATACGTTTCGGACTCACGTTCCTCCTCTATGACCCCAATCGGTTATACACCCATTTTTAGTTGACAGCAGAAAACCTGCAGAGCGGAGGGTCGCTCAAATCAGCTACGAAAGCTCCTCTTCAAACGTAGCATTTCGTCGCTACGATCCTTCAGGAAACTCATGACCCAAAGCGTCCGAATCTGAGTGGTACCTGTGATTAACTAGTCTGATGCTAAAAAACGAGAAACAAACGAAAGGGAGAAATACAGGTAGGTCAAAATGTGATGCAGGAAGGGATGAATGTAATGGAAACGAAACATGATAGGGTGAGTGGGTAACTGCGGAGGAGGATCAAGAGCAATTAGCGATGGGCTGGTCGAAGATCAATGACATCAAAACGAAGGAAGGAAAAATACAAATGATGGAGTGTGGTAGACACACGATTAGATGTGAAAGAAAAACCAATAATAAACAATAAGAAATGGAAGAGTCTGGGAACAAACGGTGATGGGGAGGGAGGGAGAGCGTGGCAAATCCCTGTTGGCTTGTGTCGAGTCTGCCAGAAGTCGGAGGATGACTACTGAGGGAAGGGTTTCGCAGGCGAGAAAAGATGAGTGGGATCTGGAGGTCAGGAGAATACAGGATGGAACCCTAGAGGTCTTCAGAGTTCCGTTGGTTCACGATGAATAACGTCCCTCTCGCAGGCAGGGCCCAACTAACGGGACTCCCACTCCTCTTCCTCAGATGACTCCCGAAATTCTCCTGCGCAGTCTCCTTCTGAACCGACGTCGTGGTCGTGTGAATCGTATGCCGCTGATGTTGTTGAGGCTGCAATAGTCGTCGTCGCCCTTCGTCCTCCTCGCTTCTGTGACCCCCACCGCTCGAACCAGGGCCTGGGTCTGTCCCCGGATTCACACCACTACTCCGTTTCGACACCCCGCTCACCCTTCCCTTCGAAGAGTTCGTATTCCAGCTTCCAAAGCTCATGGATAGATGCGGAGGGGGAGAAACCACTCTCGACCCTTGGGCAATCTCGTCTCTGGTCCCTCCAATGTCAACCTCGACGAAGTCGTCAGCAGAACCACTGGACGGAAGACAATCCAGATCGCTGCTCCTGCAGGAGTTTGACTCAAGGGTTGGTGCCGAGCTCATCCCTGGGTCAGTTCCAGACGCGCAGAATGTCGAGGAGGCAGAAGGGTTCATCGGGTCCCTCGCTCCGTCACGCCCTCCAAACCCAGGCCCGCCGGGGCCAACGCCCAGCCCCGAGCTGACTCCAAATTCTCCCATTATCGGCACAGTTGTAAACAGGGGAGATCCCTGAGCCATGTACGTCGCCCGATTACCAACACCAGTCCCCTCGAACGGATTCTGTGAGACCGCAACTCCAGTGGAGGTGGAAGTTTGGATTCTATTCCCACTGGAAAGCAAGGAACCGTAATGATACGGGGCGGGTTTCGGATCGCTCTCTCGGTTCCTGTTTGGGTCTTTCGAGCGTTCGATGGCTTGCTGACGAGCCTCGTGATCGTTTATCTGTTTCTCGTGCTCGTAAAGGATCTCGTCACAGGTCGTCTTCCTCTTTCGTCTATGACAGAATCAGTCTTGGACTGTTGAAGGTGAGGGAAACACATCGTCACGTACCTCACGTACCACCATGCCAGGATCATCAAACACAAACCAACGAAACCTCCGACGACCACCCCAACGATAACACCCAAATTTCCGCACTTTTGCGAACCGGGGCTGCTGTTTCCAGTCTCTTCGACCAAGGCTGTTGTAGGTACGTACACCTGGGATGGCTTCGGGGTTACAATTCTAAGGACAGACGTTGTAGTGACTTGACCGTTCGGGAGAGTCATGATTGAAGGGATCACAGAAGTTTCGGGTGGTCCGGTCGTATAAACCAACACGGACGATGTGACAAGAGTGTGCCCTGGAGGAATGGAGATCGGCCCTCCATTGCTACCACTGCTGGGGCCAGAGTTAGTCGCATTTCCAGAGTCGGGACCAGCGCCGGGATTATTTGGACCGGGATTCGAACCGTTGCCGGATCCTGGGCCAGAACCTCCACCGTCTCCGCCGGGATTGGTGGGGGTGTCAGAGCAACCGCCGTAGAATGTGCTGATGGGGACATGGGTGGTGACCGGGATCGTGGTTGCGTATGGAATCGTGTAGACGACATCCGAGGCGGCTGTATTTTGAGACGCGAGGTAACGGGGCCGCAAGCATAGAATGTTGATGCGACGTAATTGAGTGTTGTTGGAACCGGGGCGGGTGTCATGCCAGAATGAGGAAGGCCGTGGCGATCATTGAATGTAGCCGTTGCGAATGAATTGAGATTGCGGGAAATGGGGATAACGTCAATACTGCGGAATCCAGGGAGTTGGAAAAGAAAAAGTCTGAAGGGAAGAAAAATCGCAAGTGACGAGAACATACGCTCAAGAGTCTCTGTCCTTGTCCTCGTCCCAGACTTCAAACAGACGGCGGAATCGAGAACCACAGCTTCATTCTGGCAGTAGGGATCCACGCGGATAGTGACCACAGGAGGAGTTGCCGAGGTGCTGAGTGAATAAGTTGTGATGATGGTGTTCTCGGTGACCGTCGAGAACGCCGTCGACACTGGTGTTGGTACGCATGTCGACATTCTCTCTCTTGGTCACCTCCTTCCTTCTTCGCGTATCTTGTGGCCAATAAATAACCGGGGGAAACAACCGGAGAAGTAGAACTTGGAAGGCGGAAGGGAGAGAGGGTGAGGCCCGAGCGAGATTATTGTTTCCTAGGTGGGGTATCTGAGCCCTAGAGGGGTATAAAGTACGGAGGGAGAGACCACAGGGCGGTGGGGGGAAAGAAAAAGAACAGGGTATATTATTACCACCGGCATTCCCACCCAGGGGAGTCGGGTTTGGCGATAGTTTGACTTGCAACAACGGGCCGCAAAGTCAACATTAACTTCCCCACCGGCAGACGGAGAGTCAACCGGGGTACAGCCTGCAGAGCTGAGGTAGTAGTTTGGGCCTTGGGCCTGAGGCCAGGCACCTACGGAGAGGTCCAAGTTAAGCCAAGGTGATCATCAAGGACCACTTGGTGTGTGTAAGAGAAAACGAGAGAGATGGTATTGTCGAAAAGTTCCTAATCGCTACAGGACCACGAATGATGGTAAAGGTATTAAGTAACACAATGAGTCGTGTGATGGGTAATGTATAGACAAAAAAGTTCCGTCAACGGTTGGCGTCAGTAGTCGTGGTCGGCAATGTCCTGCACAATCTCCGCGTCATATTCACAAACGACTCGTTTCCACACCTTCGGCAGTTCTTCGATGTTCTCCATCCCGCTCAATACATCACACACCTCTTCTCCCGATGCGAAACCCAGGTAGGCAGCGACGACACAGATGGCATCTACTGGTTGTCCTGATGGCGTGGTAACCAACACACGAGAAGAGCTCCGGGCCCAATCTTGTGGTGATGACTGGGACGAATAAGGGAGGGCAAGAGATAAGAAGTCGCGAGCGACGTGGATCTGGTTCTCTTGGAGTTGAAGCCGTGTGCTGTTTCGCTTTGATGACGGGAAGGGGAGGGTAAGGTGTAACGCGCGGACGTATGTTTCGTCTTTGAACCACGTTGAAGTCTCGACGATCCGGCCAGAGTCGTTGGAGTATGAGATGCAGACGACGTGGGTGAAGCATCGGTTAGCACGGACTACTTGCGCTGAGTTGTGGCTGGGCTCGTGGAAGGAGGCGAACATTCCTGGGATGATTTCGCCCAGAAACCTGTCCTTCCCGCTGGGGAGGGTGGAGGAGTAGAGTCCAGACTTTATCGGACTCTCATCGTGGTGGTGAGAAGAATCGGAGTCGACAGGGACGTCGATGAAAGAGTGGATCGGCGGTTCGTTGTGTTTGACGGCGCGTCGTCTTCGGCATTTGGTGTCAACGCTGAGGCTGACCTTGCAGCGCTCTCGTAAGGGGACGAAGGCGGGAGAGTAGATAGACGTAGAAGGCATGGCGAACGATTGGGTGAGTAGACAAGGAGTGCGAATGAAGGGATGGCGACCAGCGGGATAAGTGACTAGCACTGTGGGGAATGGGAATGAACCGCGGGGATCAATGACCTGCGCTCAAGAGTCAAAGTCAAGTGCATTATATAGGAGAGAGGACAATAGGCGAGGTGGAAGCTATTATTCCTCCACCCTGAATGGAATCGAAGACGTGCCCCAAGGCCAGGGCGGTACAAAGGGGTGGCCAAAGCCGACCGAGATGGATCTGATTCCGTGCCTAGGGGAGAACAATAGCGGTAGCAGCCGTGGGAGATCCGGGGAACAATGAACGGCATTAGCCGAGGCGGCGATTGCATTTTAAACTCCGCAGGAAGCTCGCCGTCGGCCCGTGGCTGTCGACGGGCGGGTAGACATGAGGCAGGGTCGGAGGGCGTACGTGGGTGGGCCGTGTCTCGAGTACAGCGAGCGAATATTTCTAGAATCTAACCTTGCCCCGGTGCACTCTGTAAATTCGGTAGGAAAAGAGAAAAATACTATTTCGGCTGCGTGTGGTTGTGATGGGTCGTCTCGCTCGGTCGACGCTTCTTTCGCCCAGCCCCTGCCAGCTCTCACGGTCATTTCCTTCTCTCTCCCTGACCTCTTAATTCTCCATCCCCCTCCTCTACCCCCCCTTTGCGGTTTCTGAATTTTATCGTTCGTCTGTGTGTGTGTCGAAAAGAGACAGCCACCTTTTTTATATGTTGGTCCTTTTCGGCTTTCTTTAGAGAGAATTTCACAAAGACACCCGTCCCACAGTTTACCTCTGACCCGTTACGCTCCCTTCTTTTCGTGCGTGTCTTTCCCTCACACTCCCCCCCACACTCCCCTCCAAGCTCCAATCTCCACCATCCCGCTGTCGGAAGCCCGCGAGACGACAGCGACGAACGACACAGAGGCAGCGAGCTACATCATCACTGTTTCGCTGTCAGCTTCCGGTTTCCCTCTAACCGTAGCACGACTGTCGGTGTACCTCAGAAACCCTCCCATCCATCCCATCCTCAAACCCTCACGTTCCCTACCTTGCTAATTTACCCGTTCTAACGTTTGCTCTATACTTCTTTCCTTACCATTTTCTGCCCTTATCTCCCTCAACCGCACTCCCCATGGACGAATCTCAGACAGCTTTTGCATCTCAATATCCGTCTTACGGGTTTGACATCGAAATGATGAAGGTGCGCATTCTCTCGTGACTCATCCTCCAGCCACCCGCGTCCTCTATCTCACCAACTCGCTTTTTTGTGTACCCTAGAGGTCTATGGATACCGCAGGTGGTCCTGATCCCAAAAAAGCCCGTTGGTCTCCAACCTCTTTTGGTGCAACCAACGGAGGCAACGGTGGAAACACTCGTGATGCCTTCGCCAACTATGGCTACGGGCCTCAGTCTAGCCTCTCCCAAGGCCAATTCAACGGCACTCCTTCCAACGGATTCGGAGGCGCTTTGTATTCTACCCCATCCCTCTCTATCAACACCAACACCGGCGGAAACAACGGACTACCCTCCCAACTTAGTCCGAACCCCGGTGGTACCTCTTTTGCCCAACAGGTTCAGACTCCCATTAGCGCCAACGTCAACTCTCCGTATCTCGGCTTCGGCTACAACATGTTGGGCATGGGTCTTCCCGGAATGAACGTTTTGGGAACCATGGGGGGATTCCCATACAACAACCAGATGAACAGCTTCCAGGTAAAAAAGCACCTCTATTAATACCCGGTCCCACCGTTTTATGATCTGACTTCTGATTAAAAAAATAGCCACAATATTCTCCCGCTTCCCTCCAGGTTGCTCTCGGTACCACCAACACTCCTACCAGCCGCACTGTTTACGTCGGGAATCTCCCTGCCACGGCCTCCGTTGATGAGCTTCTCAACCTCGTCCATTTTGGTCCCCTCGAATCGATCCGGGTTCTCCCTGAGAAGTCTTGCGTCTTCTTGTCCTTTTTGGATGGCCCTACTGCCACTCAATTCTATGCCGACGCCCTCGTTAAGAAGCTGTCTCTGCATGGACAAGAGTTGAAAATCGGTTGGGGAAAACCTTCCCCGGTCCCCAGCCAGGTTACCTTGGCAATTCAACAGAGTAACGCGAGCCGAAATGTGTATCTCGGTGGCTTAGATGAGAACACGACCGAAGAACAGTTGAGGGATGATCTTAGCAGGTTCGGTCTGATTGATCAAGTCAAGATCGTCAGGGACAAGAACATCGGTTTTGTTCACTTCCTCAGTATCTCCGTTGCGACAAAGGTTAGTTCAATGCCCCTCATCACTCGGTAAGCTTGTGATGCTTACATTCTTATGAATCTAGGTCGTCAACACTCTCCCTACAGAGCCCTCCTGGGCAGGGAAGCGCGTCAACTATGGCAAGGATCGATGCGCTTACGTCCCCAGGTCTCAACAAGCCGCTGCACAGGCTGCTCAAGCTGCCGCAGCCCAGTCCCTTGTTGCCCAGACTTCCCTCTCCCCCATGCCCACCCAGGGGAACTTCGGGTCTCCAATGACACCCTACTTGTCTTTCGCTCCCGACCTCGGGGGCATGAATAGCATGAACGGCCTTGGTGGTTTGAATGGGAATCAGACACTGAACAGGACGATCTACCTCGGGAACATCCACCCCGAGACTACCACTGAGGACTTGTGCAATGCCATCAGGGGGGGCGTCTTGCAAAGCATCAGGTACATGCAAGATAAGCACATTGCAGTATGTTCCCTCCTCACATTTGGCCGCTTGGGCACTTTCTGACGACGGTTGTAGTTCGTTACCTTCGTCGACCCGGCCGCCGCCATGACTTTCTATCAGGTTGCTTCTATCCAGGGCTTGACCCTTAACAACCGTAGGCTGAAGGTCGGCTGGGGTAAGAACTCGGGCCCACTTCCTCCCGCTCTCGCGCTCTCCGTCCACTCTGGCGCAACGAGGAACGTGTACGTTGGAAACATCGAGGACTTCGATGCTTTCAGCGAGGAGAGACTGAAGAGGGACTTCGGCGAGTATGGTGACATCGAACTCGTCAATTTCTTGAAAGAGAAGTAGGACTCTGTCTGCTTTATTTCTCGGAGTTGCATGCTTATCGCTGTTTCGTTAGGAACTGTGCGTTCGTCAACTACACTAACATCTCGAACGCGATCAAGGCCATCGAGGGTATCAAGACCAAGCCCGATTACGCGAACCTCAGGATCGCACACGGAAAGGACAGGTGTGCGAACCCACCCAGGTCCGGCCCCCAGGCGAGCGGAATGAAGAGGACCGCCAGCGGCAACACTGCCGTCGGAATCAACGATGGCATCGATGGAGTCCACACTGGAGATAACGGCCTCGGTCTGGCCGTCAATGTTACCGAGGATCCTCTCGGCATTGAAGACGGAGGTGAAGAGGTCCTCGATGTGAACGCCTAAACTTGCTCGCAAGTGGCGTTCACTTTGCCAATTTGAAGAAAATCCATTCGTTGGATTGGATGCTATTGTCTTGGATACCCTCCTCTCTCATCTCTCTCCTTCTGGCCATATTCCCCGTATCGTCTCCTTCGTTCTCTCCTGTGTTCTTCCCCTCGTTTCTTCCGCTCGAATCGTTGCTTCCGAACCACCCACACTCTTTTCAGCCTCGGCAACCGGTGTCCTGTACTTATACCTCTTCCCTCGAAAGTGGCAAAAGCCCCCCCCCCCCATATGACGCGTCTCCGCTCGGTCATTGACAAGCAGCCACGCACGTCAGAACATGGTAGTGAAAGTTGGGTTTTTCATCGAAGGGTGGGCAAATCACGAAATGTGTGGATGGTAAAACGGTTGTG
>Ga0307515_10013352_pt1 | contig 15362 bp, 2 predicted proteins | sample 17_EM_MG_FD_194513 | JGI IMG/M metagenome (GOLD analysis project Ga0307515, IMG submission 194513) | Populus trichocarpa ectomycorrhiza microbial communities from riparian zone in the Pacific Northwest, United States - 17_EM | ecosystem: Host-associated > Plants > Roots > Unclassified | place... | reverse complement strand
CTTTTATAGCTAAGGCGGGCGTTTTATACTTTAAAAGGGTCTTTATAAATAGAAGATAAGTGTTTAATTATTTCTTCTTTAGAGATAAAGGGGTCTGCTAAGTCTTTAGTATATTACGGGCGTAAATATATCTAAACGTCTCCGCCAGTACGGCTAAAGATATAGGCTATTCTAGCTCGGGCGTTAGGGAAGTGGTCTATATTAACTTTAAGCTTATCCTGTAATTAAAGCTTCTAATTGTTAAATATAGGGTCAGTTCCGTCTGTAAGTAGCGGGGGGTCCGCAACCTTTGCTAACCGCTTCGGTGCTATATAGGCCTTAGTAGATCCACTAAGGCGCTAGGATAGGGCCTAAAGGACTATAGTAAGTCTTTAGTTGTCTAATAATGACTTATTATTAGATATAGGGGTATCTCTAGCTTTAATCAGCTCTTGCAGTTATTTAATTTCGGCATTAGCAGCCGTAAGCTCCGCCTAGGGGGTTAAAACGTTAATTATTTCCTTATCTAAAGTATTTGAGGGTCCTACAGCTACTTTACCTGCTACTGTGTTTCGTGGCATAGTGGTAGGGGTATTAGGTAATTCTAGGTAATTTCCTTAGGGGTTCTGGTCTATGCGTATCTTATAGGTCCTTTCCTTAGGGTTCTATTCTTTTCTTTTGGGTCCTATCCTTATAGTCCTAGTAATATCCTTAGGGTCCTATTCTATGTTCTTGTCCTATTTATAGTCTTGTAGATATATTTAAGTTCCTTCTTAGGAAGAAAGAGTAGAGAGAGCTTTAGATAATATTAGTGACTTAGTTAATTAAGGCATGGGTACGGTAAAGGGGACGCGCAAGCCTATACGATTGGATTGTCTATAAACGAGAATCTAAAGCTAAAGAAAAGGAAAGGAAAGAATAAGTAGCAAAGCGAGGAGTTATATACAATCCCTAGTCACGTAAGAGTTACGTAAGCCCTACGTCTACCATAACGTCTACTATAGCTGCCGCTTTCTGCTAGTGCCGTAACACTAAACGCTATTACTAAAATTAGGTAGCCTAATAGTAATTTCTTAGCAATCTAGGTTTTTAATAGTAGTTGCTAGCATTTCTATATCTAAATTGGATTCCTAGATTTTAGCCTAGTTTTCCTAGAATAATATAATCTAGGGAAGTATAGTTTAATTAATACGAGCTAGATTTTTAGGGACCTAGTAAACCTAACTTTATAGATCTTTTTTAGTTACCTAGTTACGGGAGAAGATATAAGTTAATCTAATAGATATCCTATACACGCTTATTAATAGTTCTATCGCGTATCTAAGGTTTAGCTTATCTATAATAATTAGCAAGCTTCCTTTATATATAAAGGTATCTATAAAGGTCTTACAGGAGACGCGCTTAAATGCTTTACAGGTCCTGCGGATATCCTATAAGTAGAAGCCGGCAGTAATAAATAACTATATAAGATTTAAGAGCTCTTCTAAAATGCTTAGTATGCTATTTATAGCTGCTAGTATAAATAAAGACTAAAGGCGGGAACGGTCTATAGAGGGAGGCGTGGGGAAGACAATAGCGCTAATATAAGTAGGCTCGCCAAACTAAATAGGATTAAATAGCTTTAGAGAGATAGCGGAGAGAGTGAGAGAGATAAAGAGAGAGAGTAAGGGAGATAGAGAGAGAGAGCGAGGGAGACGGAGAGAGAGTAGGAGAGAGATAGAGAGAGAGTAGGAGGGAGATAGAGAGAGAGTAGGAGGGAGATAGAGAGAGAGTAGGAGGGAGACGGAGAGATAGGCGGATAGAAGGTAGGGGGAGAGGATCTGCATCTGCCTAATTAATAAAGAGGAGCGCTAAGCCTAATAAGCGCCTGCGTATCTACTTTAGGGCAAGCCTTAGTCTATCCTAGAGCTCCATATTAGCTCTAGTCTAAAAGAATTACTAATAGCTTCTGCCCTAATACTATGGTGGTGTAGATTGGACGTCGCCTACTATCTTGGCATTTTCCTATATTTATACAGTGTTACAAACGCCTTAAGTATAATGCTATAACTACTTAAAGAGGAGTCGGAAGAGGCTAACTGGTTAATACGAGTACGGTCTAGTATAGAGCCGGTAGAACCATATAACGAGGAATGGTAACTAAGTTATATAATATAATCTATGTAATCTATATAATCTGAGGGATCTATAACGGAGCAGATAGAGCACACGTATATTACGTATAAGAAGGGTTTCTTAGGAGTACGGTTATATATTTAAAGGACTATAGTCCCTACCTAGATAGTTCCTTCCTTATAGTAATTCTCAGAATATAATTAAAGTTAATTTGTTAGGCAACTACTCCACCAGTTATTATTACGTTGTTAACTTTAATTTATATTACCTATACACCTAGCCTAATAACGAGCTTATCGTAGTACCTGCTATAAGGTTCCGTTATATAATTACTACCTAATTATAGTATTAAATACAGAAAGTTAAATAATATGCTACTAAAAGCAGCCACTACGACGCTATTAACGGCGGCAACTACTTTAAGGTTAGGAGGTAATACCAGTATAGCAGATACTGACTTATAACAACCTATAACGGTTAGGCAGCTATAAGAAATAGTTAACTAGTTAATAGAAAATAATACGACGCTTAAATAAAGGATTAATAGGATAGGGGTAGCAAAGATTAAGTTACTATTAATTAAGAGATTCTTAGAAGAGAGATTAAAGCTTAAAGAATTCCTTACGCAAATGCACTTTAAGGTTATGTAAGAAGGAGTAAAACTACTAATACCTATGGATCGAATAGCTTACGTAGGACTATTCCTATTAGGAAGGGCACTTAAGTAGTTTAAGCCTTACCTTATAGAAATATAGGTAAATGGAATAACAACTACTAATTAGGAGGTATAGTTTATATTCTTAAGTTAGGAAGGGTTTATAGAGCGACTTATACAAATGTTTAGAGACCTAGAGGCAGTAACTACGGCGGAAAGAAAACTCTAAGACATTACGCAACGAACCTTAGCAATTAAGTATATAATATAATTCTAAACGCTAGCTATATAAGTTAAGTGGAATAATAAGGCGCTTATAGCATAGTATAAATAGGGACTTAAGGCTAAAGTCTAGGACGCGATTATCCTAATAGAAGATGTGGATACCCTAAGGGAGTTAATAGATTAAGTAATTAAGATTAACAATTGGATCTACTAAAGGGAATAGGCTAAGAAGGGCTAGAATAGAGTTCTATAGTTATATAAGACGTAAAGTACGTAACGACTAAAGCTAAGTTAAAAACTATAGTATGGCGCAAGGCTAATAGACCTAAGTGGTACTAGAGAAGCCTATAAGAGAGGGAATAAGAAACTATAGAAACCTAGAGGTTAAGGATCTAGTAATTATAGGACTAAGGAGTAGAGGCTAAACTAGGGATCTTAGCAGTAGAAGATGTTTAGGCGGACTCTATAGTAAAATTAGTGGTTTAGAGATAGAGCTTATATAAATTGCGGGAAATAAGGTCATTTTATAAGGGATTATAAAGATGGTTAGAGTTATTATATAATAAAGGGAACTAGATTAATAGAAGATATATATATATAGAGGGATAATAGTATACTGCGAGGAACAAAAGAGTGTTTAATTAGAAGTTTCGCGTTTTGTTATAATAACGTATGCTAAATTTATAAAGACGTTAAGTATAGTGTAAGCTATTAGCTATAGGAGCCAAAACCTATAAAGTATAGAGGAATTAATAAACTATTGCGTAGATTAGATATTAAAGATAACAAGTTTAACGTAGGCGAAACATTTATAGACGATAAAATAATAAAGGCAGCTTACTAGGAGCGTGCAAATTTTAAAGAAGTTATATTAGAAGTAGAAACTAAGACCGCTATAAAGCAAGGTTTAGTAACGGGCATTATAACACTGTTAGATACGGCATCTATCGCTTTATAAGATAAAAGGAAGAGTATCTTAAAGAGATTAAGCAAGCAGACGACTACTAGTGCTACTTTATTACTTAATAAAGGTAAAAGGCCAAAGGCTTAAGATTCTTAAGATGAGATAAGAGACGACTAAGACTCTTAAGATAAGATAAGGTAGACCTAAGGACCTACAATAGACGAAAACCGATGGAGTAGGGCAGTAGCTTAGTTTAAGAATATATAAATAAGCTTAGGATAGAGATTCCTAGGGATATAAGATTCTTAAGACAAAATAAGTAAGATTTAAGACTTTTAAAATAAGATGAGAACACCTAAGCCTAGTTAGACTAAGGTAGGAGTAAAGCTTAAGTTAGAAGCAAGCTTAGGATTAAGAATCCTATAGGACTAAGACTTTAATACACAAATAAGGACTATTAACAAGATTAAGAAGTAAGATAACTTTAAGGATCTACTTGTAAGACGCGATAAGAAAGAAACTATAGAGGAATTTGGAGTAAGAATTACCTTATAGCAAGAATAGAAACTAGATAAGAGAACTAGTATAGTAGGACGTGTAAGGGACAGAGCACCTATATAAAAAACCACTAATAGGCCTAGAGTAGGCACACTAAAAGCTAAGTAGCTTACTAAACTAAAACAAGAAGAGGATCTAGGGATTCTAACTAGGTTCGAAGAACGATATATAAAAGGCTGTTATAATATAGTAATAAAAAGATACTTTCTTACGGACGAACTATATATACTTTAAAAGTTATACTAAAAGTGGTATAGATAACAATATAACGATAAGTAGGAAGATTTTTATATATAGTTGGATAAAAAAGTTATCTAAGACCACCCAATTACGGAAAAGGCTATAACTCATATTAAAGGAGCCTTAATTATAACGTTAAAGGATCTAGAGGAGCAATTAGAGAACTAGAGAAACGAAAGATAAATCTTAGTACCTATAAATAAAGTTATAACGCTTAGATTAATATAAGAGAGATTTAAACTTAAGGATAAAGATAAGCTAAGAGTTAACTTAAGACACTAGGCATATTATACGTTGGTATAGATCGCATATATAGATAATGCGTATAATATATATAGAGTACCTAAAGATAAAAACTAGAAATATCTAGTAAGAATATATTAGTTAACGGATAAGGCGAAATATTAAAATACTAAGTATATATATAGTTGGCACCTAATAGAAGTTTAAGAGTAAGGGGACTTAATACTTTATCCAGGAAGATTTCTTACGGAAGAATGCCTAGATAGATAATAATGGTGGGAATATCTAGAGAACACCTATCTATAGTATATTAAAGATAAAAAGTAAATTAAGTATTGGCTAAAAGCGGATTAAGTATAAACGGGATTAAGTAGCTAATAGTTAGGAAAAGTAGAGGCCTATAGGACTAAAGGGAACTAGTAGTAGAGCCTTAAACCCTTAAAGGAATCTAGGGACGACATCTAAATTTATAAGTTAAATAGCAAAATTAATAGTTTAAGGCATTAATAGATAGTAGAGCAATAAGGAACTATATCTCGTTAGCAGCAGTTAAAAGAATAGGGTTACTATATTAAAAAAAGGAATGTTTTTACCTATTAGTGACAATTTTAGGGGATCCAATAGCCTACGGAGGAGGCATTATTAACCTTAAAATAGGACCTATTTAGTTAACCATTAAGGGAAGATAAATTAAGATATCTTTTAATATATTACTATTAGTGAATAATAAGGTAGTATTAGAAATACCTTAGTTATAGGAATATAATCTAAAGATTAATTAGATTATAGGTTAGGTTAATATTAAAGATACTTAACGCCGTAGGATGTAATAATAAGCTAAGATAGTATAGTACTAAGTAGGGGCGACCTATAAAGAAACGGAAAAAGGGTTAAGCTACGTACTAAAGAGATACTATAAGTACGGCAAAAAACTATAGTTACTAGAGAGTGAAAAGCTATTAGAGTATATAGCGTAGGATTATAAAATAGAGTTAGAACTAGGAATAAACCTAAGGTTCTTCCTAACTTATAAGCTTACTAAAGAAGAAGGTAGAGCACTAAAAGAGTTTATCTAAGAAAATCTATAAAAGGGATATATTAGACTATCGCAGTTGTCAGTAGGTTATCTAGTACTATTTATACTAAAGAAGAATAGTAAACTAAGGCTGTATATTAACTATAGATAGTTAAATAGCATTACTAGGAAGGATAGGTATCTTTTACCCTTAATTAGCAAAATTTAAGATAGGATAGGTAATGCGCAAATCTTTATAAAGATAGATCTAAGGTGGGCATACTATTAGATTAGAATTAAGGAAGGCAATAAATAAAAGGCAGCCTTTAGATTAAAGGAAGGACTGTATAAGCTATTAGTTATATAATTTAGGCTTATAAACGCACTAGTAACGTTCTAGAAGCGTATTAACAATATATTAGGAGAATACTTAGATGAATTTGTTATAGTATATCTTAATAATATTATTATCTACTTAATAACTAAGGAAGAATACGGAAAACATATTAAATAGGTTTTAAAGAAATTATAGGAAGAATAAATGCTAGTAGCAATTAAGAAATACAAGTTTTTTACTAGGAAGACCGATTTTATTAGATTTATTATTAAACTAGGATTACTTAGTATAGATCTAAAAAAGATTAAGGCTATAGTAAATTAGTAGGAACTAAAGAACGTTATATAATTAAGATTATTTCTAGGGTTTTGCAATTACTATAGAAGGTTTATAGCGTAATAGTTAAAAGATATTAAACTATTTACGCAACTAATAAAGAAAGAAAAACTATAGGTATAGGGAAAGAACTAATAAAAACTATTTAAGGAAGTTAAAAGGTTGTTTACCTAAAAGCTAGTTTTTAAGATCTATTAACTAGGACTAGAGACGGTTATAGAAATAGATATATTAAACTTTATACTAGGAGTATATTTTATATAAAAGTATCTAGATAGATGGCACCTAGTGGCATACTATAGTTGGAAGATAACACTACTAGAGTTAAACTATAACATCTATAATAAGGAGTTATTAGGTATAGTTATAGCGCTAAAGAAATAGAAAGCATTCTTATAAGGCACAGAAAAACTATTTATAGTTAAGACGGATTATAAGAACCTAATAGGATTCTTAATAATAAAGGAACTTAACTAAAAACAGGTTAGATAGGTAGAGATACTTATAGAATACTATTTTAAGATTTAGTATACTAAGGGTATAGATAATATATAAGCAGATACTTTAAGCTAGAAAGCTAAACTATAAAATAACAAGAAGCTATTAGGGGCTTTACTACAAAAAAATACAGACGGATTAATTAGGTATAATCATCTAAAAATTATAATAACTTAAGAAGAACTAAATAGAGTTTATAAATCACTAAAAAGCTTTTAGGTATAAATATAAGCTTTGCAGTGTGGGTATTAAACGAGCGACTTAATTGTAAATCTATGGAAATCAAGTGGTATAAATACATGAAAGTAGACCCCTAACTCCGAAGCCTATAAGTCATTTCAAACATATCCAAGACATACGAGGTCAGTGCTGACGCTAGTGAAACAGGGCAATATGCAAGGTCCGGTAGTCGGTTACAATAAAAGATCTTTAAGGTATAATTAGAGGAACAGTTAGAATATCTAGAAGAAGAAATATTGTATAAATATAGAGAAGTAAAGTATATCCTAAGAAGTATAGCAGAACACTTTATAGAAGATTTCTATAAGGGATTAACTTAAGGATATAATAGAGCCACGGGCTTAGTATTAAGACTCTAAAAGGAGTATATTATTAATAAAATCTAGAACCTAGCATAAAAGGTTATAAAAGAGTATCTAGATTATTAAAGAAATAAACTAATAAGGCATAAGCTATATAAAGGGCTATAACCTATTAAAATACTAGAGAGACTATAGGAGGTTATATTATAGGACTTTATTATAAAGTTACTAAAGTTAAGAGATTCTATTACCGGACGAGATTATAACGCGATCTTAGTAATAGTAGATAAGCTTACAAAGTGGGGATACTTTATAGCGTATACAGAAGAAATATTAGTAGAAGATATCGCTAAAATCTATATTAAGGAAGTATTTGTAAAATATAGAGCACTAAGTAAAATTATATTAGATAGAGATTTAAGATTTATAACAGCATTCTAAGAGGTATTTTTAGCGGAACAAGGAGTTAGAGCAGTAACTTCTACCGTATATTATCTACAGATAGACGGTTAAATAGAAAGGTTAAACTAGATACTAGAATAATATCTAAGGCACTATATTAATCACGCATAAAACAATTAGGTATTACTATTACTAGTTATATAGTTTATATATAATATAACACTATAAGAAGAAATAGGTACGTTACTATTTAAGGCAAATTATAGATATAAACTAAGAATATTATTACCGCTATATTAAGTAAAGAAGATAAGTAATATAGCTAAGTAAAGAATAGAGATATTAATAAATCTTTATAAGAACCTCACAGAAACAGCTAAGGTAGTATAATAGAGAATAAAAAAATACTATAATACTAAGAGATCTAAGGGACTAGATCTTAAGGAGGGAGATAAAGTGTGGCTACTATATAAAAATTTTAAAAGTTAACAACTAAGCAAGAAGTTAGATTATATTAGACTAGGACCTTTTAAAATTATATAAAGAATTTCACTAGTTACGTTTAAGTTAAACCTACTAGCTAAAATGAAAATCTACCCTATATAATATATTATAATGCTAAAGCTAGTATATAGGAATGTTAAGCTACTAACCTATAAGGTAGATACGTACAGAGGACAAAAGGAAGACGAATAGTAAGTTTTAAGGATTGTTAGTTATGAGGACGTTAACAATAAGATATAGTATAAGGTAAAGTAGATAGGCTATAATAAGACTACCTAAGAACTACTAGAAAATTTAAAGAACGCTATAGGAAAGGTATAGGAGTATTAGAAGAGATTAGGTTAGGCAGTATTAATAAAAAAGGGTTAAAAAATAAGTTACTTAAGGGGGACCTAAGAGGAACAGCTACTAAACTATTTAGACCTATTTCCTTTATAGGGGAGTCTATCCTTTTGTTACTAAGTTCCTATAAACCTTATTTTATAAGTTTTTACTCCTTAAAACGGACCTTCTTATATACTTTCTTAAGACAAAGAAGATAAGCAGAGGCTAAAAGACGAGCTTTAAGGGCACGCTATTAAGTAGCTGTGGCTTCTTACTCCGCCTCTCGCAAATAACGTAGCTTATTAAGGGCGCTTAAGAGCTTATTATTAAGCTTTATAGCAGCAGATTAAATATAAAACCCTATAATAAATTATTTAGGGAACTTAAAGATTGTTAAGAATAATAGGACGCGTATATTTAGCGTTAAAAGTAGAATAAACATTATAAGATAAACGGATATTTACTTTAGTGCACTCTAAGTAAGAGGAAGGTTGCTAAGATAAAGGACTCGCTAGCGCAATATAAACTAACCCCTCTTTAGCACAACGAGAATAAGGAGACGGTATTATTTTACTAAGTAATAGTATAGCAGTAATAGTGTAAGCGCGCCAAACTATAGAGGAAAGAGAAATCGCTTTAGGTATAATAAGTAATAATATTAACCAAATTAATTAGACGGATATTACACCTCTAGTAAACAACTTAGAGATATTTAGGATCTTTAAGGATAAAGATAAAAAGGAGGAAGATAGTGTTACAAACGCCTTAAGTATAATGCTATAACTACTTAGAGAGGAGTTAGAAGAAGCTAACTGGTTAATATAAGTACGGTTTAGCATAGAGCCGGTAGAACTATATAATAAGGAATAGTAACTAAGTTATATAATATAATCTATATAATCTGTGTAATCTAAGGGATCTATAATAGAGTAGATAGAGTACACGTATATTACGTATAAGAAGGGTTTCTTAGGAGTACGGTTATATATTTAAAGGACTATAGTTCCTACCTAGATAGTTCCTTTCTTATAGTAATTCTTAGAATATAATTAGAGTTAATCTATTAGGCAACCACTCCACCAGTTATTATTACGTTGTTGACTTTAATTTGCATTACCTACACACCTAGCTTAATAATGAGCCTATCGTAGTACCTACTATAAGGTTCCGTTATATATAGCCTTTAGCTTCCTTCCTTCTTTCCTTATATATATATTACGACCTTACCAGTTACCGGAAATATACTCTTTTCTTTCTTTCTTATTAACTGTTCTACTAACTAATTATAACTAACTGACCGACCGACTGACCGACCGATAGACAGACAGACGGCACTATAACTTTCCCATCTTAGAGAGGTTGTACCCTCCTATAATACTAGGGTTATTCTTAGTCGGTAGAGCTTATAACGCTTATATATAGTATAGGCCATATCTAATATATAAGGGAGATATAAAAGCTTTCTAGTAATATAGAAATATAATACGTTTACCAGGAGCACTTAGCCTACGTACGCTAGAAGCTGCTATTTTTTAAAAACCCTTCCCCTACTAGGTTTTACTATTAACTAGGGTTGGTATACTCTAAGCCTAGTTATTAAAGTATAATACTACGCCGCTTTAAACTAATAAAGATAAGGAAGAGAGGATACTAATAACCTTAAGTACGCCTTATTACGGGTCCTTAGATACATCTAGGACGGTTTAACTAGTTTTATAGCCATCCTTAAGTTTATTTCTTAGCGCCCCTCTTCTACAGCACGCCTTTTCTTTAGCCTTTTAAATATGGCCTATTTAGTTCCTTTAGTTATAGAAGTATCTAGAGTATTATCTTATAGATCTAACTAACTATTATATTCCCTAAGCAGAGATATAAAATTAGTATTATATTTTAAGAGATAATAACTTTCTAACTTCTATAAAAGTCTAGAACCCTTTAGAAACTATAGTTCTAATTGCCGTAAAACCTTAAAATCTAAATTATGGGGTAACTTATTAATAACCAAGCAGAGCCTTTTAAAGTAAGTTAGTATTTATATATTATAGACATTCTTAGTAAATTTATACGCTATCTATTTTTCTTTTCTATCTAATTTCGTAAAGTTAAATGTGCGGATTAGGTGGCGGTAGAAGGTAGTCTTAGGCCTATTAATTATAGGGTAGTGGCTATATATTCTTACGGTCTGGTAATTATATAAGATTAAGAAGGCGAGAATTTCTTAATAAAGCTCTTTTTCGCGCTTTATAAGTCAGAAGAGCTTAATAATACCTCTTACTGTAAGAGTTATGCTATAGGCATTTTGCCGGTCTGTAATATTAAGTGCCGCGGCGCTATACTTAACTTTATATATTAAGAATGGGAAGTACTAGTAGTATATGGCTATAAAGAAGAAGTTATCTATAAGCTCGCTAATAAAGGGCTAAAGCTTACTAAGCTAATTATCTATAAACGCTTTTTGCCTAAATCCTATAGTATAATCGGGCTGTGGGCGAGTCTGAGTAATAGGGATTAAATTATTCTAGCCTTTATTAACGCTTTTAACTAAGTACCGAAGAGAGGTGGCGCCGTATATAGTAAGGGTTTCTATAAAAGGAATAACTAATTAAGTAATATCTTGGATAACTCTAGTCTTATTCCTATTTTATATTTTTTAATAGGCTAATTTAAAGAGATTATTACGAAATAATGTATTTTAAGGAACCGCTTACTCTTTTTTAAGTAATTTTTAGCAAAATGCCTTGCTTAGATCTGTAATACCTAGGTTAGATTTATCTATATAGCTCCCTTTAGTCATAAGTAGAGTTTTATAACGCGCGTCTTAATAGGGGGCGCTTTTAACTTCCCTAGGCTTTTGATTACTAGGTGTAGTAGAGCTAGGCGTAATAGAGCTAGCTTTTAATCGTTTCCGGTAAAGGAAAGATAATAATAATTTCTTCCTCGTAAGTAGATATTCTATATTATTATACTTCTTAAAGTATTCTTTAGGCCAAGTTCCTTCCTTCCTCTAATAATTAATTAGATTAATCTGCGTGTCGCTAATAATGCTTACTACTTCTTAGCTAATTATACCCTTAATAGTAGCATCTGCAAGAGACGTTTGCGGTTATTTTATAAAGGGTTTGGCCGGAATGCAATTAACTAGGTCTTTAACTTCTTACTACTACTTTTAGTCTTTTAATTATAGAGGTATCTGCCTATTTTTAGACAGGCTCCTTTTTTAGATACGTGCGCTTTAACAGAAAGGCTACTGTACTTCTTCTTTCCTAATACCTTAAGGCTGCTTTCCTATTAATGGTTAGCGAGATATAACCAAATATAAAGGATATGTACTTTAGTCTTTTAGCACTAAGACCTTCCACTTATACCTCTAAGCTAGTAGCTATACTTAATCGTAGGCCATACTGATTAGAAGGAGGGGGTAAGATATATATTTATATTGTCGTTGTACTTAAAGTAAGTATAATATTAATAAGGAAGGATGCGACCGAAGCTCTAAACGCTTAGGCACGTATACTGTATAACTTTATCTATATAGGCTAAGCCAGTTAGCAAAATCTTTAAATTATAGCTAAGAGGATATTAGTAAAGTTTATATATCTACTAATCTTAAAATCCTAGTTAAAGTGTAAATAGTACGCACTGGCATTACTATAGGGATATTTTTAGGTGATAGGAAAATTACTTTAGTTTTTATAGCTTGGGTTACACATATATAAGCTTCTTTAGTAATTTCTTACTACTTAGCTTCCTATAAGGTGCTTAGCCACCTAACTAGTAGAGGCGGCAAGATCCTAACTATTATCCTAGATATGCTAACTACTAACCGCTATAGACTAAACAAGTCGATAATGGTATAATGCCTATAGGAATTATATTGTTTAGTTATACTAAAGTAACCTAGCTCCTAGATTCCTAAATTCTTTTATATAAACTTATACCCCTTAATAAGCCTATAAAGAGAGTACTTGTTAGGAATAAAGGCAAGTGGTCACTATATGAGGCATATTGCCACTATGTGTGGCAAGTTGCCGTTACGTGCGGCAAGTTGCCGTCACGTGCCGCTATGGCACTAGCGTGGTGAGGAACCTTAAGTTCCTTACCCCTTTCTTTAAGAATTAAGAAGAAGAATAATAATTATTATACTATCTACGAACCGTAGCTACGTAATATCCCCTTATACAACTAACACTAATTAGTAGTTAACTTTACTATTATACTATAGAGCAGCTAGGTATTCCTAAGAAGAGACGAGCTACTATACTAGTGCTACTTATGCTAAAGGAAGCTGTCTTTTAAGGTTAGAACTGGTCCTAAACCTTAAATAGAACTCTTTTACAAATCTAAGGATTTAAAGGCCAGAACTGGTCCTAAGCCTTTCTAAGATTACGGATTCTTGCGTCTATTACGCAGAATAACACGCTTTATAAGTCTTCGCGATTTAAGGCTAGAACTAGTCCTAAGCCCTATAATTACAAATATACGTCACGAACGCGTACTAAACGATAAATATATATTATGAACGCATACCAAACGATAATCCCTACGCTAATAACACTTCCCTCCCTCCAAAAATATGGCTATGCCTACTTTAAACAACTGGGAAGACTCCTTACTATTAAGGGTAGCTTCATACGCGAAACTCATTAATAAAAATTAGGACGAATTTACCTTTAATATAATAACTTATACCATAAAATAAGTTAATAGCTTTCTTTTACACCATATTATATTCTACTAAAGTAGATACTACGCCGATATATAGCTATAGGAATATTTTAGGGAGAATTTTATAGGATGGACCGCTAACACCTAAGTACTTAGCAATGTTAATATTATTTAGGATTTTTAAGACTTCCTCTATAGGAATGGGGTATATATTACTAAGAACGGTAACCTAATTACTAGTAATATTTAGGCCGTTATTACTAGTATAGAAGAACTAGTATAGACGGAAGCTAAGATTATATATTAACTATAGAAACCTAAAACTAACCTATATTCTTTAAAAGGCAACTTTAATTTAGAATAAAACCCCTAGAACGCTACTCTTCCACCTAAAGGTACTCTCCTACCTAAAGGTACTCGTTCTCCACCTTCGCCGCTTTTAGCTCCTCTACTCTAGCTAACCAGTAACCCTTTACTATAAGAAGTTACGAATCTAATAAAGGTATATTTAGACGAAGAGAAGAAGTTTAGAGGAGAATTATATAATATGCTCGGAGCAAAACTATAGGTCTTCTATAACTGTTGTAATAAGGTTAAAATTTAATACCACTAGTACTACTACGCTTTCTCCATTATATTAAAGGGACGGGCAGTAATATTCTATTACAACTATATTACGGGTAAAAACTATAGCTTTAATATAATGCTTTAGCTTACTAGAGCCCACTTTAAGATTAATAAAAATCGCTAACTTTATATATCCGAATAGCGAGAGACTATATTTTAGAGAGTTATTGCTTCTAACCTAATAAAGACTCGTTTAGAGTGCCTTTAACTACTCTTTAATAAACTTTAGAAAATCTAACGCGGACTTACTAAAACTTACTAAAATAAAAACAGCCTAAGGGACTAGGTTATCTTAGTATGCTATAATATTCCTAAGTATAACTTAGCGCTATATAAACTTACGGATACGTTTAAAGGAGTATATACTAAGCTACGCTCTACTATAGGTACTATAATATAAATATAAGAATCTTAATAGCTCTATACCGAAAGCCCTACCTAACTAAGCGTTCCTAACTAATATAATTATAACTAAACTAATTAAATATATAGCGGCCGTGGTAGGGAATATAGTAAAGGGTATAATTAACGTTAACTATAAGGTAATTATAGAGGTCCTTATGGAGGTTTATTTTAAAGTAATTATTAGAAGAAGTGCTACGTTTATAAGAAGCTAAATTTCTAGTTAACTAGACACTCCCTTAATAAGTAAAAGGAGGCATATAATAAGTTCCGTTAGAGTATAAGAAATGTTAAAAATTATAAGGTTACTATAGCCTACTTCTAAAGCTTCCTAGTTTAATATAAAGGCGTAAAAAATCTTAAGGGTAAGGTTAATAAGACTAAATAGCTCCTTATAGATATAGAAATTAAGAACTACTCTCCTAACTAATACTTTACTAAGTATGGTAAGGTAGATAGTATATAAACCATTACTATTCTTAATAACTAATCTACACTCTATTCTATTATAAAGTTAAATATCTTTAATAAGCTAAAGGAGAGCTTTGCGTTCTCCTTTAATAACAGATACTCAGCGAATATCTTTTATAGTATTATATTAGATACTAGAGCTGTAAGAGTATCTATAGTAGGAGAACCTTAAGTTCAAGCCCTTTAGCAGCTTAATAACTCTATTTAGATTAACTATTTAACGGCAGGCTAATATACGATTCGTTTTAGCAAGGGTACTATAATCTCTCTTAGCACAATTAGGGTTTAAACCCCCTTAGAATATATTACTTTCCATATTA
>Ga0307515_10013351_pt1 | contig 15363 bp, 16 predicted proteins | sample 17_EM_MG_FD_194513 | JGI IMG/M metagenome (GOLD analysis project Ga0307515, IMG submission 194513) | Populus trichocarpa ectomycorrhiza microbial communities from riparian zone in the Pacific Northwest, United States - 17_EM | ecosystem: Host-associated > Plants > Roots > Unclassified | place... | reverse complement strand
CTCACTTCTCAAGCAGGGTTTTAAGGAGGCTACTATGGGAATCACAAGTTGCGCATCATCTTTGTTTGTTTGTTTGTTTGTTTGTTTCTTGCTCCACAGAGCGTAGCAAGAGGGGGGAGTGTTGCATAAATAGATCTCATACAGGCTGACTGTGCTGGCTCTCATACGGGCTGACGGGGCTGGCTCTGATACGGGCTGACAGAGCTCAGCCGTCTCTACATTTTGATGAGTACGTACGTACTCGTACCATATATATATGGCCTTGTGGCCCTCTTAGATAGAATCAAGCTTCTCTAGCAATCAGCATTTCAACAAGTGCAAGAGCTGAAAGAACGAGTGATGTACAATGAAAGAGATTGACACTATCCACTACCTCCTCCTCTTACTATTACTATTATCTGATTCCTTTAAAGCCCCTTAACTCTATTGCAAGGTTGGCAAGCGTGAGGGCTCGACCATTATCGGCACATGTCCAAGTTCATCTCGAAGCGTATAAATTTTGTTGACATCACCAAAACGCGGAACCTCGAAGCACTGGCCGCCGCAAAGCAGCACACGTTTCCGTCCGCTCCCAGCCACCAGAAAGAAATGGAGCCGTTGATTGCGAAGCTGCAGAAGGCGAATCTGAGGTTATGGGTTACCATCCTTGCTCGGTAGGTGTTTATCTGACGAAATGTAACGGTGACGGGGACTGACAACACGGTGGTGGTGATAGCGTCTACACTAGGTACCGCCCTACCCCATGTCTGGGCGTGGGTGTATCGCTAACTCCCCGGAAACGGAAGATACTACAAGTCCGCTACTGGCACCCAAGCGGCGGCATGGCTATACACCACAATCGTCAGCATTACCTCCGCAAACCCTCGGATCACCGTCTTAAAGTTCAAGCACACCTACAGCCAACCCCCAGTAATCGAAAAGATCCTTGGGACCACCGGAACCGTCGGTATTTTTCCCCACTCTCTGTAACATCGTGCAGTCATAGTATCCGCACACTTCGACTCCATCAATGGTGTCAACATTAGTGGGAGTGCCCGGGGCGCCGACGACAATGGCAGCGGCGTTGTGACGATCATGGAAGCCTTCCGTGTGCTTGCTGAGGCGAAATTTAGGCCGGCTGCGGCGTCGCTGGAGTTTCATTTCTACAGTGGCGAGGAGGCTGGGTTGTCGCTATTATAGAAGACTTGGACTAATGAGGATACATAGGTGGGTTACTCGGCTCTCAAGACGTTATGAAGTACTATCGTCACAGTGTAGTCGACGTTGTGGCAATGATGAACCAGGTCATGACCGGATTTGCACCCAACCACGCCATTGTGATCTTCACCGACTATGTTGACAATGGTCTCGCCGGGTTCTTAAAACGCTAGTGCCAGTGTATACGCAGCTGCGATTCCTCACGAATGTTGTGGATACGCCTGCAGTGATCAGTACGTAACCTCCCAACACCAGGGAAAGTCGCTGGTTTGTGGGATAGCTACTCGGCATATGTGGCGGGGTATCCGGCCGCGTATGTTGCGGATGAGATCATAAAGGATAGTTCACTGAGGATACGGTGAGCACGCTGGATATCGATCATATCTTAGAGCATGTGAAGGTGGGTGGATTAAGAGAATTGGTATGCGTAGTTTGAGCTTACATTGAGGTAGTTGACGATGGGTTTCTTAGTTGAAGCTTCGTACTTTTAGTGTACGGGTTTGAGATTGTTCGTCATATGCTATGGGTACATCGGGTAGAGAATAAGAACACTGTATTGAATCTACGCATACTATAGCCCTTGAGAACAAGCTAGAACTAGTCATTCTAATAGCAATACCATGAAACCTCCGCCATTAGACGCGTTTCTGTGAGCTAGGGTTGCCACTCATTCTCCGCATTCGGGGTGGCTGTCTCATTTCCCGCGGGAATTGCCAGTTAGCTTAGATCACACGTTTTTTCGCTTGTTTGATCGACGAACACTGTGCAGGCAATCTCCGATGCCTCCCGCCACTAGGAGAGAAAATCCTTGGTTCCTTTGAGGGGTACATTGAAACCAATTCAAGTGCAGTGGGCTGTAACGTCTGTTAATCATGCTTTGTTCGCATGCCTATGCTGGACGCCTGGATGCATATGCATTGATGCCCGGAAGATCAATTCGGGAATGCCCTACACTGGGAAATGAATGCAGACACGGTTTATGCTGGTAGCCGCCGCATTACGGCGAAGTTCGTTTTAATCTGAATGAGGGTATTTCCCACTGCGGGGTGTTGTTCCATGGCCGTTTCGGAGTACGGGTCGATCACCAAAGACGTGTACTCTGGTACAAATAATTTCCCTTTCAGCCGTGTTAGACTCGATCTAATTACCCGCGATCGGCGAATCATGTGTGACAGCGGAAGTCGCAAAGCTACCGGGAATCATAGCTGTGCTACATTCTCATTGGCCCACACCGACGACATGCATTGTCCGCGCTTAACAAAACCTTCCTCGCGGCGTAGGTCAAAACCGAAATTGTCGGGCTCTGCCGGGAATTTACTGCCCGCGCTATTACGCCATTACGTATGATTAACCAAGCGCGAAGGATGTCCAATCGGGACAAGCGGATGCGACATTAGGTACTTCCATCTACCCAACCAGCCTGTCGTACTTCCATACCAGCCGGACAATGCTCGCCGTGGATTTGTCACAGTCCAGGAACCGTTTCCAAATCCCCAATACGTACCAATTACATGCCATAAAGCTACCAAAATAATCTACCTATGCTAGCTGTACGTTTCGCGGGTTCAATACTAATCGCAATTTCGGGAATGTTTTCGCACGTGGTGATTTCTTGCGCCGCATTTTGGACAAGATTTAACGAATGAACTAGCAGGTGATGTAGTAGTAGAGGGAGAAAGAAGTGGTATAAAGATCTGGTGAGGGTCGAACTCAACCCTCTCTTCTCCACAGGCAGGATCTGGATCCTTCACAATCCTTTACGGCAGCTTTTCCTTTATTTTCTCTTTCCTAGAAAGCTAGACTTTCTTTTCCCACTCCTTTAAGCAGTCATCATGGTCAACCTTCGTTCTTTCCTCCTTGCTGCAACGGCACTCCTTCCCTTTGCCGCAGCTCTACCAACCCACGCCGCATCAGATTCTGTCACTATCCAAGCCGGCTCGGTAGTCGCAGACAACTACATCGTCCTCCTCAAGCCCTCCACCACCGAAGAGGAATTCGACGCCCACCAAGTACATTCCCCCCCAAACATCCCCTTCACCACCACTAACACCCGCAGGTATGGGCCACGAACCTCCATCGTCGCCGCCTCTCCCGCCGCGACGACTCCAGTCTTTCCGGTATCAATTTTAAGTGGCACTTCGGAAAGCTAGCAGGGTACTCGGGGGCTTTCGATAACTCAACTATTGAGCAGGTACATCTCTCCCACTCCCACCACTCCCCCGCACATGCTCACATCCTTGCAGATCAAAGCCCGCAACGAAGTCGAACTCGTCGAAGAAGACAAAGTCGTCGTCGCCTCCGACATCCAGACACAGCGAAACGCAACCTGGGGGATCGCACGTGTATCCCAGGGCAAGACCTTCCGCGACTCAACCTATCGCTTCGACTCTTCAGCAGGTCAGGGCGTAACCGTCTACGTCATCGACACTGGCATCAACGCCGCACACGTCGACTTCGAAGGGCGCGCTACATTGGCACATAACGCTGCTGGCGGCTCCGACCAGGACGGACAGGGACACGGTACCCATGTTGCTGGCACGATTGCGGGTAAGACATTCGGGATCGCGAAGAAGGCGGAGATCAAGGCGGTGAAGGTTCTGGACGATAATGGGCAGGGGACAAATTCAGCGGTTATTGCGGGGGTGGAGTTTGTTGCGCAGGATGCGAAGGGGAAGAAGGGTGGGTCCGTCGCGAATATGAGTCTTGGAGGTGCGTTCTCGCAGGCGGTGAATCGCGCGGTCGAGGCGGCAATTGAGAGCGGGGTTACGTTCTGTGTTGCTGTAAGTCCCCCCCTCTACACCCCAGCGAATCTCAGCTAATCAGGTGATAGGCGGGCAACGACGGTGTCGACGCAGCAGGCTCCTCCCCGGCCTCCGTTGAATCTGCGATCACGGTCGGCGCTACAGACCGCACGGATACGCGTGCCTCATTCTCGAATTTCGGCAGTCTGCTAGATGTGTTTGCACCGGGGGTGGATATTACGTCGGCATGGATCGGGAGCAAAACGGCACAGAATACGATCTCGGGGACCTCGATGGCGTCGCCGCATGTGGCGGGTTTGGCGGCGTATCTTATCGCGTTGGAGGGACTTAGTGGACCCGATGAGGTGGCGAAGAGGATTAAGGAGCTGGCCGTGGGGGTGGTTTCGGATCCGGGTGCGAGCACGGTGGACTCATTGATTTTTAATGGTGTTGGGGGCGAGGGGAACGGGACTTTGGCGAGGAGGTGGAGCAGGGTGCGTAAATACTAGAGGCAGACGCGGCGATCTTCTCTTTGGTCAGGGACCTCGGGAACTTAGGGCGCGGATATTATACATACTACTGAGTGTACATACATAGCTAGGATCTTGTCTTTGGATTGCTGGTCGTATCATACTTTTAGAATTCTGCTTAGTGCTTAGATAGCACATAGAGCAAACAGGTCATACATACGAGACTGTCAGTTCCTATACGTCGGAGTTTTAAGTGGCCGGATACTCATTATAAACGCCTTCGTGACACATCAGAAGTTTGATGACTATGCATCAAAAGTTTGGTGACCGACATCAAAGTTGGACGACTATTCAATAAGCCTAATCTCATCGGAGCCATCTACCCTATCGCCAGCAGGGGTGTCCGCAGACTTGAAAATCCGACATGTACTTAAGTACTTATAGGATTCATCATGGCGCATGCACCACTCGTGTCAACTCCTCGGAAATTCACAGAAATTAGAGTTCTGTGTGGATTCTAACATAGGCCCGCTATGTTATGTTTGAAGGAGTTTGGGAGTAATTTCGTGGATGTATCCAGCTCCATACAGTCTGCACGTGCATGAGCCAGTGTCGTAGCCTGAGCGAGTCTTATTCTGGCATGCAATCTCCGCCGCAATCACGTACAGTCGATGATAGAGGAGATACGCACGAGCAAGATATAACTCCCAACCGTCTTACAAAAACCCCCTAATCAGATCACAAGAGGGAATTCACGGGGTCATTCATTTAGTGATGCATATGATGGCATTAAGAGAAAGAGAGCTACCATACTCCACTAACTAATCTAGATCACAGAATCATGCGACACGCTCTCAGCTGGATTTCTCTGCACCCATCTAAGCTTCTACTTAAGTAACGTGCCACAACAGCTGCTAGTTAGGTTCTCCGTTCATCTTTGCTGTATCCGAGGGAGCCTTAGGTGGCGACTCTTTCGGCAATTTCATTTCCCCTACCCACCGTGAAAGCTCCGAACAACTCAACATGCCATCACCGAGGAACCGCACCTTCAACTGATGGGTGATAACGTGGCATCGCTTGCCTTGGTTATAGCAGGTAGTGCATATGTCGAAGTCGTCATATTCGCAGTCACAACAATCTGTAGTTATTTCAATCACAAGTTCGATAGATTCTGGCAGATGTGACTCACGGTGGAAGAACTCGTCCTCTATACTCCTTCGGCAGCAATTACAACTCCATGTCCGTGCTACATTGGCTTTGGTGCCGGGAATGATGTTGCAGGTCAGAGGCTCTCCAATCGGCTTGTCCGTGCCGTCCGGAGATAACAAAAGCCGCACCGGCCTCCCAGGGAGTTCCAGTGTTACATCCAAAGGCGTTCTTCCGAATCGGTCTAGATAGTTCTTGTCTGCCCCGGCGTCTAAGAGCATATTCACTACCCTTTCAGATCCGGCCGCTGCGGATAAACACAACGGTTGCCGCTCAACGCCATCCACGGCGTAAACACTCGCGCCTGACTGCAGTAGTCTTTTGGTGACTTCAAAATCTCCGTAGGCGCAATGTAGCGGCGACCATCCATCGCTTCTCTTTCGGTCGACGTCGGATCCGTACTCAATGAGGACCTCCACCACCTCCGGATGCCCATTGAAGCTGGCTAAATGAAGCGGCGTGTTCTTGGTATCAGTTGTTGGATCTTCGATTGCCCCGCTTTTCAATATCCGTCGCACTACTTCGGTATATCCCGATTGTGCGGCTAAATGTAGAGGTCGGTATCGATCCGTGCCTATGGGATCCGGGTCGGCTTCCTTGGAAAGAAGTGCATCTACCACGCCAGGGTGGTCATAGTCGGCAGCGAGATGTAAGGGTACCCAGCGCTTGTGATCAGCGGCCGTAAGGTCTGCTCCCGCGTCAATCAGTTCTTTGACCGCTTCAGTGTGACCTGAAACGGCACCCCAGTGCAACGGTGTCCGACCGGTACTATCGGTTACCTCGAGCGTTGCCTTCCTCTTTAAAAGCTCTTTGATAACCGAGACATGGCCACCCCCAGCTGCCATGTGCAGTGGTTTAATAGTCCACGTTCCGGTTTCGACGTCACTTCCTTCCGCGGAGAGCAGAGTTTGTACTGCAGCAAGATGTCCTTCGGCGGCCGCTAAATGTACCGGCGTGAATCCCGCCGCATTTACCGCATCAATGTTTGCCTTCGAGTGCAGAAGCGTCTCTATCACTGAATCGAACCCGTGGGATGCAGCCAAGTGTAAAGCCGTAGCACTCTCAACATTGACAGCTTCCACGTTTACTCCTGCGTCAATGAGAATTTGCACCACCGATGCGTGTCCACTATTTGCCGAAAGAATTAGATAGGAGTCTATATCATCGGGACTTTCGTCCGTCTCTCGGTGGAGCAACTGTTTTACTACCAGCTCGTGTCCCTTGGTACAGGCTTTCTTCAACGCAGGAAAGCGGCCGGAAATAACCTCCGCGTCGTTCATATCCATCAATTCCTTCACCACACCGACATGACCGTTTTCGGCAGCAATTTCCAATGCCACGAGCTTATCGATTGTCGAATAAGTTTCCCGGCAGGAAAGGGATGCTACGACTGCAGCAAGACCTAACCTTGAAGCAAGGTACAAGGGATTGTACCATGATTGGTCGTGCCACGAAAGTGGTATGGTGCTTTCTGGCTTCTTTCGTTGTGTCGCTTCAACTCCATTCGTCGTCACTTGAACCGCACCGGTGACATTTGTCGTAGGCTCGTCTTTCATCGGACCCGGTGCGCGGAGAGGATCGTCCAAGAACATGAAAAGTTCGGACCACCAGCGTACTAGTCGGCTGTCTTCGAGAAAGCTTATCACTTTGGAGATCAGGGACCCCGCTTCGGTGTCCTCGGATAATGCATGACGGCAATGCGCAGGCCATTGTTGTGCCGCATATTTCAAAAACTCGTAGCATATTGGTGGAGAAGGTGGGAGATTGATTCGCCCTCGGTCATCGTTGACGTCAGAGTGATACTCTATGAAAGATGCTGCCCCTTGGAATTCGTCCAAAAACATGTACCGAAGGCAAGTCATTGCCATCTCTAAATTCCATTGCCCGGAATTTGCGACGTTAAGGCTATCCGGATCCTTTGTCTGGCGTTGGATAAGGAAGTCCCGAACTGTATGATGGACGAAGTGCACCCTGTCGTTTTCAATATAAATCAATGGACCAAGGGTACGCATGAAAGTGAGATTGATGTCGCGGCCTATGTGCTTCTGTATTGACTCAAGGGAATCGGTTTCGTTATTTACGGCAAGGGCAACGGCGAGTTGATTCAATGTCAAAGGTTCATTGGCATAGATGAGCCAAGAAAGGGCATTCCGCAACCACTCGTGATCAGAAGATATCTCGAGTTCATGGACCATCCGTTCGTATATGCCTGGTAAAGAAAATTGCTCAGCTGGCAGCTCCAACTCACGCTCAATCAAGGCTGAGGCCGACAGGTGACTTAGCAATTCGTCCAGAGCTAAATTGATCTCCAAATGAGTGATGTCGAAACTACATAACCTTTTCATGAGTTTATCAGCAAGTTTGGTGGGCTTTGTAGACGTCCCAACCAACGGTAGCATCCGGCCTTTTGCAACCAGTTCCCTGTCGCCCTTCATCCCCGGCTCAGTATCCAAATTGATAGCCGAAAATGCACCCGTCAGCTTATAAATCTCAGGATCCGGCCGACTCGTAACTATGAGCTTGAATATTGAATCGGTCTGGTCTCGAAGTTTGATGAAGGGTTTCAATAGCTCTATCCCAGTCGAATCACATTCGTCAAGGCCGTCGATGATGCACACTACTTGAGTATCTTCCTGTAGTGAAACCATGGACTGGAACATCGCCCACAGGCTCCAAATCGTCCAGTTGGAGGTCGTTTCCATCTTCGTAAAGAGGCCCCATATGTATCCAAAGCCGTACACCGACTTTCGTTGTAAAAGCAACTGACGAATGAACGAGTAAAGCAAGTCCTTCGCCGATCTCTTGCGGTAGTTGGACTGGTCAAAGCCGAACGAAAGAACCGCCCAAGTCATAAAATTCGGAACTGGTCTCCGCTGCGGTAGACTCTTCGCCAGATACGCAGCTAATACCGATTTACCACTCCCTGGTCGTCCATACACATGAAGAATCGCCGACGCCTGATTCTGAAGCCAGGTTGAGAATGCTGTATTTTCTTCCAGCCATCCAAGCGTCCCTGGATATGGTAGCGTTGTCTCGCATAAATACACTTCAGGGTACACAACGGATAAGGTGCGCCGACAGCCAATATATTCCTGATAGTAGTCTAAAAACCAGGCGTTAGATGAGCCAAAGCGTAATGAGCCAGGCAGATATACAAACCTTCCATAGGCTTAGGAATATCCGCCGCATCTGCAATACTGTCGCAAAGAAGCTTGATGGTAGAATCTCCACTCTCGAGATCCAACCCAAAGAATTGGCATATCCTCATGTGATCTGCATCACACTCCACATACGCCTCTCCGGGCAGGCACAATTGAGCCGAAGCCGCTGGAACCACCTATTGCAGTATGTAAGCGGATTGAGCTGCTGACCTGGGTTTCACACTCGATTTTTATAGCAATGATGGGAGAAACTATGATTGGTGAAATGAAAACTAACCACAGAACCCATGAATTCAGTTGCCTTTGTTTCGTAAAAACTCAGAATTTGATACTGCGCAGCAAAGGTGTAGAAGCGCTCGGATGCATCTATCACAGCAGCCGACCCAGATTCACGGACAGAGGTCAGTAGTTCCTCGCGCTTTGTGGGGGTATTTTCGGTTGACGCTAATGCGATATTGAATAATAAATCGGCCCATGGTGAAGACTCAGTTGCCTGGTGAGGTGTTGCAAGGAAAACCTGACAAATGTAAGTCACATACACCACTCCGTACTGGGCTCATCCGTACTGGTTCTTACCAAACGGTCTGTTCGTCCAGCGATAGAGAGGTATCTACTGTCATTATTCGCGATCCATAATGCCTGACGTCGAACTCCGATTTAGCCATTGAACCGTTCGGGAACCCTGGGAAACGCGGGGGAAGCTGACCATCTTGGCAATGACACCTCCGAAGCTATGGCTAACGAAAACGACGGGGATAATGTCCTGTACAGCGTTAGACAGACGACTACGTGAAGAGATTGAGCGAGACAATGTCGCACATTACCCCTTTTGGATTGCAGTTCCTCCAAAAGCTGATTTGCAGTAATTCGTAGGCCAGCGGCAGACATTACTCCTCCATATTCGGGACTATACGAATCATAGCCAAAAGTCATGACCCGGGCGTTCGCAATTCGGGTTGGAAGCATATCCTTCAGCCACATTACTTCTTCAGAAGTCTTTTCGTCTCTGTACGTCCATGATTCGATTCGGTGGCCATTTAGGCCATGGATGGCAACGATACTACCTTGTCAGCCTTAAACCCGAGCCGCCAGAAGTAGGGTTACTAACTCGACTGCAGATGGACCCGAATCAGGATTGAGCACCAGCAGTCCTAAGTTATCAGTGTCGGCCATGGCAGGTGGGGTTGGATACGAGTGCTTAGAAACAGTCGCCGGCGCGTGAGGTGATGGTTGAAAGCTTATGGAGGCGATCTATCAACCGAACGCCCTGAGCTGATGGGTTCATGCATAAGGTGTAGGGATTATTCAATTCCACTCGGGCGCTCTGGAAAAAGCAATGTGACACAAGTTGACCCCGCACACCTCATGTTTTGCCAACGATCCGAAGGAAATTATTATACGAGTACAAGGACCACAAATTTCTAGAGTACGTACACAGGAAACCTCTCCCTCGATTGAAACCTGCAGCAAGGAACATGGATTGCCACTCGGTTTTATTTTGACCGTAGTATTAGATAAAACATCAATTGCTCTGGTGGCTAAGCAGTAAGGCGCAATACCAATAATGTCGAGATCTGCGATTCAAAGTCTGCGTCAGTTTGTGGATAGCTATGTTGTTTGGGTAGATGCATGCGGTGTTGTGAGCGGGCATAAGTTTTTGCAGAGGTACTCTAGTTACCTCGAAATATGGTGGGCGTAGATATATTCATTCCCATATGTAGTAAGTAGCTTACCTGAACTAGAGCCCGTCGAAACGTTAGCGCAGTTTAAGCGCATTTGAATTCCTGAGAAACTGCCATAAGCGGCAACAAACTACGCGCCAACAGAATTTGGCGGTACTTATTTCGCTATGGAGGGTAGTGATTCTCTTGCTAATTGAGACAAGTCTCCTGAGTCTAACTGGGAAATTGAAATAATTGTAGAAGAAATTGTGTCGAGAAAATGTAGTTAGCTACTTAAGTATTAGGAAAGAACAAGCCAGACCATCAATTTTCCGTCGACAATGCAGAGATCCCCGGCGTAATCGCCCCCACTGCCACCGCTATCAAGTTTCCAACATTTTATGTGTGAACCGACTAGTTAGTCGTCTGGGACAGCATTCGCAAATATCTATCACGCGTGGATAAATGTCAGCTAATTCGTGCTTAGACGGAAAGTGCTCACATACCTGTAAGTTCTCCTCCAAAACTTTGACTACAGTCTCGTGAATCTCACTCTTATATGTAACATCTTCCAAGCTTCTCCTAGCGCACCGACTAGATCCCGGACGACTCATGCCAAGGCACCGCAATACCGCAAGTAGGTAACTCTCGCCAGAATCCATTAACTTCCCAGTCAAATGACGCGCCGCCACAAAGTCCCCATCGTCGTTCTGGATCTGAGTGTTGGTATTCTGCATATTCGGCGAACTCTTAAGATCCAGGAAGCATCGCCCAAACCACAGCTCGATAAGGACAATCCCCAAAGAAAATAGGCATTTGTCGTAGTCAGCTATCTGTATCATGGTTGATGCCTGCGGGGCTTGCGATGACTTGTTTGAACTATCAATGACTTGACGTACGAATGGCTTGTCGATAATTGGGTCTAGAAACCAGGTTCCATCGGAGGCTAGATGTTTAACATCCTGCCTAACAAAGAAGAATATTTGTTCGCTCCCCCAGGACTCACTAAGCCACTTGGTCCCGTGCAGTTGCACGACAGTCGAGGCAAGCTGGACCCCTAATTCCAACCTAGAACGCAGTTCCAACACATTCCGATGAAGGAGCTCCTGAAGGGAAACGGTATCTTTCATGTAAGAAACCTCCGAAGGCACGGTAGGTGGCTGCAGGCGATGCCACCGACCACAGTTGGGTTCCAGTATTCCCACAGAGTAAGACACGTGATTTTCTGCCTTGCGGCATAAGTTCATTATTTCTTTCGCTAAGTCGGGTGGGAGAGAGACTGTCATTTCAATGCTTTCTGACACAGGCGTGATGCCGAACGAGACGTTCGGAGTGATGCCAAATGCAACTCTCTTTTTCGGCGGGGAAACACTGAAAATGTTAGAAAGGTGTGAACGGGGATTTGTTCGTTTGTCTTTACATTACAGTGGATGGGCCAGCTGCGCTAGGAACGGCCTGGCTTAGTTCGGGCTTTAGAGTATTTTCTCCCGATATTTTAGAGACTGCATTTCTCCCCCGAAAGTCGAAAAGAGAGGGAATATTGTGAAGTTTCATCTTGAACCGATCTCTCTTCCTCTGCGGCACCAGTACCGGCACCGGTCCAGCCATCTCCAACACCTCCGAGGTGAAACTGGAAGCAGCCATAGTGCTTTGCCCAGCCGTAGTCGCTGTCGTAGCCTCAGCTGGCTGGATTTCAGGTTCTTGCCAATCCGATGGTACCCGACTAATCATCACTATTTTCCTATCGAACGAAAATAGGATCTTAAATCTCACAGCTCCAGTGTTTTGACCTTGCTTGTCTAAAATAATTTTCTGGAGCCGCAAGTTGACAACGTGAGCCACCGCACATTTACATACTGGAGCCTCTTGGAATAAAAGTCTATGAAGCTTCGTTGTATATTGGCGTACCAGGTTGTATGCCTCCGGTAACGTCCGTATTCGTTTGGAAATTTGAACTTCAGTTGGCCGCGTTTGTTGCATCGTCAAGGTCGCAAGGTCGGCATTGATCTGATAAACCCGGGATAGCAAGTCTTTATATTCCTCCTCCTGAAAAACGAACTTCAGCCTCTTCAGCAGACGCTTCTTGGACTCTCTATCTAGCGGAACCAGCTGCATAAATCCCTATTAGCAAATTATCCATGCGGACATTCATATTAAGGTTACAAGACGGGCCGTGACCTACCTTTAGGTCATCGGTGATGCCGAGCTCTGTGCGCAGTTGCAAAAATATCGACTTTAGGTCTTCCATATGCCGCTTGAATATTTCCTTTCCAGAAAACCCCAGACGGTTCTCAAGCTGGACGTTGAATCCTGGGTCATCCCAGCCTTTTCCATCCAAAAGCATTTGAAGGTTCCCGACCGGCACGATGTCTGCCAAAAGATTCCGGCATGTGTTATGTAGCTTCAAGTTTTCCACTTCAAATTGTCGCACTATACGCCCCAATGCTCTGCGATAGCCTATGAACTTGCGGCTTCCGTCATTAATCTCTCGCAATCCTTTCAGTACGAGCGGAAGGACAGTCAGCACAAAACCCGCGACTTCCATGGCTTAATGTTGTTCGGAAAAGCACTGCAGCTGGAAGGACTGATAAGGGCCCGGCCGGCATGAATATCAAAGCCCCGGAGACGGAGATGTTAACTTGATAAGCTAGCGATATCGCTTCGCATGAAAAGGTATCATCGCTGCAACCCCGCATCTTACCACCTGCATATTGAAGTAGCTTTATGAGTCGTCATCATACATGATTGTCATTGGTGGTTCGCCCCCAGTCACCTGACATTCTGTAAGCCAGTTCACGATTACCCTACCAGCCTTTTGCACTTGCGATCCTCCCGATTTCAGTCTCTAGCGGGAATATCTAGCTCGCCCTTCATCGCAGCTCACTCTCGGCTTCACTTCAATCTCCAAACCTCAAATGTCGACTGCCCCAGCCTATCAGCAATGCATGCGGTCCGCTCGCGAGCTCTGTGACGCGTTGAGAGCACAAGGGCCGGAAAAAATCCCAACAAGCCTTCGCAACGATATCGGTCGCTTCAAGGTGTGGGCACTCAATGCGGGCGCTCACCGAAAAAGCACCAATTCCATGTCACTAGATCACCGTCTTCGAGAAGCATCGGATGTTAAAAATATGGTCGTAACTTTGCTGGAAGATTTGAAGGTGGCTTTGCAAGATGGTAGATCGCCGACTCGTAACTGCCCGGCATATAAAAAGCTAACGGCCGTCAGCTATGTCGGCCGCGTTTGCAGCACTAGCGCCCGACACAGAGGCGCTTGCTAGTACATACTCAGACGCTGTACAAGCGTCATGCTCGAGCAAGCCCAAGTCAGAAGACTCGAATTCCAATTCCGACCCCGATTTCGAAGATAGCAACGAGTTCGAACAGTGCCTACTAGATATTACGAATATTGTCACATGTCTGTACAATCTATCAATCGCGATCGCAAATCCAGCACCCCGCGACAGGTTGGAAAAGTGCGCCTCCATCGATGTCTCGCATTTCCACCAACACGATATCGAACACGTCTCCTACAAGTTTCCGGAAGCCGAAGAGTATTTGATCGACCGTCTCGGGAAAGCTAATTCCAAGCGACGTCAACTGCTCCGATACTATGAACGCCACCATGAGAGAATCGCCGGTCAGCCCCATGGCTTCGATAGTCGGGATTCCGAATCTTTAGCCGATACCACATACCAAACGGTGACTACAGTCTCAACATATGTGCCGGTAGAGGGTATAATGGCAATAGACTCGAATATTGGTCTCGACGATGACCCGGAATTTGACTCCCGTTCTGTAACTTCCTACGCTTCATCAATCGGAAATCCGGAAAGGCTGCGTGTACCACCACCGCCGAACGAAGAAAGTGCCTTCGCCGAAATCCCTTTTGAATGCCCATATTGCATTGCCTTGATCAAAGTGGAGAATCAGCAATCGTGGAAGTATGTATTCTGTGGACAATTCTAAATGAACATGCTGACGTCATCTGTTTAGGAGACATGTTTTCAGGGATCTGCGACCATATGTGTGCACATTTCAAGACTGCCAACGGTCCGAGCATCTATTTGAAAGCAGGCACGAATGGTTTGAGCATGAGAGGGCCCTGCATCGAAGGGAGTGGTTCTGCAGTGCGTGCCAAGAGCTCTTTCATACGGGTGCGGCTTTTCAAAATCACCTATTTCAAACACACACGGGTCAGTTCGACCACCAACAGCAACAAGCCATGATCGATAGATCAGAAAGAGCAGTTGAATCAAAACAACAATGCAGTTTATGTGAGCAGAATAATCTTTCTCCTCACTTACTTCAGCGACATATGGGGCATCATATGCAGCAAATTTCCTTGTTTGTTGTGCCTGGGTCTGGGGTAGATGAGGAAGAAAGCGATAAGGGTAGCTCAGAATCGGCAGATCCCAATGACCGCTCGGATGACGAGAAACACCAGGCGGAAGACAATCAACAGGGTGATAAAGACTTCGATGTCAAAGATCCTTCTGCCAAATCTGAAGAATTGCGCTTGGCGGCCTCGAACGGGCACGAGGCCACGGTCCGGCTGCTCCTCGACCGCGGAGCCGAAATCGAGGCCAAGGGTAGCGATGGTTGGACGGCGCTGCGCTCGGCGGCCTCGAACGGGCACGAGGCCACGGTCTGGCTGCTCCTCGACCGCGGAGCCGAAATCGAGGCCAAGGATAGCCATGGTTGGACGGCGCAGCACTTGGCGGCCTCGAGCGGGCACGAGGCCACAGTCCGGCTGCTCCTCGACCGCGGAGCCAAAATCGAGGCCAAGGGTAGCGATGGTCGGACGGCGCTGCGCTTGGCGGCCTCGAGCGGGCACGAGGCCACGGTCCGGCTGCTCCTCGACCGCGGAGCCGAAATCGAGGCCAAGGATAGCGATGGTTGGACGGCGCTGCGCTCGGCGGCCTCGAAC
>Ga0307515_10013350_pt1 | contig 15363 bp, 9 predicted proteins | sample 17_EM_MG_FD_194513 | JGI IMG/M metagenome (GOLD analysis project Ga0307515, IMG submission 194513) | Populus trichocarpa ectomycorrhiza microbial communities from riparian zone in the Pacific Northwest, United States - 17_EM | ecosystem: Host-associated > Plants > Roots > Unclassified | place... | reverse complement strand
ATATTAAATTTTAGCAAAAAAAAAAAATTCAAATTTTTTGGGAACGCAGCCGCAGCCGCGTTCCCAAACGTGCTCTAAGTAATTCTTGTGTTTTAAAAACGTTTTTAAAAGAAATTATTTTTTAAAAAAAATTAATATATTTTTAGATTATTTTAATTTTTTAATATAAAAAATAATTTTAAAAACATAAAAAAATTATTTTAATATATTTTATAATAAAAAATATTTTAAAAAATAACCACATACTAATTTCAAATCAATATCATTCTAGCTTTTGTTATCTTCCCTCTTGTCTTGTTCCGCAGAGGCTGGCTGGTCCCCACCCGCAAAGAGTTTGTTTTTGACTTGGCGAGCCAAGATTCAGAGCACGATGCTACTCGGGCTCGTGGGAAAATACTAGCGACGGACCTGCTAAGAAATCGTAGTTGCAAGGGATTCATGGATCGTGACTCTTAATTATTTGACATTGTAACCTTCGTGGACCTGCTGATTAAGAAGATTTTGGATTAAGATTTTGTACAAGTATTAATTTGAAAAATCTCTAGATATACCATATTGATGCATGTGGAAATACGTTTTTAAGATTATTAAGAAAAATAATCCATTCTTAATTAACTAGTTGATTCAAGAATATTCTTTATTGTCGGAAAAAAATAATATCAGACATTGCTCACCGTAGACTTACCATCAAATGGTACGATAACGACTGTTGCCGTCACTCCCCAGAGGATCGTTCAGCTATGTAGCTAATTAATTGATCAAAAAAACCAATGCCGAAAAGCTTCCGACAATGACCACCCATGACCTTCCAAACGGTCCCCCAATTCTTTGTTCTTTTTCGATATTGATTCACAATAGATCATTTTTAGTTCGTTTTTTTGGTGAAAAATATTTTTCACCAAAAAAACAAACTAAACATTATCTATTTTATTTTAAAAAATATATTTTTAAAAAATATAACTTGAATAGATTTTTAAATAAACTTCTAAAGAAAGATGAGAGAAAATATACATGCAAATTGCAACACAACAAATTTCATTGGGTAGCTAAATCAAAAAATTTACAAGGCAGAGGGAGCCAGAGGCGAACGGACGCAGACGTTATAGAAGAGAGAGGTCAAGAGGGCGGTGCCACGTTAACACAACGTGTCATGGTTCCATGCAACCCCCTGACCGCATGCTACTCCCACATGTTGACACGCAATTCCCAATATGACATCAAAACAGGACTCGCTACACTACACCGTTTTGGCAGTCCATTTCGCTTTAGGACCGTGCGGCGCCTGATCTTATGATATTTTGGATAGGAGGAGCTTTTTTTCTTCTTATTTTTACTAGGATTGCTATCTAAATATTAATCTGCCCTAGAGTTGCCATGCATATTACTGAAAGAACCTTCAGGCTGCAGCTACTGTTTGGCCAGATAGCAAACTCGAAGATTCTAGCCAAAATACAGCGTTATTTATTAATTTGACAATCAAGTTTTAGCAGCAGCAGCTGCTGCTGATGCTATTTACTCCATTAACCTGGAAAGATGAGATGAGAATTACTCATGTCTTGGATCCCGTGCTTTTATCCCCTTCTTGAACAGCTTTCTCTCCTCTTCTCTTCTCGTAGGCCTCGAAGAACTCCTTGTTTTCTTTCTCCAACTCCTTCCATACTGTTGGGATATTTAACACACACACAGACACAAGTTAATCACTCCAAATGGCTGTATAATTAATTACCTTGTTAAGTTTAGCTAGCATGTGTTAGTCAGCTAGTGTGCCTTTGTGCAAGGACTACTGGGTAAATCAAAGGTAAGAAGATGGCTACTGGTACCTGTGGAAGTAATGACAGGTTTGATGTCAGCATGCTTGGACAGAGCTTCCATGCACTCTTCTTTGCTCATGTTGAATATGATGCACTCTTCTATTAGATGGTGCACCTGCAAGACCATCAATCACATACATATACCTTATGAATATAGCTTCCATGCAAAGAAAGAAAGAAAGAAAGAAAGAAAGAAGAAAAGATATTATTGATCAAATAATTCTCCAAATACCATGTGGATGTATGAAGCAGAAGAATCACCCATGTCCTCCTCTCTCTTTATATAAATATGTATGTATGTAACTAGTAGCTACAAACAATATATATATACACCCTACTCTATCTTTTATGATCAAGAAATTAAATCACGATTCTGGAGGCAGAACAAGCCTGAATATTCCAAGATCGATCAGAAGAAAACAACTAGAACAGAGAAAGGCAAAGAAAACACACCAGGAAAAAAGAAGGGAGAGAGAGAGAGAGAGAGAGAAGGGAGTAGATCAAAGAAAGCCGAAGGGGTTGATGATAACGGCGATGGAAATGGAATAGACAAAAGGGGTAGCAGCAGGAGGCAGGTTACAATGAGCAAATTAAGGACTTGATCACTGGTTTACAATAAAATAATCAATATACGAGGTCATGATAAAGTGGGGTCCAAATGCCCACGTGGGAGAAGGACTATAGTATACTAAATGCCCACGTGGGAGGAGGATGATGATTGGCGGAGAGGGGATTAGAGGAGATTTTATAAGCAAACCTCATTTGTCTTCTTAATAGGTGACGTGACAGTGGGGTCCTCCACTTTCCATTTTAAACCAGAACCGGAGGGCTCCCTCCTTGTTCATGAATTAAAAAAAAAACAAAACAAAATTAACACTGTTATTAGAAAGGGTTTTGAAAAAATTTAGAAAAATAATATAGTTTAACATAACCACAATTTCTAATCATGTTTTTAAATATAACTATTATTTTGAATTGCGATTTTATTATAAACTCCGATTTAAAATCACAGGTTTAATATAATTGTAATTATCATGAATAGCGGTTATATAATACAATTATGAATCAAAATATTGGTTACGATGAATATATAATCCCCTATTTGTTCTCCATGGTTCTCGAGCATGCAGAGAAAAAAATCCTAAGAACCTCAAAACCTTTACCCAAACCAACTTTCTATCGCTTAATTGAAATAGCCTTCAATCACCCACCAAAATCATCTTCCCCTTGTCTCTAATAGTCTTTCTATTGTTTTTTCGTTACAAACCGCTGACCTAAACAGCCTTTCCAAGCCTAGATAGCCTCGCATTGTCTCTTATTTTTATAGGTTTCATTATTGAATTAATAAATTTTAAATTTTAATTTATAATTATATGTGTTGTGTTTTATAATTAGGTATTTTGTTGATGTTGAGATAGTTTTGAGTTTTGAGTGTTGCAATTATTTTAATACATTTTATGATCAGGTTTGAATTATAGAAATTAGATTTTAAATTGATTGTCCAGTCATTTATCATATTTAATGTAATTGTTTGAATTGAGATAAATATCATTTTAATTGATGCAATTAGATAGATTTTTAATCAATTGATGTTATTAATAAAGTTGTGGTCGAAATCATAGTAACTAGAGTCTACGTTGAATTTTGGTAAAAAATTGCCATAATTGAGTATTTTGTTCAATTGAGATCATTTAGTTTTTAATTGATGCAATTAGATATGTTTTCATCGATATTATTAAGGTCAAAGTGATCGCAATTAGGGTTTGCATTGAATTGTGAGATAATTTGATTTTGATGAAATGAGTGTTTTAATTTACATTACATGTCTTCAAGTTTTTTTATGTTGTCATTATGATGGTACTACTGTTCTTGATACAGATAATAATATCACTTATATTGATGAGAGTACTGTGTTCTTGAATGCTACTAGAGACATGTCATTTAAAGATACAAAAAAGTTATATATGGAAGACTTGGGTTGAATTATAATTGTCGCATGTGGACGAGTAGCGTCGAGGGTCAAGGAGTCATCACCTACTTGGGTCGCTAGGAGACCCGAGTGTATTGGTCTTATCTGAAATTCAAAAGTAAATGGTTGGTTGTGGCTAGGAAAAGTATTAGCGCCCCTAGCACATTTCACTTGAAGTAAATTGCATTGCGTGATCTAAATATGGTTTAAAGGTTTTGATGAGTTCCTAACTTGTGATTTGTCTATAGCTCAAGATAAAGATTTACTCTTACGAATAAGTCTAGTATTTTGAATTTATTATAGGCTCGTATACCCAGATAAATTCTTATGAAAATGGTATATGTAAGTGCACTGACAGGGTTTATCTATCATGGAAGGTGAAAGGATTTTCCACAATTTGTATATTGTGGTGAAAAATATTCATAATTAAAATTAGTGAATATCTAAAAATATTTCTAAATTTTTTTCAGTCAACTTCTGGTATTTAAATACCATCTTACTTATAGATCTAATGTTTATATCAGGGTGTTGGCTATTAATTTTTATGAATTCAAATTTTTAAGGTTATTGAAATATTGACCAAATTCTTAAGGAATTTTACAAACTTTATGTAAATTCCAAAAAATAAATACAAAGGAAAATCAACAAAGGTATTTTCTAAAACAACACTAAATTTTTTTTCTCTTTTTTTATAAATCAAAATGCAATTTTTTTTATATAAATATTGGCCCATATGCAACATATAATTTTTTTTTGTAAGGCCATATTTGGACAAAAACATTTTTTCTTCCTTAGAAAATTGCTAAAATAGGTCTAAAGGTGTGTTTGCCAAACATATTTTTACGCTAAAAATCCTTTCATACAAAAAAGTGGCAAACCAAACAGAGCCTTAAATATCTGAATCGATTTTGACTCAACCAGATTGACCTGAAAACAAACCAAAAACAATGACCAAAGCCAAAAACAAATTAAACATAAAAGCTCAAAATTTCTTAGATGAAACGCATCAAACACAAAGAAAATAAAGAACATTCAAACCCGAACTTAGCAACGTGAAAATCAACCCAAACTAGATTTCAAACAAAAAAGGCATGGTTTTATTCGTAAACATGTGTAGATCAAAAGGCAAGCATCAAAACCCATTAATTATCACTAAGAAGACATGGTTTGATCAAAATGAGTTTTGATTCAAAACTGAAACCCTAAGATTAAAACCCATAAAACTTATTAATGATGCAAATAAATCCTAGATTATTGACTAATCGAGTTTCCCAGATGGTTCACTGCAAAGAAATAGACCAAAATTGGTCTAAATCATAGGGCTGAAGCAATATTCTTCCCAAGAACACGAAGAACATTGCCCAGTAAAAAACCCAGAATTGAAGAACAAGCTGCTAAACATAAAAAATGGACTTTTGGCCCTCTAAACCTTACTGCTTTTGATCATTACAAATCACATTATCAATACCAAGCATAGTTAAATAAAAAAAATAACAAAAATATCAAATCATCATAAACATGCATTAAGTTTTATTTTTCAAAATTGCCAAATTAAAACAACAAGCATGCTTAACCAATATGAGGTTCAAAAATAACACTTTAACACTCCATAGTACTAAAACAAAACTTTGGAGTCTGGAACAATACATTAACAAACTAGAAAAACATTAAATACCTTGTTGCCACATTTGGTAGATTTCAATCAAATTAAATGCAAGCTTAACTTACCAGGACACTAGTCTTCACATCAATATATTCAAAAAAACATTGCATTATACATTAAACAAATGGTTTTGAATCTAGCAAGCCTCATGGACTTCGCTTTTAAAGTTTGCAAAAGTATACCTTTCAAGCTTGAAATCTTTAATGGGAGTAGATTTATGCTGCTGCTTTTCTTTCTTCTTGTTTCTAAACCCAATAAAGCCAAACCTTTGAACCTTTTTCCGAGCTCTTGAACTCAATATTGAATCCTTTAGACCTTAAACAAATTCATTCATTCTTTTCCCTTTTTCTGTTAGATTACCTCTTCTTTTAGAGGTTGATTCAAAGCTTCTAAAAGAGTTTGTTGGGGTTATAACAAACCAAAACTAGGCTGATTTTATCACAAGATAGATGGTTTTGATCAAACTTAAAGGCCAAATTGAAGCGTATCAGCCCTTTTGATCTTGAGAGGGGTGTTGATATAATAAAGATATATTGATAAAATCTTGGTTCATCAGTATCCCCCCAGTCTTTGTGACTTTGTGATGTAATAATATGCAAAAACTTTAATTAATCTCTCAGTTCAAGTAGAGTGGTGGGTTTTGCTCGTATAAAATGGAAGCAAACTGGGAAAAATACAGAGAAATATGCATCTAGACTTAAAGAACTTCTTTCAAAGATAAAAGACTAATAATTTGTACATAAAAACATTATAAGAGATTAAGGGTACCATACCCATCATCTATACAAGTTCCTAAGTGGTTATATGGAATCCAATAGGGGTAAACCTATATTTAGAAATTTCTAAGTGATTATAAGTTCTTTGGAGAGTGGGAGCCTATAGCTTTCTTAGCATTGTCATCGGGGTATAAGAGCTCCCCACTGAAGACTGGTTATTGGATGATGTTATTATTGTACTAAGAAGACCCCTAGAGAGTGAGGTTATTGCCTTGGAGAGATAGAGTTATGCAAATCGCAGGGGGATAAGTCCATACCTCGGTAATTTGAGGGTCTATTGCCTTTAGGGAGATTAAGTCAATCTCTTGATGAATTGTGCATAAATTACTAGGGAGACCATATTTATCCCTTGGAGACTGGGGTTATTCTCTGGAGATTGGTGTATATAGCACTGAGAAGATCACATTCATCCCTTGAATATTAATACATATAGCATTAGAAAGATCACATCCATTCATTGGAGACTGGTGCATATAGCACTGAGAAGACTATGTCTATCCCTTGAAGATTGTTGCATATAACACTAGGAAGACTACGTCTATCCATTCCTTGAAGAATTGCACATTCCTATGATAAGTGTTGAGAGGCCTTCAATCATCACCTGAAAAAAAATAAAGGTCATTTTAGAGGTGGCTCTAAGATATTACTTAGAATACCCTGATTACTTCACTTATAAGGTTAGTCGTGCTGGTTGTCCTTGAAAAAACAAGGAGGTCTATGTCGTAGCAAACTGGCTTCTTCAACCCGTATGTGATTTTTCATACATTGCTTCGCTCTGGATAGACTGTTATCTAATAAGATATAAAGTTTTCTCCAAATAATATATTTTCTTACTCTTCTTATCAAGGCTTTTAAAGTGACTCTATCAATTCTGTCACCAAAAATATCTCATGGTTGAGTCTCCTCAAATCATTTTTAATAAGATTTTAATAAAAAAATAAATTATTTTTATTTTTATTTAGATCTTAAATATACTAAAAATAATGTCTAAAAACTCTATATATATATAGCATGGGAATATAATAAGCTGTGCTTTCTCCGGGTTCGAATTCCGTCTTGGCCTATTCGGCGAAAAGAAATCCCATGTTGACGTGGGGCACATCAATAATCCTCCGCACCAGAAGGGCTACGATTCATAGCATTCGAGAAAAAAAAAATGTAAAATCTTCAAGGTGAAAGGCAAGAATCTAGACTCTATATTTGCCCTTGTCCGGATTCGTTGCAAAAGTGTACAAATTGGAGGGGACGTCGGGCTCCCTTTTTTTGGTGAATGCATTTCTTTTTTTCTGATTTCGATGCGAAGAATTATTTTTTTAGCAGTTTGTGTCAATAATATTTTTCTTCAATGTATTTATTTTATTTTATTTTTATAACTTTGAGGGGTTGATTTCAAATTAAAAGGCTTGTTATTTTCTTCTAACTTTATGAATTTGAATATTAAATTAGTATATAACGTTTTTAAAAAATATACAGACATATATGAAAGTGTATTATTAAAATTATTTAAAGAAAAAAATAAAATTTTAATCAATACATGGATTTATTTTCTAGTAGAAAACTATTCTTATTATGATTAGGATAAAATCAACTAAAGCTATGATTAGTGTCGTGACTGCTAAATTGCTGGATGTCTTTTTGTATATATCATTTGAGAGTATTATCTCTTGTTTTTTAATATTTTTTAAAATATTTTTCATTTGAAAAAAAATATTAAATTGATATATTTTTAAGTATTTTTTTAAAAATTTTGATGTGTTGATATTAAAAATTAAAAAAATTATTTTAATATATATTCAAGCAAAAAATATTTTTAAAATAAAAACAAGTTATAGCACAGTACCAAACATACACTAAATTAATAAACTTAGTGTATAAGGATTTTACAAGAAGTTGTATTTTGGTGGAGCTCTTTTTCACCAATAAGCTAAGCCCTTCGAATTTGATGTTTTTCATGTGGAGTTTTTGGTTTATTTACCAAGAAGGTAAGTTCATGTTTACAAAACGAATGCAATGGTTAGGAATTTTACTTCATGGATTTTTGGGATTTTATTCTTTCCTTTTAAGCGGTCGCTTTCTAAGCTCAGTGATGGTGAAACTGTGCCCGTCTATTTAATGTATTTTTAGCTAGGAATCGTGGATCTGATGTTCATTTGCTTGGAATCCATTTATAACCAGGTAGCTCACCGCTGTAAAAATGTGCCAAGCCTCTCTTTGAATAACCTTCTGCAGTGTCAAGTTCAGTGCACTGAGAGAGAGAGAGAGAGAGAGAAGAAGATATTCACACGAAGCCGTGAAAGCACATCATATCTGCAAAAGAAGGCAAAACCTCCCATGCCCCACCGTTTCAACTTTCAGCTACTAACCTGAGGAGGTCGTGGGTCACATTATAGAGTCTCCGACCTTTACTTTCTTGATAGTCTTACTTTAGTAAAAACATTAGAATATCTAGAGCACTACAATTTGCAGTACTAATTATTTCCTCTAAATGCGTTACAGATAACGCGTGCTCTTGTGCAATTACAGCTAATACGCGATTATGACATGTTTATTGTTTACTCTAAGCTCACAGCGACATCACCAAAGCAATGTTGATATGCTTGAGAAGATAAGATGCTAATTAATTTTTACTGCACATAATTCATCGGGTTCACAGGCACCAAAAGCCAATCCGATTGCTTTGCCACAGGCACCAAAATTTAAAGAGGGAGTGCTATTGGCAAGAAATCAAGATGATGAACCAAATCTGAGACATAGAATAATAAATTTTGATTTTTCTTCATCTTCACAAAACAAAGTAGAAATAATTTAGTGGGTTGTTGGTACACAAACAATTTGGATCAGAAAACCAAAAAATAAAAGGCAAGTGGGCACTGTAGGGAATGAGAATTACACTTTACTATATGGAACAAGGGTACAATTAACCTGACATCATATAATGCCAGTCAACGCCAATCGCTGCATGTTCTCTTTGTTTATATGGTTGCTCAAAGCTCGTCAAAATGAAGAGGGGAGAATCCCGATTACACGGGGTAGCCATATCTTCTAAGATCTCTTGAGAAGAATGGGTGCCTCAACGCTTCCCTGGCTTTGAGCCGCTCTGCTGGGTCATATCTTAGGAGTCCTTGCAAGAGATCAATTAAATCACCGGCAGAATGATCCACGTGCTGCATTATTATGTTCTGCCAAAGAAATTCAAAACAGTACATAAATTTGCAATTGCATGAAGTGAGAAATTAAAAGAAAGGGGGGGGGGGGGGAGCCGGAGAAAATCAGGTACAAATACAAATAAAGGTGACCGGCAGACATCAAAGTGCATGTTATAACAGGACCAGAAAACAAAGCCATAACCAAGTTTCTACACAGGAAAAGAGTAAAATCTGATTAAGAGGTTGCTTTTTTTAAGTGAATGAACGCGAAGTTGTTTCTTTCAACAGAGAATGGAGCAAGGCAAGAAATAGTTATTTCAAAGATACGTTTGTCAGCTATTCTGGGAATTGAGTGAGATGAATTTTGGAAGATACTCTAAAAATTTAAGAAATGCAACCAGCTCTTTTCAACCATGCTTTTCAAGACCTCTCTTTGTGGATTACCATTTATCACTACTGAAATTCCCAGGTACTTTTTCAGCACAAGTATAGGCAGAGGCAGCAGGTTATTCTACAAGTAAACTAATTGAGATGGATTCTGAAAAATTACTGGCAGACGAGGCAACTTCGTAACTGCTCTCATGCTTTCTCTTGAAGTTGCACCCTCAGGCCAATCCAATCGCGCACCTCTCCTGAAATATTTCTCAGCACGTCGACTGCAACAAGATCGGGCACAAAGGAAGTAATTCATCCACATGGAAAGATGGGAACAAACAAATAGAGCAACTACAGCAAATTCTCTTACTCAGCCCTGATCGCCATGTGTTGTGGCAGAGGTCCTAAAACCCTCTCCATCATGGCAAGATGTTCCAAGTTCTCATGAGTTTGAAAAAGGGCCTCACCCTAGTCATAGACAAACCAAAATAACATATACATAAATTAGCTTCCTTCAAGTATGCAATATTAAATTACAGTTCACACTCTTTATGGATGCCCTATGTCCCAAAGTAGTCCATCTGAGAACACAAAATCACCCCAGGCCAAACATGCCTTAATAAAAAACTTGGCAAATAATATTTGGCTACTAGAAATGCATCAAACAAAGAGAATGTTTTTATTTTCTCAGGCAGTTCCGATTCACTGCAGCCTGTCTTACTTAACCTTTCACTTGAAACCCTTTCTGGCCAATAAGAACCAGAACCATTATTCAGCAACACGGGAAAATGTAATCAAGGGGAGAGAATACAAAACTGATGTTACTTACAGAACATAATTCAACAAGTATGCAGCCCACACTCCATATATCACAGGGATAGTTCCACCCAAGACCTGAAGAAAACATGTGCCATGGAATGTCATTTGACAACAAGCATCAAAATTCAAAGCATCAGCGCAACAATAGTTTTAGTGATTACCTAAAACAACCTCTGGTGCACGATAATGCCGTGTTGACACCACATAGTTGTGATCCTGATGTTCAAATGTAGTACTTCCAAAATCAATGAGCTTAATAGCACTTGACTTGGGAAGATTCTTGAAGTAGGAACCATCTTTTGTGGACCGTGAAAGAAACTAAATCACATGAAAGAGAAGAAAAAAAATCATCAGTCAATCAACAACGAGGGGAAAAGAGAAAAAAACACACAATTCAATCATGGCTTGGGTTGGGAAGTGGAAATAAGAGAAAGCTCCATTGTAATGTATCTCCTGGCAGTTATCATGAATATAAGGAAAACTTTCAAATTGCAAGTATATTATATGATTAGCATATGATGTTACGCAGGAGTAACATATCTTAACAATGCATGGCGCATGGTACGGAATGTTCTAACAACAATGCTGCTTAGATAAAGAATCAAATCAAAATTTTAAAGTACATTAACAGGTTCAGGTGTAAAAATGAACATGCAAGAAAAAAAAAAAAAAAGACAAATTCTTTTATTTGGCTAAGAGAAGCTTCAGTTGTGTTCCAAATTCCAGTTCATTTACACTCTTAAACTTGCAGATACAAGTTCAAAGTCATGACAAAATCATGCAATACAAAAAAGAAATAAAAAAAAACATTAACCTTGAAACATTACCTTGTAATCTGGCACTTTGATGTACTCAGAGGAAACAAGTAGAATATTTTCAGGCTTCAAGTCAGTGTGAATCAGACGTAAATCATGCATAACTGCAAAGGTAACAAACTAATGAGCAAACTAAAAATACCATCTCTATTATCAACCAACTCCATGCTAATCCAAACAATATTTACTTTGGGGTTCAAGAAAATAAGAAAATGGAAAAAAGAAGTTAGAATATATGGTTAAATTTTGTTTCCAATTAAGAGCATCTGAGCATCGAGTTTATATAAAATATAGATAAAAATGGTACAAGAATTGTCCACACACATGCAACAGACTCCAAAAGTTGTCTGCCAAGCTCCCGGACAAGATCAATGGGAAATGACCGATAGCTGTTTTTGCGGAGAAAATCATATAAGCTTGGTCCAAGCTTCTCAAATACCTGTTGAAACCATTTAAATTCATCCGCAAGCTAGCTCACAGAACATTTAGGCATGCAGGAGCATTTATTGCTCTCAAATTAATCAAATCAGAAATACTGACAAATACTTACAATACAAATATGATTACGATAGTCAAACCAATTCCGTATTTGTACACAACTGCAAAGAATAAAACCACTTATACTAAAATCACTTCAAACTTCTAGAATGAACAAGGGTAGAAAAAAGAAAATGCAAAGCCTTACCGTGTGCTACCAAAATCATGCCTAGCCAGCCTCTGCAGGACATCAATTTCAATCATTGCAGCTTCGCGATACTTGTGTATGGAGCGGACAATTTTGATTGCCACTCCTTCTTTCTTTTCATTATCAAAACATTCCAAGACCTGCCCAAAAGTTCCTGCATGAAAGCAATCACGAGATAAGAGTAAGAAAACGATAGAAATAACTTCTTAAATTATAGATCACAAATTCATATAAAAGGGATACAATATGACAAAATCAAAACCCAAAAAAGTACTAACCTTCACCCATCTTGCTAAGAATCCTGTCTGCAAGATTAAAGGGAAAAAAAAGACAGTATCAGCATAGAAAATATGATCAGAACCAATATATTAAACTTTACAGTTTCTCAGAATAACCAGTTAAAAATACGAGATGCTTAGAAATGGCACTTTTGGAATCCTCTTCACCAAAAAAAAAAAATGATCCAATTAAATCAAACCTTAAATACTATCAAAGCAAATTAAGTAAGGAAATTTTAACGGGGACTTACAGCGCGGAGTCAAATTCTCTCCAATGGCGAAAACATAATGTCCATCTTTATCATCAGGTCTCCAAGGAGGTGAACCATTCCCATTGTAAAACCCATACCCACAAAACATCCCAGGAATCACCTGCTGCAATAAAAAATTAAAATCAAAATTAAAATTGAAAGTTTCTGATTTCTTAGATTTTAGAGAAGATCAAAACCTACCTTTGGAGGAGCTAAGAGAGGAGGAGGTACGCCCCATGTTAAACGTTGTCGTTTCTTGGGACGCTTATCCATGTTTTTATGTGGAAACTCTGTTATTCTCTGCGTTTCCATTTCTCTCTTAATCCTCTTTATTTAAACATGTAATCAATGAATCCATCACTCAATTTGAATCTGAATTATTGAAAACTTGTAAATTCTGAAAGAGAAAATTTGGGGATTTTTTTTTTTGAAACCCTAAAAAGTACAATCTTGAATAGGAGGACGAGCAAGAGAGATCGATCTTTTCGGAAGCTAAACCTGAGGAAGACTTTAATTTAACCAAGGTTGTGTACAGCCAGGTAAAGTTAACCCAATTGGCCTCCTAAGTTTCTAACTATAGTTAATAGGTGGGTCCCAGTCCTGGAGCGTTTCGTCTTTCTATATTTGTTTCACCTCTCAGGACCACCACCCTGTGGCTTCTCTCGACGCGTGTATAGTTTAGATTTTGGGCCTTGATGTTAACTTGGGCTTCTCTCCACGCGTGTTTAGATTATACCAGGTTATTTCTCGTGCTTCATCCAAAATTTTGTTAAATATAAAAGAATTTTAGGATGATTTTTTTAAAAAAATATTAAAATAGTGATATACAAATCAATCTAATTTAGTTGGTTAAACATGCTATTACCATTGGCTCTACAAAATTCAATAATATTTTTTTTAATTTAGTTATAAAATATAAAAACCAATTTAAAATTCAATAAATATTAAATAATAAAATTTTAAAAATAATAAAAATCCAATATTGAATTTTAAAATTAAAAAAAAAACTAAGAACTTTGAGGACTAGGATAATTGAAATTAGGCCTCGTGTACAATTAAAAAAAAGGCTGAATTTTTTGTTTTAGTTTAAAATTTAACACCTAAAGTTTTAATATTTTTTAATTAATAAAATAAAATTTTATTTTATTAAATCAAGCATCTCAAAATAATTACTTAAACTCACAAAAAAATTGCCCAAGATATTTGAAAATAATAACTTTAACCACACGATCACACACTTTTGTGAAACACGGTTTTTATTTAAATAAAATAAGTTGTCTATTAGGTGTAAATCTAGATTCCAACCACTACTCTGATTGCTAGAAAAACAGGTAAAATAAATTTTTGATCACAGAACCTATTTTTTCAATGATTTTAACAAAAAAAAAAACATAGAAAACATCACAAAAAACTATTTTTTTATCGAAAAACACTTAAAAAAATTGGTGTAAAAAACAGAACACAACTCGATTTTCAAAACCTTTTTTAGGCTGAATCTACTTTTCCAGACATGATAAAGTTCAAATAATACCTCAATGAAACTTTCATCTCAAAAGTAACTATTTGATACTGGATCTATCTTTTTTATAAATAGAATCAGTTCTAATAAAAAACTCTCTTTGATTGGAATATAATACCTTCTCTCTCATATCTTTCTATTAGAGATTGAAAATGAAAAAAAAATTCATATCAAAATAAATTTTGCTTCTTAATATATTGATTGGACATTATGTTTATATGTATTGTTCACTTTGGTCCCCCATCGTAGAATCTTTTCAATCTTTAACAAATTATGACAAATTGTTCATCAATTGGTTCATAAAAGAATGCAATTGAAAAAAAATACGAGAATAAAAAAAAGTGCTACAGTGATTGTCTTGTGTATTTTACAAAATCCTTTTTTTTAAGGTAACACGGGACACGTTGTCTACTAGACATAAACCTAGATTTCGACCACCAAAGTGGTGGCTAAAAAAAAAAGAAGATGAATCATTGTCTCTAAAACCCATATTTTCAACCCCAAAACAAATATAAATCAAAATAAATCTACTTGTGGCCAAAAACACCAAAAAATTCAGTGTAAAAACTGAAATTCAACCCAATTTTTAAATTTTTTTAGAGGTAAGATTCACTTTTCTAGTCACGATGAAGGTCAAATAACACCTCAATAAAACTTTTCTTATTAAAAGTAACTTGTTCATATTAAGATAGACTTTTTTCATTGCTAGAATCGATTCCAATGTCAACTTTCTCTACTAAAAAATAAGAAAAATAAAATCTAAGACTAAAATGAAATTTGCTTCTAAATATTAGACCGGACATTATGTTTCTCTATATTATTTACTTTGGTGCCTCATCATATAATCTTTTCAATCCTTAACAAATTTTGAAAAATATTTACAATAACAAAAAAAAGCGCTGGGCATTTTAGTACATGTCATAATTATAATTTTGGGCCTAGATGTTAACCTGGGCTTGTCTCTATGCTCTCGCGGGCCTAGATACGTGTGACTGCTCCGTGTATAATTGTGTAATCCATCTGGAACTAAGAACCCTAACTAACAGCAATTTTGCGAGTGGCCTTTCTCCTGCCTTGCAATGGCCCCTAAAGGTATGTTCATGGGATATCTTCATTTTCAGCAATATGTTTGTTATATTCACTTGGCTCTCTTTTTTAGCTGTTTTCAGTTTTGATTTCTTTTAAGTTTCTTGCATTGGTTATGGACCTGATTTTGTAGTTGTTAGGATCTTTAGGGGTGGTTCTCATAGGCTCGG
>Ga0307515_10013349_pt1 | contig 15363 bp, 15 predicted proteins | sample 17_EM_MG_FD_194513 | JGI IMG/M metagenome (GOLD analysis project Ga0307515, IMG submission 194513) | Populus trichocarpa ectomycorrhiza microbial communities from riparian zone in the Pacific Northwest, United States - 17_EM | ecosystem: Host-associated > Plants > Roots > Unclassified | place... | reverse complement strand
CCCACTCGACGTGCTGGCACACGGCGAGTGGGGTCGAGTGGACGTATACGACGCCACACGTTGGCACGGTGACCTCCCGGAGACCGAGGTGCGTCTTCCCCTACGACCTCGACCGCGGTTGATCGTGCTCCATGATGCCGGGTAGTACGGATGGTGCGCCAGAGAAACCGCAATATCGACATGTGAATGGCCGTAGTGGCACACCCGACCTAACGGTCGAACCCTGTCCGGCGGCACGGCCAACCCTGGCTCGTGTAGGCTGGCTGCGGCATTTTCTGCCGACAACTTTGCCGAGGAATACCTAGCTAGGAGTACCGCCGTGGCCAGCAACACCTCAAAGACCGCCCGCGCATCAGTCCGCGCCGGCCAGGCCGGTCAGGGCGGGGCCCTGAGCGTGCTCGGTGAGTTCAAGTACCTCATCCCGCTCGCCGAAGGTCGCTTCGCCTACGTGCGCAACCTGACCAACGGCAAGACCAACCACCTCCGCACCGACTCGGACGCCTTCGTCGAGGAGATCCGCGTGCTGGCGGCCGCGGGCCACGGCGCCAAGATCCGCGCCGAGATCGAGGGCCTGGAGGCGTCGTTCCCGAAGCACGGCTGGGGCACGATCGAGAAGCGCCTTGAGGACGCGGGCGTCTTCGCGAGCTGAGCGCTCTCCGCTGCACCGGCGCTCTCCGGCCCCCCGCGGGTCGGAGAGCGCTTTTTTGCGCCCACTGAAGATCAAGACAAAGTTGATCAGCGCCGACCCGATCCTCAGCTGATCAGGTCGACCCAGCCGGTGTCGAGGTCGTAGACGGCGCCCGCGACCGCCACCTTGCCCGCCGCGATCGCCGCGGGCACCCCGGTGACGTCGCGCAACCGGCGCACCGTCCGGCCCACGTGCGCGCGCATCGCCTTGGCCGCCACCTCCGGGTCGTCCAGGCCGATCGCCTCGACCGCCGGGGTGATCTCGTCCACCAGGTAACCCACGTCGCCGTCCGGACGTTCGCCCACGCGCAGCGCCCGCACCGTCGCGTCCACCGCGCCGCACCGGACGTGCCCCAGCACCATGATCAGCGGCACGTTGAGCGCCGAGACGGCGAAGCCGACCGAGCCGAGCACCGCGCGGTCCACCACGTGACCACCGGAGCGCACCACGCAGATCGAGCCGAAGGTCTGGTCGAAGATCGCCTCCAGCGGCACCCGGGAGTCGATGCAGCCGAGCACCACGGCATGCGGCAACTGCCCGCCGGATGCCGCAGCGGCCGCCGAGACCTCGTGGCCGTGCTGCGGGCGCCCGCTGACGAACCTGCGGTTGCCGGCGATGAGCGCGGCCAGCGCATCGGCCGGCCGCACGATCCGCACCGCCGGGCCGGCCGCCGCGTCGGTGTCGTGGGCGTGCGAAGCCTGGCCGGGAGCGGGGAGCACTCCGGCCACAGCCGATGAATCCGTGGTGGCAGCCGGACGCGTCGGCACTGCCTGTTCCGCAGGTGGGGAGCCCGTCATGACAGTGATTCTCTACGAGTGACCGGCCACGAACAGACTGTGCGAGGCAGATCACGTCCCTCCGCCCACCGACTGGGACGGGCCGTCCGGCGCAAGATCTCCGACAGATATGGCAATTCCAGCGATCGCGCGTAATGCTTATTACCCGCGGGTACAGACGGGGCCGTGCGAATCACGGAGGTGCCCATGCCCGAGCGGTCGGAGCTGACCCTCGCCGATGGCGTACGGCTGCATGTCGAGACCAGCGGACCGGTGGACGCGCCGGTGACCGTGGTGCTGTTGCACGGCTGGTGTCTCGACCGGCGGACCTGGCATCACCAGGCGAAGGCGCTGGAGCAGGTCGACGCCCGGGTCGTGGCGTACGACGCGCGCGGGCACGGCCGTTCCTCCTCGACCCGGCTGCGTTCGGCGACCCTGACCCAGCTCTCCGACGACCTCGCCGAGGTGCTCCGCGAGCATGCCCCGGCCGGACCGATCGTGCTGGCCGGGCACTCCCTGGGCGGCATGACCATCATGGAGTTCGCCGAGGGGTATCCGCAGGAGTTCGCCGGGCGGGTGGCCGGCCTGGTCTTCGTCTCGACCACCGCCGAGGGCGCGTCCCACACCCGCTACGGCCTGCCCTCCCCGCTCACGCCGGTGCTGCGCGCCGCGGAGGAGGCCGGAGCCGGCCTGCTGGCCCGGCTCGGGGCGTGGCGCCCGCACAGCGCGATGCTGCCCATGCTGCGCCCGACCGTGCGCTGGCTGCTCTTCGGCGCCGAATTCGAGCCCGGCGACCTCGAGGTGACCATGTCCGCGTTCGGCCGGGCCTCGCTGCGGTCGATCGGCGGCTTCCGGGCCTCGGTCGGCGCCCAGCAGCGGCTGGAGACGCTGGCCGCGCTCGGCGACGTGCCGGCGGCGGCGCTGGTCGGCGACCGGGACAGGCTCACCCCGCCGCCGTGCGCGGAGTCGATCGCCGGCGCGCTGGTGGGCACCGAGCTGACCGTCTGCGCGGGCGCGGGCCACATGCTCATGATGGAACGCCCGGCCGAGGTCTCCGCCGCGCTGCTGGCCGTCGTCGACCGCGCGGCGAAGAGCAGGCCGAGCCGCCGCTCCGCCGCCCGCCGCATCGGCTACGACCAAGCCGCTTAGGCCGCCCGCCGCTCTCTGCAGGTGCCGAGAAAGCCCAGGCCAGCGCGGTACGGGCGAGCCGCCGTCGACGCCGGTACCGCAACAGGAGTAAGTTCGATTGCCCCCTGGCACCGGTGCCGGGCGGCGGCAGCAACGCACACAGCACCAGCGGGGAGCACAACGGACTTGAGCGACGCCACCGTCCTGCAGCAGGAGATCGCCATCGAGCAGCAGCACGTCGACCGGGTGTATGCCCGGCTCGCCGACCTGCGCACGGATGCCTCCAAGGCCGAGAAGGAGGGCTATCAGCTCGCCGGCGTCGGCACCTACGGCGCCCTGGTCGAGCGCGATGCCATGGTCTTCCACCGGGCCCGGCGCCGACACGCCCTGGACGCCGAGTACGAGGGACTGGTCTTCGGCCGTCTCGACCTGACCAGCGGCGCCTTGCATTACGTGGGCCGGATGGGCATCCGCGACGAGGCCTCGCAGTCGCTGGTCGTGGACTGGCGGGCGCCCGCCGCGGCCGCGTTCTACCGGGCCACGCCGGCCGACCCGCTGGGGGTGGTGCGGCGCCGGATGATCCAGTCGACCCGGGAACGGGTCACCAACATCGAGGACGACCTGCTCGACCCCGAGGCCGCGCCCGCCGACATGCGGGTGGTCGGGGACGGCGCGCTGCTGGCCAGCCTCTCCAAGGCCACCGGCCGGGGCATGCGCGACATCGTCGCCACCATTCAGCGCGAGCAGGACGACGCGATCCGGTCCCCCGCCTCCGGCGTGACGATCGTCACCGGCGGCCCCGGCACCGGTAAGACCGCGGTGGCGCTGCACCGGGCCGCGTACCTGCTCTATTCGGACCGCGGCCGGTTCGCCGGCGGCGGCATCCTGGTGGTCGGGCCGTCCGGGGTGTTCGTCGACTACATCGCCACGGTGCTGCCCTCGCTGGGCGAGGACACCGCGACCCTGCGCTCGCTCGGCTCGCTGGTCGCCGGGTACGACGCCACCCGCACCGACCCGACCGCCGTGGCCACGCTCAAGGGCTCGCTGCGGATGCGCCGGGTGCTGGAGCGCGCCTCGCACGACGCGGTGCCGGGCGCGCCGACCGAGCTGCGGCTGCTCTACCGCGGCGCGCTGCTGCGGCTGGACGCCGCCGACCTGGAGCGGATCCGGCGCAAGGCGCTGCCCCGTGGCGCCCGGCGCAACGAGGTTCGCGGCGTCGGCTTCGACCGGCTCTTCGACGCGCTGTGGGCGCAGGCCAAGGGCTCGGTGAAGAGCCTGCCGGAGAAGCGGGAGTTCGAGTCGGAGCTGGCCGACCGCACCGACTTCCGCAACTTCCTGCGCGCCTGGTGGCCGCGGTTCACCCCGATGCGAGTGCTGCGCTGGCTGGCCGAGCCCGCGCGGCTGCGCGCGTACACGAATGGGGTGTTGTCGCGGGAGGAGATCGCGCTGCTGCAGGGCTCGTTCGACGGCCTCGATGAGCACGGGCCGACGATCGCCGACGTGGCGCTGCTCGACGAGTTGGACGAGCTGATGGGCCGCCCGCGCCAGCCGCAGCGGAAGAAGGGCAACAACCCGTTCCACGTCCGCGACGGCGTGCAGGAGGTCAGCACGTACGCGGACCGGCAGTCGATGGCCCGCGCCCAGGTGATCCGCGACGAGGACTACCGCGACTACGCGCACGTGGTGGTCGACGAGGCACAGGACGTGACCCCGATGCAGTGGCGGATGATCGGCCGGCGGGGCGCGTACGCGTCCTGGACGATCGTCGGCGACCCGGCGCAGACCGCCTGGTCGGGCGACACCGACGAGCTGGACCGGGCCCGCGACCGGGCGCTGGGCTCGCGGCGCCGCAACACGTACTCGCTGACCACGAACTACCGCAACTCGTCGGAGATCTTCGCGGTCGCCGCCCGGGTGATCCGCACGATCATGCCGGACCTGCCGCTGCCCTCCGCGGTGCGCAGCACCGGCGTGGAGCCGGTGGACCTGGTGGTCGGCGCCGCGCAGCTGCCGGAGGCCGTGCGCGAGGCCGCCGAGAAGCATCTCTCCGACGTCGACGGCACGATCGGCGTGATCACGCCGGTGTCGCGCCGCGACGAGATGGCCGGGTGGGTGGCCGGGCTGCCCGAGCGGGTCCGGGTGGTCACCGCGCTGCAGGCCAAGGGCATGGAGTACGACGCGGTGGTGCTGGTCGAGCCGGCCGAGATCGCGATCGACACCAGCGGCACCCGGACCCTGTACGTGGCCCTGTCGCGGGCCACCCAGCGCCTGACGACGGTGGGGACCCGCGACTGGAGCGGCGCCGCCGGCTAGGGGCGTCGCACGCCGACCGCGGTGTATGTGGTCTCCGGGGTCGGCGGGGTGGTGAAGCGGGCGTTCGGCAGGTAGAAGCGCTTGCCGTACTCCGCGATGGTGGTGGGCACGTCGAAGCCCGGGTCCGTGGTGCGGCTCACCACCGTGCCCTTGGTGGCGTGCCTGTCGAGCTGGATCCGGGTGATCACGTTGAGCCGGTTCTGCACCACGTACAGCGTGCTGCCGCGCAGCCACAGGCCGTCGCCGCCGGGCACGCTCTCGCCGCCGAGGTCGATCTCGGTCGTCACGCCGGCGTACGACGTCCGGAAGAGCTTGCCGAGGTTGGACTGCACGATGATCAGTCCCCGGCCGTCCGGCGTCGGCGCGATGCCGTTCGCGTTGTTGCCGGTGGTGTAGGCGATCTCCCCGGTCAGCGGCACCCGGACCGCCTCGGCGGGCAGCCTGCCCGAGCGGCCGAGCGGCAGCTTGAACAGCACCGGGTTGGTGGAGTCGGTGTACCAGGCGGCGCCGCCGGTCAGCGTCACGTCGTTGATGAACGACGGGACGGTCTGCAGGGTGTAGGACTTCAGCACCGCGCCGGTGGCTGCGTTGATCACCCGGGCGTTGCCGCCGTTGCCGCCGGAGACGAAGAGCCGGCCCCGGCCGTCGATCTTGAGGCCGAGCGACGGGGTGCCGGGACCCTGGCTGATGACCTCGCCGAGACCGGTACGCAGGCTGGCCCGGTAGATGTCACCGTCGACCCGGGAGCCGAAGTAGGCGTACGGGGATTCGCCGATCGCGATGCCCTCCGGCTGGAAGCCGTTGGGCAGCTGGATGGTCGTCGGCAGGGAGCCGCGGTAGGCGGCCTCGGCGGGAGCGGCGCCGAGCATGACGGCCAACGCGGCCGTGGTGGCGAGCGCGAGAGTACGTCTGGACAAGGGGGTTTCCTTCCAGTCTTTAGGGGTCTGTCCCATCTCTCTACCCCGGGAATGGCAATCGAGTTCAAGTTGCATACATAGCGATGTGAACATATATTGGCCGAGGCTCAGCGCGACGACGGAAGGTAGGGCTCATGGGAGCCGGGCACGACCACGGAGGCCAGGCGCTACGCGCCGGCGAGCGGCATCGCACCCGACTGTGGTGGTCGGTCGGCCTGCTGGCGGCGTTCATGGTCGTCGAGACCGGCGCCGCCCTGGCGACCGGCTCACTGGCGCTGCTCTCCGACGCCGGGCACATGTTCACCGACGTGCTGGGCATCGCGATGGCGCTGGCCGCGATCCACGCCGCCGGGCGGGCGGCCACCGACTCCCAGCGCACCTTCGGGCTCTACCGGCTCGAGGTGCTGGCCGCGCTGGCCAACGCCCTGCTGCTGACCGGCGTCGCGATCTACGTGCTGATCGAGGCGGTGCGGCGCTTCACCGATCCGCCACACGTGCCGGCCGGCGCGATGCTGTTCGTCGCGGTCGGCGGCCTGCTGATCAACATCGTCGCCTTCCTGCTGCTGCGCTCCGGCGCCAAGGAGAGCCTCAACGTGCGCGGGGCGTACCTCGAGGTGATCGGCGACCTGCTGGGCTCGGTCGGCGTGATCGTCGCGGCCGGGATCATCGCGGTCACCGGCTGGTCGTACGCGGACCCGATCATCGCCGTGATCGTCGCCCTGATGATCCTGCCCCGCACCTTCGCCCTCGGCCGCGCCGCGGTCCGCATCCTCGTGCAGGCCGCCCCCGAGCGCCTGGACGTGGGCGAGGTGCGCACCCGGCTGGCCGCCGTGCCGGGCGTCTGCGATGTGCACGATCTGCACGTCTGGACGCTGACCTCGGGCATGGACGTGGCCTCGGCGCACCTGAGCCTGGAGCCCTCCGCCGAGTTGGGCGCGGTGCTGGCCACCGCCCGCGAGGCGCTGCACGAGGAGTTCGCCATCGACCACGCGACACTGCAGGTCGAGCCGGTCGGCGCCGGCGGCCCCTGCACGCCGGCGGGCTGGTAACAACCCGGCGAAGCACCCCGGACGGCGGTAGGCTCCAGGGACTCCCTGTGATGTCCACCACGGAGGTGACCGCCATGACCCAGTCCGTCATCCACCAGCCCCGGGTGGCCTGGGATGCCGCACGCGCGTTCGTCCGGATGGCCGGCGACCCCGGCTACGACGCCTACGCCGGCCGGGTGCTCAGCCGGCTCGGCACCGAGGTGCACGGCGAACTCGCCGACACCCACCGACGCCTGCTCGAAGGCTCGGTGCAGAGCAGCGACAACGACCGCTTCACCGCCGACGTCGAGGCCGCCAAGTGGCGGGTCCGCATGGAGGACCTGCTGCGGACGAACCCGGCGCTGGTCACACCCGTACGCGAGCTGACCGAGGCCGCCGCCCGGTAACCGCCCGCGTGAGCCCCGGGCGCCCTTTGCCATGATCTGCGGCATGTTGACGCCGACACCCCTCATGGACCTCGTCACCGGCTTCTGGAGCTTCAAGACCTTCGCCGCCGCCGTCGAGCTCGACCTGTTCACCCGGCTCGCGGGCGGCCGCACCATGACCGTCGCCGCCGCCGAGCAGGAGATCGGCCTGCCCGACCGCCCGGCGGACCTGCTGCTCACCGCCTGCGCCTCGCTCGGGCTGCTGGAGCGCTCCGGCGACGGCTACCGCAACACCGCGCTGGCCGAGGAGTTCCTGGTCCGCGGCAAGCCCTACTACTTCGGCGGGCAGGTCACCTACTGCGACCGCCGCACCTACCTGCCGTGGCACCGGGTCGGCGAGGCGCTGCGCACCGACCGCCCGCTCACCTGGGACCCGGACACGCAGGAGTCGATGTTCACCACCGCGGACCCGGACCTGCTGGCGACGTTCTGGGAGGCGATGTACTCCACGTCGATCTTCACCGCGCGGGCGCTGGGCGGCGCGGTGGACCTGGGCGGGCGCGGGCGGCTGCTCGACGTGGGCGGCGGCTCTGGGGCGTACGCGATCGAACTCTGCCGGCAGCAGCCGGAGCTGACCGCGACCGTGCTGGACCTGCCGCATGTCTGCGAAATCGCCGCGGGCAAGGTCGACCTGGTCGGGCTCGGCGACCGGATCGGCACCCGGGCCGGGAACTTCCTGACCGACGCGGCGCTGCCCGGCGGCCACGACGTGCTGCTGTTCAGCATGATCCTGCACGACTGGGACGAGCCGACGAACCGCGAGCTGCTGGCCAAGGCGTATGCGGCCCTGCCCGCGGGCGGCCTGGTGATCGTGTCGGAGCTGCTGCTCAACGCCGACCGGACCGGCCCCGCCCCGGCCGCCCTGATGGGGATGAACATGCTGGTCGAGACCGTGGGCGGGCGCAATTACTCCGATGCGGAGTATGCGGACTGGCTGACCGGAGCCGGCTTCGGCCAGGTCCGGACGGTCCGCTTCGACGCGCCGGGCGCCAACGGGGCGGTGCTCGCCGTCAAGCCCGCCTAATTCAGCGATCACGCCCGCGGCGCGGACTCGTCCGCAAGACTGATGCTCATGAGCCACAACGGCGTCATGGTGTTCGTGCCCGCGCCCCAGCTGACCGTGACGCTTGAGCAGCAGAACGACAAGGCCGAACTGCACGTGCACCCGGGCGGGCAGGGCGTCTGGCAGGCCCGGATGATCACCTTGCTGGGTGCGAAGGTCACGCTCTGCTCCACGACCGGCGGCGAGGTCGGCCGGGTGCTGGAACCGCTGCTGGAGTTCCACGGCGTGACCCTGAAGACGATCAAGCGCGACTCGGGCACCGGCTGGTACGTGCACGACCGGCGCAGCGGCAAACGCCAGGAACTGGCCGAGGACCCCGGCGATCCGCTGTCGCGGCACGAGATGGACGAGTTGTACAGCCTCGCGCTCGCCGAGGGGCTGCGGGCGGGCATCGCGGTGCTCAGCGGGCCCGCCCACCCGTCCGTCGTGCCGGCCGAGGTCTACCGCCGGCTCGCCACCGACCTCGGCGCCAACGGTTGCAAGGTCATCGTCGACCTGTCGGCGGCGCATCTGGCCGCCGCGCTGGTGGCGCGCCCGTACGTGGTCAAGGTCAGCCACGAGGAGCTGATCCGCGACGGCATGGTCAAGGACGGCTCCACCGAGTCGCTGACCCGGGCGCTGCACAAGCTGCACGACGACGGTGCCGAGACGGCCCTGGTCTCGCGCGCCGACGAGGGCGCGCTCGCCCTGATCGAGGGCCGGGTGTACGAGGTGGACATGCCGCGGATGGTGGCCGCCGAGTCGCGCGGTGCGGGCGACTCGATGACCGCCGGGGTGGCGGCCGTCCTGGCCCAGGGCGGCACGCTGTGTGACGCTGTGCGTACGGGCGCCGCCGCCGGCGCCCTCAACGTCACCCGCCACGGACTCGGCACCGGACGCGTCGACGCGGTCCAGGTGCTGACGGAGCGGGTGAAACTGACCCCCGTCGACGCCAAGGTGCCGGCATGACTCCACGGATTTTGATCACCAACGACGACGGGATCGACGCGCCCGGGCTTCGGCACCTGGCCCGGGCCGCCGCCCGCCAGGGGCTCGACATCGTGATCGCCGCGCCGCTCACCGAGGCGAGCGGCACCAGCGCCGCCATGACCGCCGTGGAGAAGAACGGCAAGATCGTGGTGGAGCAGCGGGAACTGCCCGGGGTGCGCAACGTGCCCGCGTACGCGGTCGCCGCCTCCCCCGCCTTCATCGTGCTGCTCGCGCTGCGCGGCGCCTTCGGGCCGCCGCCCACGATCGTGCTCTCCGGCATCAACCGCGGCGCCAACGCGGGCGCTGCCGTCGTGCACTCCGGTACGGTCGGCGCCACCCTGACCGCCTCACACGCGGGCCTGCACGGCCTCGCGGTCTCCCTGGACGTGCTCAACCCGGCCAACGGCACCGCGGCCAGCGCCGGCCAGGCCATCGCCGACCTGGAACACGCCGACGACGAGGCCCGGCACTGGGACAGCGCCGCGGGCCTGGCGATGAAGCTGCTGCCCACGCTGACCCACACGCCGCCGGGCACGGTGCTCAACCTGAACGTGCCGGACCTGCACGTGGACGGCATCCGCGGGCTGCGCCGGGCCACCCTGGCCAAGTTCGGTCAGGTGCAGATGAGCATCGCGGAGGCCGGCGAGGGCTTCGTGCGGACCGCGGTGCAGGCCGCCGACGAGCCGCTCGAGCCGGGCACCGACCTGGCCGCGCTGGCCGAGGGCTTCGCGGTGGTCACCCCGATCCGGTCGCCGGCCGAGGCCACGGACGTGAAATTCAACCTCGAGTCGATCATCGTGCAGACGCCCGCAATTTAGTTGAAGGACGGTTCGGGCACGCGTACCCCGTCGAGGATCCGCCAGAGGCCGAGCGCGACGTCCGCGCTGCGCGGACGGTCGTCGGGCCGCTTCGCCATGCAGGCGCGGACCAGATCCCGCAGCGGCGGCGGCAGGCCCGGGATGGCCAGGACCGGCGTCGGCGCAAGGTGCCCGACCCGGCCGGCGGCCAGGATCACGGCCGCGATCGCCGGAGGGTACGGCGACCGGCCGGTCAGCATCTCGTAGAGCAGCACGCCGAGGGTGTAGACGTCGTCGGCCGGCCGGGCGAACGCCGTCTTCGGATGCGAGGGCAGTTGCCCGCCGTCTCCCCGGCGGGCGATCGGGTGTGCGCCGGGGTCGTCGGCCGGCAGGGCGGCCGTGGCCAGGCCGAAGTCAATGATCTTGATGCCGGCCGGGCTGACCATGACGTTGCGCGCGGTCAGGTCGCGGTGCACCACACCGCGGCGGTGCGCCACCGCCAGCACGTCGGCGGCCGTGGCGGCGATCCGGACGGCCTCCGGCCATTCCAGGCGCCCCCGGGCCAGCCGCTCGCTGAGCGGCACCCCGGCCAGCAGTTCAAGGACCACGTACGGCACCACGCTGCCGTCGGGCAGCGGGGCCTCGCCGTACTCGAAGACCCGCGGCACGCTCGGGTGCCGCAGCCGGTCCGTGATCAGCGCCTCGCGCCGGACCTGCTCACGGGCCTGCGGGTCGTCAGCCAGGCTCGGGGCCAGCACCTTCACCGCGAGCTTGCGGCCCTGGCGGACGTCGACGGCCGCGTAGACGGTCGAGACGCCGCCCTGGCCGATGGCGCCGATCAGCACATATCGCCGGAGGATGGCGGTGCCCATCGGAAGTCGCGCCACGGAAGGGGACTATTCCCTACCGTCGAGCGCCCGGACAAGCCGCCTCAGGAAGGCTTAACCACGCGGATCACTCGTGGTCACGCGCCCGACACGAGCGGCTGATGAGACGGCTCCTCGCAGTTGGTGCAGGGCTCCGGCGCGCCGAAGAGGCCCAGCAGCCCGGTCACCCAGAGCTGCCGGTGTGCGAAGCGGCTGGGGCGCGTGACGACCAGCTTGACGTCGCTGACGCTGGCCAGCTGGAACGCCGCCACCAGGGCACTGATGCCCACGGAGTCGATGAAGGTCACGCCGTGCATGTCGAGTTCGATGCGCTCGGGGCGTCCGGCGGCGAGCTGATTCGCCACGGCTTCCTTGATCTCGTACGCGTTCTCGACGTCGATCTCACCCGTCGGGGAGATCTCCACCACCCCTGCGGGCAATGTCGACGTCGTTATCGACAGCGTCACGCCAATACCTCCACCCGCCCGGGATGTCCCAGGCGTCTTCTCCTCTGTACGACGGCGGCCGGGCGTGCTGCCGCAGTCGTCGGGGGCGGCGTTGGCTGCCCCCGTCGGGTTCGGTGAAACTGACCGAACCGTAATGCGCGAACCTGGTAGGGACCTGTGGGCCCCGTGTGAACCGCAGCAAGAGTACCCAGTGATGTCCACCGTTTTAGCCCACGTGACGCTGTCCACACCCGACCCGCCCCAGCTGTTCACCGCCACGTTTGCATCACGTAGCCGTGGGGCACCCTTCGTGGAGTCGACCCCACCGACGGCACCGGCGATCGCAGGAGGTACCGAGAAATGCTCTCTCGTAAGAACACAGCCGAGCGCACGGCCGCGCAGGCCTGGGACTACCTGTCGTCCGCGATGGCGGGCGCCGGCGAGAGCGCCAAGGACGCGGGTAAGCACACCGCCGACCTCGCCAGCGCCAAGGCAGCGGCGGCCACCGCCACCGCGGCCAAGTTCGCCGACAAAGCGGGCAAACGGAGCGGCAAGCTCGCCGACAGGGCCGGTAAGCAGAGCAGCAAGCTGGCCGACAAGGCCGGCGCCAAGCTCAACCGGGTCAGCGACGAGGCGCTCGAACGGGCCACCCTGGCCGCGAACGCGCTGGCCGGCCGCAAGCCCGGCCTGCCCTGGGGCCTGATCGCCGGCGCCGGCCTGCTCGGCATCGCCCTGGGCTGGATCTCCGCGGCGACCGCCCGGGCCGCGATGGAGCGCCAGGCCGAGAACGAGGAGCTGGAGCTGGCGGAGACGGACCCTGCAGCGGTGGTCACGCCGACCTACGGCGGCTGACCGGCTTTCTGTCGTACCGCGAGCCTAGGCTTGTCGGCATGGAGCCGCTGTTCTTCGCCGACGCCGCCGAGCTGCGTGCCTGGTTCGTCGAGCACCACGCCGCCGCACCCGAGCTGCTGGTGGGCTATTTCAAGAAGCACACCGGCAAGCCCACGGTGCAGCACACCGAGGCGATCGAGCAGGCGCTCTGCTTCGGCTGGATCGACAGCATCGGCCGGCGCATCGACGAAGACCGCTACCAGGTCCGGTTCACCCCGCGGCGCAAGGGCAGCGTCTGGAGCGCGATCAACGTCGCCAAGGTGGCCGAGCTCACCGCGGCCGGGCAGATGCATCCGGCGGGGCTGCACGCGTTCAAGGACCGTAAGCCCGAACGGGTGGCTGTGTACTCGTACGAGCAGCCCGCTGACGCGGTGCTGAACGACCAGCAGACTGAGCTATTCCGCAGTGAGGAGGCAGCATGGCAATGGTTCTCGGCGCAGCCCGCGTCCTACCGCCGTGCGGCCGTGCACTGGGTGGTCAGCGCCAAACGGGAGGAAACCCGACAGCGCCGGCTCGCCCAGCTGATCACCGACTCGGCCGCGGGACGCACCGTCCCGCCGCTGACCCGCCGCTGACCGGGCACATACCCGGCCGGCAACCGACCGACCTCGCCGGGAGGTGACGTGAATCTGTACAGTTGGCCCCGGCTCACCGCCGGGCCCCAGGCCCGCATCATCCGTCCGTGGCGACACCCGAGTAGATAGGTCCGCTGGTGCTCAGTTCGGGAAGTCTCCTGGACAACCGCTACCGGTTGGACGAGCGTATCGCCACGGGTGGCATGGGTGACGTGTGGCGTGGCACCGACGTGGTGCTCGGCCGCACGATCGCCGTCAAGGTGCTGCGCACCGCCATGCTGGCGGATCCGGAGTTCGCCGCCCGCTTCTACGGCGAGGCGCGGATGATGGCCGCCTTCCGGCACCCCGGCGTCGTCGAGGTCTACGACTACAGCGCCGGCGACCGCAACGACGAGGACAACTGCGCCTACCTGGTAATGGCGTACGTGGACGGCGAGCCGCTCTCGGCCCGGCTCAAGGACCAGGGCCGCCTGGGCGTCGCCGAGACCATGTCGATCGTGTCGCAGGCGGCCGAAGCGCTGCACGCCGCCCACGAGAACGGCACGGTGCACCGCGACGTCAAGCCCGGCAACCTGATCGTCAAGCCCAACGGCACGGTGATCCTGGTCGACTTCGGCGTGGCCCGCTCGGCCGCCGTGACCAGCGTGACCGGCCTCAACGCGATCGTCGGCACCGCCCTCTACATGGCCCCCGAGCAGGTCGCCAAGGGCAACGTAACCCCGGCCACCGACGTGTACGCGCTGGGCGCGGTCGCCTACCACTGCATCGCCGGCAACCCGCCGTTCGACGGCGACAACGCCCTCCAGGTGGCGCTGCGCCACCTGGAGGACGAGCCGGAGCCGCTGCCGGACAATCTCGTGCCGCCGGCCGTCCGCGAGCTGATCAGCCGCGCGATGGCCAAGCAGCCGGAGGACAGATACTCCAACGCTGCCGAGTTCGCCGCGGCCGCCCAGATCGCCGCGGGCCCGCTCGACTGGCGTTCGCAGACCGGCACGTCGATGACCAACACCACGCTGCGCCGCCCATCGTTGCGCAGCCCCGTGACCGGCACCACGCTGGGCGGCACGACATTCGGCGGCACCTCGTTCGGCGGCGCCGGAGTGAGCAGCGCCGGGCTGAGCGGCGCGGCGATGGGTGCCCCGGGCCGGACCGGCACGTCGATGAGCGGGACGTCCCTGACCCGGCCGATGAGCCCGGCCGGACCGCGCCCGCTGCTGCCCGGCCAGCGCAACCTGCTCGAGGCGGCGCCCCCGCAGCAGCAGGCCCCGCCCCGCAAGCGCGGCCGGTCCAAGAACGAGATCGTCGTCCTGCTGACCGTGATCGGCCTGTTCATCCTGGCCGGCGGGCTGGCCCTGGCGATCGCGATGCAAAACAGCAGCGCCGACGCGGACGAGCGGCCGAACACCGTCATCCCGGGCGTGTCGGCGGAGCCCACCGACGAGCCAGACGAGCCAGACGAGCCCACCCGCACCACCGCGACGGCTCGGCCGAACAACCCGCCGAACACCAACACCCGCAAGCCCAGCCCGTCGGTAAGCCCCAGCACGTCGGCGAGCCCCTCGGCCACGACGCCCTCGACGTCGCCATCACCAGACCCGACGACGACGCCGCCCTCCACCGAGCCGACAACCACCGCGACGGGCACTACGCCTGTCGAGCCGACCGAGGGCGGCGACGAGGGCGGCGCCGCCATCATCGGCATCGGCTCAAACTGAGCCTCGACGGCCACCCCGGGGTGCGGTCACCGGCGGAGTAGATCGCCGAGACCGGCGCTGGCGGTCGTCCCGGCCCCGGTGGTCGGGGCAGGATTGGCGGTCGCGACGGTCGTATCAGCGATCACGTCGGCCTTCGCGGATCGGGCCCGGGCCCCAGCAATTACGCCAGCCTTCACGGTTGCGCCGGCCTTCACGGCTGCCCAACTGCCCAGCTGCCCAGCTGCCCAGCTGCCCAGCTGCCCGGTTACCCGGCTGCCCAGCTGCCCGGCTGCCCAGCTGCCCGGCTGCCCAGCTGCCCAGCTGCCCGGCTGCCCAGCTGCCCAGCTGCCCGGCTGCCCAGCTGCCCGGTTGCCCGGGGCCGCAAGCCGCAGGCCGCAGGGGCGGGGTGGCGATCTTGATGACAGAGGGTTGCTCGACTTTCGCCATTTTGCGCCGGCGCAGCCGCAGGTCAGGCCCGACTCGAAAGTAGATCTTGCGTATCACCTGGTCAGCGCCAAGCCGCAATGTTCTCGGCGCTGTGCCCGACATGCGGGATGAGCTGGGCGGATGGTGGATGCCCTACGGGGCAAGCGATCCAGAAAATGGCGAAAGTCGAGGGGTTCGGTCGGCGGAGTCAATACCGCCGAGTAGCCCGGAGGAGTCTCACCTCCGGGCCCTCACAGATCCGTACGTGACAGTCTCCCGTCATACGGCTCTTGTCGTTCTGATCACCAGAAGGTATTGACCCATGCCCAGTACACGAAGG
>Ga0307515_10013348_pt1 | contig 15363 bp, 5 predicted proteins | sample 17_EM_MG_FD_194513 | JGI IMG/M metagenome (GOLD analysis project Ga0307515, IMG submission 194513) | Populus trichocarpa ectomycorrhiza microbial communities from riparian zone in the Pacific Northwest, United States - 17_EM | ecosystem: Host-associated > Plants > Roots > Unclassified | place... | reverse complement strand
CTTTAGGCGGGCCAATCGCAGGTTAGCAGAATATGGCAGAATTTGGCAGGTAACGTGCGATAGCGCCGTTATATCACCCCCCTCTTTAAAGAAAAGCCTGCCCTTAGGCTTAGTTAGAAATAGGGTAGCACTAGGCTTATAAACGTGGGATTATAAAATATAAGATAAGGAGATAAAGGGGATATAAGTACGTCCAGACTAAGTATAAAAGGCGATTATAGGCTAAGTGGAAGCACTAGGCTAAAAAGAGTAGCCGCTAAAAGTCTTGGCACGGATCTAATTAATTAGATAACTTTAACCGGCGGTTAAAGTTCCTAGATATCTAATATTTTACAGTACTAGCAGAAAACGGCAGAATATGGCAGAATTTGGCAGATAGCTATATTAGGGCTTTAGGGCGTTTTTGTCCCTATATTCTTCTAGTAACTTATTATCTTTATTATACTAGCATTCTATCTATTTGTCTAGGTACTTTGGGGGTCTAGGCGTATTAGGGTATTAGTTATAGAATTCTTTAAGCTTTTAGGGGTAGCCTATAAAGTTCTACGTAGGGTACTAGGTTAGGTTAGAATTATAGCCCTTCTATTAGATACGGTATTTTAGCGTTCCCCATACTATCTTACAGGCTAGTATTTCATTAACCTCCCATTTACTATTACCGTTTACTTAAACTGGTAGGGGAGGCTTATTCTTTTATCTAGGTAATAGGTTGTTTACAGCTTTCCGTAACTTATCTAGCAAAAAGATAGGGTAAACCCTAATTAAATCTGGAAGCTTTATCTTATATAAGTTGCCTATCTTCTTAAGAACCTTATACGGTCCTACCATCTAGTAGTCCAGCTTATAGCTAGGTTATTCGGTTTTCCAATTCCTTATTATAACCCAAACTATATCGCCAGGGGTAAAATCAGGCTCTTAACGGTGTTTGTTCGCCTGCTATTCTATTAACCTTTAAGCTTTTTCCAGGTTCTTATAGGCTACCGTCTAGGCCTCCTTTAATTATTTAGCGTACTATTAGGCCTTAGCATAGGATAGCTTCTCTTATACAGTCTAGGGTTCTTCTAGCCTTTTTTAGTCAAAGCTTATACGGGGTAAGTATCCCATTTCCAACTAAATTAGGGTAAACCTTATAGAGTTATGGGGTAAGGTTGCTTGCGCGTAGTCTATTAAGGGTAGTAGTTTAAACTAGTTGTCCTAGAAATAGTTAATAAAGGGCCTAAGCCTCTAGTTTAGGTACTAATTTATAATCTCTATCTAACCGTCTGTCTGGGGGTAATAAGCTATAAAAAGCTTTAGCTTAATGCCTAGGATCTAGGTAAACTCATTCCAGAAGGCTAATATAAACTATAGCCTATAATTAGACATAATAGTATCTAATAGTCCATAGATTTAGTAGACGTAATAAATATATAGCCAAGCTGCCTCTTTAGCATTAATATTCTTATAATATGGAATTAAAAACAGGCGTTTACTAAAGCGATTGACTATAACTATAACCATATTATATCCGTTACGGTCCCTAGGTAGTTTATAAAAGTCTATAAAGATATACTACTAAGGGCGCTCTAATATTAGGAGTGGCTTAAGTAGTCCTAGGGTCTTATCCCGTAGGATTATAGCTCTCTAATAGTCTTCGCAGTTCCATATATATTAATTAATATCTACAACTATTCTTAGCTAATAGTAGCAGCAGTTAATAATTTTACGGGTCTTATTCTTGCCAGGGTATGCCGTAGAGACTTAGTAATAAGCTTCGCGGATTAGTTCGGTCCATAAATTATTAATATTAGGGACTATAAGCCGCTCCTAGTATAGGAGTAATCCTTCCTCCGTCTTAAAATCGGGGTCTTTTTTTACAGCTTATTCACAAAGGGCCCTTAAGGCGTCAGCCGTGTGGTTTATAGTTAGGAGGCGGTTAATTAGCCCTATTAGCTTATCTAAGAACTCCTCTATTAGTGCTAGCTTATTTTACTAGGAGTCTAGCTCCTTAAAGATCTGCGGGTTAAGCTATTCTAGATAGAGGAGGGCGCGCGTCTAATATTAGGTCTTTAGCTTATCCTAGGGTCCTATATCTTATTCTCTTCAGGTTAGGGTATTAGCTTTAGAGTTTTACTTACTAGAATAATATATAATTATAAAGAAGAATTAGGAGAGTATTTCGGCCCACTAGGCCTATTATTTAGTAAGCTGCTTTATAGTTATAAAGTACTCTAGGGCTTTATAATCTATATATATCTTAATTTAAGAATTTATACCTTTAAGCTTTACGCGCTATTAGGAAAATAATTAAATAATAACTAGCATTTTTTTATTATATACTTTATAGTTACATTTAGCCGGGTCTATTATCTTTAAGAAAAAAGCTATAGGGTACTATTCGCCGTCTAGATATAACTATAATAGGATTCCCGCTACGACCCTATTAAAGGCGTCCGTTTCTAGCATTAATTTAAGGTCCGGGTTATAGTAACAAAGGATTAGGGAAGAGATAAGCCAATCCTTTATCTCTTTAAAGGCTTTTATATAGCTATTATTAAAGATAAAAGGCGTATCCTTCCTAGTTAGTTATATAAAAGGTTTTACCATAATTCCGTAGTTATAGATAAACTAGTGGTAGAAGTTATAGAAGCTAAGGAAGGACTAGATTTCTTTTACCATATAAGGGGGCTTCTAGTTATAGATTGCCTCTACCTTCTTAGGGTTAACCTTAATTCCTTCCATAGTTACAATAAACCTAAGGTATTTCGTACGTTTTACCCCAAACTTATATTTCTTAATATTAACTTATAAGCCTGTATTCCGTAGTCTCTTTAGGACCTTTTTAATATAAACTTAATGCTTAAGTTCGTTATCCAAGTATATAAGAATGTTGTTTAGGTATGCCATACAGAATTCGTTAAGGTAATTAAAAAGAATATTATTTATATACCTTTAGTATATAGCTAGTCCGTTTATTAGTCTAAAGGGAAGAACTTTATATTTATAGGAACTATAACGGGTACAGAATATTATTAAATCTTTAGATATAGGGTCTATCCTAATTTAGTAGAAAGCTTAGCGGATATTAAGTTTAGTAAAGATCTTTACCTAGCTTAGATATATAAGGGTTTTATTAATTAAAGGAATAGAATACTAGTCCTTTTAAGTAATAGTGTTTAGCTTCTAATAGTCGATATAAAAACAAAGGCCTCTATTAGGCTTTTTTACGAATAGGATAGGGGAAGCAAAAGGGGCTTAACTTAGCTCGATAAACCCTTTATCTAGGTTATTAATTAAGTACTACTTTATTACTTTTAGCTTATCCGTTAATTAATAGTAGAGGGGGCTATAGCCTAGCGAGTTATTAGCTTTTATTAGTAGGGGGGGGGTACTTAGGCAGTCTCTTTAAGCTTAGTAATATATCACATAATAGCGCGCAGGCCATTATATAGATATCTTCTCAGGGCCTTTGAGCCCCTAAGATCCTTCCTAATAGAGTATTATATATATTATTCCATCAGCCTACTTAATGCCCTAATAGGTTATAAGCCCTCTTACAGCTTCTATTAAAGCTCTATCAGCTGCTATTTTATTTAATTAATTAGTCAACATAAAGCCATATACCCTTAAATTTAGAGCTAGTACAGTACGATAGAAATTTAAAACAAACTAATATAAATATACGTTACGCACAATACGGTTAAACCGGTTAATTATATATTATAGCGGACATAGTACAGAAAAAGGAATACTATAGCTCTCTTAGGGCTGTTCCTGTATTAAAAGGGGAGAGCAACTATAAAGAATGGTATCATCAAATCATATAACAACTTAAGCTTTAAGACCTCCTACTACTAATATAGGGTATAGCTATAGAGCCGCCAACGAATATAAATAAACGCTAAGAATGGCGATATAAACAGATAACGGGACTTAAGATAATTAAGGGCGCAGTATTAGAATTAATTCGCGATCAACTTACTACATTAGGCAAGCCGCGCGACTCCATTAAGGATTTACTTAATTTAATTTAATTACTATACACCGCGTAAGGTCTTATTTATAACTACCAAATATAGAACTAATAGCTTAATCTTAATTATAAAGACTATATCTTACTTAAAGCCTACACAGAAGCTTTTATCTTGGGTATAAGAAAATTAATTACAGCGTTAATGCCGATATTAAGGAAGCAGGCGCACGCCCAATTACTTTATATAGTAGAGGAGGAGTTCCTTATATAGACAGCTAATTAATAAGAGGCAGCTAGGAGAGTTATAAGGGAGGACGACTTTATTATAATAGAGGAGCTAGTAAGCGACCTTATAAACAAGAGTTATACTTAACCAGCTACCTCCCTTATAATATCCTTAGTTAGCAAGAACCTATTTAATAATTAACTAAAATCTAATACAGAAGAATTAATATTAAAGGAGTTCGAGCGCTGCTTATATTGTAATAGCAAGCACCCTAGTAATAAAGAAAGGTATTTCTACCTTCACCCAAAGCTTTAATATCCGGCGTAAAGGCCTTATAAAAAGCATATTTTATATATAGATCCACCCCAGAATAGGGTAGAGACTATATTAAATTTAAATTATTAAGTTGGAATAATAGGTAGAGGCTTAATAGAAGGCCTATTTATTAACAATATGGCTATAGTTAATAACTTAGGCGATAGCAATTAGGATAACTAGTTCCTTAATTCCTGTTTAAATATTATAATAAGTAATAAATAAAGTTAGTTTATTAAATACATAACTCTATTATTACCTTACGAAATAGGAATATTAGGGGGGACTACCCACTATATAATTAGCAAAGGAACAGTATATATACCCCTACTAATGGATAACGGCAATACCTATATAGTAACCACTAAGGCCTACTATGTACCCAAATTACCTTATAAGCTCCTATTAGAATTAGCTCTTAAAAAGCGCAAGAAGCTCTATATTAGGCCTAATAAGGAAATAAGTGGCCGTACAATTTAACAGTACTCTAACGATTTGGTAGTAGGCAGAGTAACTTATAAGAACGGCTTATATATCATTTAATAGGCTTTAAAGCCTCAATATATTGCGCATGCCTTAACAATAGCAAAGCACTAAATCTCTTAACCTACTATGAAGGAGACAGCACGGTAAACAACTGCAAATTCCCTCCTTACAGGTAGGGAAAGCATAATACCGACAATTGCTAAGGGCGACGGAGGTCATAACGATCAAGACGATGTTAATTCTAATAATAGTAGCGTCTACTAAATTAACTAACAGCTTAAGGGGGGTATAGAGACAGAGGCTGCTTAACTAAAGAAGGTCTCTTATACGGCAGTTATATACTCGTCTTACGCATATATACAGCCGACCCCTCCAGAGCCTTATCTAAGAGCTCCGTACAAGATTAAAATACCGCGAATATTAAAGGAAGCCCTATAGTCACCAAAGGCTCCTTACAGACGACAGACACTAACTATTAAGATAACTTAACATAAGAGGGCCAAGACGCATCGATTTATTAAAAGGCTAAAGAAGCGTTATACGGATATTAATATCCATAAGCATAAGGATATTAAACAGAGCAGGATTAAACTGCACTATATACCAAGCGTGGACTAGCCAGCAGACGGCTTAATAAAAGCTTACCAAAGGACGCCTATAAGGCGATTAAAAAAGGTGCCACTAAAGTCACCTAGGCCATCTAGGCCACCTAGGCCACCTAGGCCTAATTAAGAAATCATACTACGACCGGCGGAACCTCAGAATTAATGCCAATCGACTTAGTTCTAAATTTCAAAAGTTTACTAATACTACTTTTTAGCATGGGAGACGGGCGATTGAGCGTCATTAATATTCTAAATTTCCATTTTCCTAATTACATTTCTTACTACTTATACTACCCCTACCTATTAACCATAACCTTATAGAGCATGGTATAGTCATCCTAAAGGAGTTTCCTATTCGCTAGAGCTCATAGAGCCTAGGGGGGTGTATTAGTAGGGGGGGGGTACTTAGGCAATCTCTTTAAGCTCAGCGACGTGTCACGTGACAGCGCGCGGGCCATCGTGTAGATATCTTCTTAGGGCCTTCGAGCCCCTAAGATCCTTCCTAATAGAGTATTATATATATCATTCCATCAGCCTACTCAGTGCCCTAACAGCTTTTAATTAAATCTTATAATTATATATCTAGTAGGGGGGTAACTTATTTAAGGCCGCCTTTAAGAATACATCCTTATAGTTTATATAAATAGTAAAAAGGAGGCGTTTAACTAGTTCCTTATCGGTTTCCTTAGCTAGCCTTTCCTCTCTATTATTAATAATTTGGTTAATTTTATATAGGCTTGTTATAAAGACCTTATTATCCTTCTAGTATATATTAAAGTAGAACACTATAGCGCTAATTACGGCAATATCTACGGTAGGGGGGTTGCCTAATAATAGGGGTGTATATAACTTTAGGGACTTCTAGGGTACTAGCGTTATCATTACCCCTTTTAGCTCCTATTATATCTTTTAGAGGTTATCCCTTATATCCTATTAATACGTTCTTTTCTATACCGGTTAACTCCGTACACTTTAGACGTTATTTACGTCACTATCTATCCTACTTTTGTATATAGAGTCCTCTTTAAATATAGCGCTTTGGGAGAGTATCTTTATTAGTATAGAGTTCTTTCTAGCTTTATAGCGGGCGTCTTCTTAGGTAAAGGCTAGGTCACGGGCCCGGACATCCTACTAGTAGGTAGAGTCAGCCCTTACGGCTAGTGTCTTACGGTTAGTTTAGATCTCCCTAATAAAGGAGGGCAACCTCGGTCTATCCTCCGGCTAAATAAACCGTCTTTATTATATGTTTAACCAGATATTAAAATAGGACATCCATTTTCGTCTAAGGATTATATTATAAAACCCTAGGTCTAGGATATAAAAGGGGATACCATATTAGCGTCGTCCGTTAAGAGCGATATATAACTTTAAGACGTGGGTAACAGGCCAACCAGCTTGGCTGTTATAGCCTTTTACCTAGATAGGCTTCTCTAGTTAAATAGCTTCTGCATTTAGAAACTTAGCAATATTATTCACACAGGCAGTATTTATAAAGGCGAAGCTATTTGCTCTAGTATTAATAAGGGCGGTTATATTAACTCTATATCTATTTTAAGATACTATATATAGAAACGTAAAATGCTTTCCACCTATTAATTAACTAAAATTAATCTTTTTAAGATTAATAGGGTACCCTAGGGGGGAGTCTTTCCCTAGGGTTCCTCTTTTCCCGACTTATCTAACGTTTCTCCTTCCTCTATCTCCTTAATATCGCTTATATCTTTTAGCTCCGGGCAGGACAAGGTAAAGTAACCCTACTTATTATAGTTAAAGCATATAGCTAAGGCAGGGTTAATTAAAGTATTACGGCAAATACTAGTTAATAGCATAGTACGTAACTAGTTAGGCGAGGCTTACTAGTATATAGTTATAACCGCCTTTAGTAAAAGAGCAGTTATAACTTATCTTTCTACTCTAGCTCCTATAGGTATAGCTAGCGAGTTCTAATTATTATAGAGTTACTTCTACTAATTAGGGTGGGCGTTAATCCGCTTTAGTTTTAAGTTTAATAATAGGTAATAAGCTACGAGTCTTTTATGGGTTAGCAGGTTATTTAAGGTTATAGCGATCTTTTCTTATAGCCGGATTATTAGCTTATTATATAGGTCTAATTAGTAGTTTTTAAGGGGGACCTGGCCTTCTTCTATAAGGTATAGGAATTAAGTTTAGAATTTGGCAAAGGGTTAGTTTAGTTTTATTATTAGGCGATTATAGTTATAACGGGCATCCCGTACTTTATTTAGGTTAACGTAAATAGCCGCTAGGTGCCGTATTATTTTATTAACGGATCTATCTCTCGCACGGCACGAATAGGTTATAGTCCATTTTAAGTATATTGATTGTGGAGGGTGCAGGCTCATAGGGCGGGATCTAGGCGATATCCTAGCGTTTATAAGGCTTTTTAGGCCTAAACTTCGGAGATCTAGCCTGAATCCTACCCGGTGCCCCTAATAGGGTAGCCCGCCGCTAGACCTAAATAGGACTGCAAGTATCTAATCTAATATACATTATAAGGGGGGTGGGTAGGTGAAAAGAACGACCTATTAAGTGCAGTTGCAAGCGATAATGTTGTTAACCGTGTTAAACATCTGGTTAAATACCTAAGTTGTAGGGTTTTCGGCCAAGCAATGTATAGACACGTGATATCTATCTCTCGCACGGCACGAATAGGTTATAGTCCATTTTAAGTATATTAATTGTGGAGGGTATAGGCTCATAGGGCGGGATCCAGGCGATATCCTAGCGTTTATAAGGCTTTTTAGGCCTAAACTTCGGAGATCTAGCCTGAATCCTACCCGATGCCCACTAGCGAAGCGCCTGCCACCTATAAAGAATTTAGTTAAAACAAGAGCGATTTCCGTAGTCCGAAGTATAAAGTCTCCACTCCATATTAGGCTTAGCAATATAGTAGAACGGCAGACGGTAATATACGGCATATTACTGTAGGGAGACGGGTAGGCAGAATAGTATGGCGGTGTAAAATTCTGCCGGCTCTATCGTTAAACGGACCAATTAGGATTTTCCATCCCCGGGATAGAAAATCGCTATTAGCTTGGCTGAGGGCGGTAAGCGGAACTAACATCTTTGCAGTAAAAATAGGTAAACGTATACACAGAACCTCAAGAATCTAACAACAATTGCAGATATTATAGATATGGCAGAACGTAGCAGGTAACGCGCCTCCAGCACCGTCATATAGCCAGTATAGGCACACTCCACTGGAAATTTAAGTTTAATTGAAGTCGTTTGGTTTCCAAGGTGTTATAGTAAAGTTTAACCGCATCTAATATCCATTAACCTAACTGTGCCGTTTATAACTCTGCGAAGCCATAATTATGCGCATACTGTGCTGCACCCCTACGGAAGGAGTAGTTAGAGTAACCATTAGGCAGGATGCCGCCGCCGGCTAGGCGGGTTAATAGAATCTTACGCACTACTAGCGCCGAAAATGCTCTATTATTAACGCTAAATAATGGATCTAATAGAGGCCGGGGGTCACGGTTAAATAACCGTATTATTACGGCCACGGGGCATAGACGATCTCCCGGTATAGCGGCGATCTAGATATCAACGCCACTATAGGTTTTATCTATCTTGCTCCGTTTAAGGTAAAAAACCATTAAATAGCCGTTAGGGGCGATCCTAACGTCGCTACGGAGGGCCCTCGTAGTGCTAAAGTCCTTGGCTTTCCTATTTGGGTACGTAATCTCTCCTATACGTAGGAAACCCATAAACGCCATCGTAAATGCCGCATCCATGTTTGCATCCGCCTTGTAGGGCCTAAAGGTAATAATCTTATCTAGAATGTCCTTTATAATTAGTAGTTTAGTCTTCTTAATAGATGGGAATAGTAATATAGCCCCCGCTAGGGCCCTCTTAATAGTCTGGTCTTTAAAGGCGGCGATTAAGTGACCTAGATCTATATAACGAGATCAGATTGCAGAGATATAGTTAAAGAGGGTTTCTGGCTTAACCCTACCCATTAAAGGGGCGGCTATACCGAACGCTCGTTAAGCGATCCATTCCCCTAAGTTCATCCTCTTAGCCGGATACGGTAATAAACCGTTTAGGGCTAAGAAGGCCTCCCAGCTCTTAGTAGTGGAGGAGTAGCCCTTCCTTATATTGGCTGCTAAGCCATGCCATACAAGTAATAAAAAGCAATAAGACCCACTGGTCTCGCTCCAGAAGGTCAGGGGAGGTTAATTAAACAACTCTGGGTTAACTATAAGAGTCAGTAGCCGCTCGGAGAAGAGATATCGTTTTTCTGGCAAGAAGCCTTTATTCATCCGGCAAGAAGCCGTTATTCATCCGGCAAGAAGCCGTTATTTATCCGGCAAGAAGCCGTTATTTATCCGGCAAGAAGCCGTTATTCATTTGCTACTTAGGGCACAGTAATAATAATTTCTCGCAGTTAAATCGCGAGAGAGCATTAGTAAGCCCATTGTTGGCGCTAGAGACCCATATAGTCGTCATAGTAATATCATTTGTCATTAAGGATATAAGTATCTCTCAGAGTAATCGGTTTCCAGGACCTTTTATAATATCATTCTAAATGCCGCTATAGGCAACTATATTGTCTATATGGATATAAAGAGACCTATGCCGCCAGACCAATGACCACCTTCTAAATGCCTCTGCGATAGCATATATCTCTTTTAGGTTAATATAGTCATCCGCCTAGTCTAGTAGGGGGTAACAGCTAAAGGCCTAGGCCTAGGGCAGGGAAGTCACGTAATTAGGCTAGTAGCCGTTCTCTCCACTAAAGTAGAAGCCTCCGTAGCCTTTAAGCAATAAGGCGTCAGTAAACAAGTAAAACTACGGCCTCTCCTTATTATCAAAGAACAGTATACCGTTACTTAATATAAGAACCTTAAGCTAAAGGTTAAGGTCTTCTTTAAGCTCTAGGGGGAGGCGCCAGGGCGTATATCTTAATAACCTAGTAGGCCATTTTATTATAAAGTCCCACAAGGAGTAAGAGTACGAGCGCCTAAGGCGGATAACTCTTACACACCATGCTAAGCGGCCCACCAGTTGTTAGGCTTACTGTAATAATAGCCAGCCTATTTAGAGGGCTTTAGTTACCTAATTAATAGCTTTCTATTACTTAACTAGTAAGAGTCTTAACTCTATCGCCACGGTGTTAATAGTGTAACCCAGAACTTCAGCCTCCGTACCTTTAATATTCTTAGTATTATTTCAGGGTACCCCTAGCTAGTCGGTAACCAAGAGGTATACCTCCCTTAGTAATAGCAGCATAGTTGGACACTTAACTACAAATATAAAGTCGTTAAGGTAGTACTCAATAGCAGAGTTAATTTATTGTGCTAGGATCTAGTAGAGACCTTTAGCAAATAGGTTAAAGAGGAATGGGGCTGTTCGTAAGCCAAATGGCAGACAGCATTTAACGTAAGTAACTCCCTTCTAGATAAAGCCGAGTAGGTAACGCAATTGCAATGAGACGGGCACGATCCAAAAGGCATCTTTAATGTCTCGTTTAACTAGGTAGCAGCCTCTACCGGCTGTAATTATATGTGCTAGTATAGTCTCTACCCGGGTATAGTGTAGTATTGCCTAGGCTAGGTCGATTAAGTCATTAACTAAGAAACCCTTAGGTAAAGAGAGGTTATAGATATAGCGAAAGCCGCTATCTGCCTTAGGCACTAGGCCTAGGGGTAAGGTAACTATAGAGTTGGTAGTCTATATACGGCCTAGGGCTAGGTTAATAACAATCTTTTTAGAGATAAGGTCTTCGTTATCGCGTAAGGAGAGGTGGTTTTTGCAGACACTAGATAGCATAGGTGCCAAGGGACCTATCTCCGCCCCGTAGGTAAGGATACCTTATAAAATTACTAGGAGATTTTTAGGGTACCTATAAAGGAGCGTGCTCCAAGCGAGAGGCCTTAAGGGTAATAGTAAGTCGGCCAGAAAAGTCATTTGTAAGTAAGTTTTAAAAAGAGGTACTAAATTAGGCCTGCCTTAGAGCCTCGGTGCCTATGGCAGGTCTAACTAGATAGTTAAACCTAGGAAGATGTCTTTATCTACCATTAAGTCTTGGGTCTAACTACTTACGGCGGTAAGCTAGCTAGGGCACAACTTTAATAGGTGGTTTTTGTCGCACTTAGAGCATGCGTGGCGGTAACGACACGGATCTTCTCTATAAGCCTACTAGTTGTTCTAGCTGTAACAGGGCTTATTAGAGGTAGGGGAAGGGGAGGTATTCTTTCGCGATCTCTTTAATGCCATACTACAGACTTTAAGCCCTTGGCTCTATGCCTTTATATTAGCCGCCCGGCAGTATAGGGCCTTAAACTAGGTAGGCATGTCCCAGTTACTAGGCTTAAGCTAATTACGATCTATAACGTACCTATAGTAGTTAAGTGCGAGGTCTAGAATAGAGGTCCAGTTATAGGTCGCGGAGTAGTCGCGGATCTTATTCATCTAGAGCAACATCCTTATATGGAGGTTGGTTAGACATACATAGAGAGTGCTCACAATTACCATATAGTTTGTAAATCTAGTAAACCAGACTTTCTTATTCTTGTAGACCTTGCGGCTAGTAGTAGGTCTCTTTAAAACAAGCTTTTTATTTTTAATAGTAGCCACATTAGAGAGGTCTGGGCGGCCAGAGTATACCCATAGACGTGCTAGATTCTCTAGGCGGAAGGATCCTTTCCATATATTGTAGAGGTCTCTTCTAGCTAGGCCAGGGAGGTCGAGCTTAAGTGTGCCAAAGCCTTCCGGCAGGTTATAGAACTTACCTAGTTTATCCGCCTTGGCGGTAGAGGGGTGCTCTAGTAGATTAGGCTGCTTTAGAGCGGCTAGCCTTACCTAGTAAAACTCCTCTTCCTGTTCCGTCTTTCGGATCCGTGCCTATTCCTCCTATTCCGTCTTTTAGATCTGTGCCTGTTCCTCCTACTCTCTCTTTTAGATCTCTAGGTTATGGAGTTATTAGGCCCTCTCGTCTTATTTCCTAGCTCTTTCTTCTTCTAAAGATGAAACCATAGTATATTTGGTAGATAGGATGGTAGTAGATAAGGAGGTGGATGATAGGGCGGTTAAGCGAGGAGTTTTCGAGCGGGTACTATTAGCTAGAAAATCGGTCATGGGCTTTAATAATTATGTAGGCCACTAAGAACATTAATCGCAAACAATCTATGATGAAAAGAACGACCTATTGAGTGCAGTTGCAAGCAATGATGTTGTTGACCGTGTTGAACATCTAGTTAAATACCTAAGTTGTAGGGTTTTCGGCCAAGTAATGTATAGACACGTGATATATAAATTAGATAGGGGAGTCGTTCTTAAACTTAGCTTAAAGGTGCCATTAGGCGTCCCTAGTGATTTAACTAAAGAGGTAGAGTATTTTGGCTTCTTTAGAAAGGAAATAGTTATAATTAACGTAAAGCTTTCCTTGTACTTAAATCCTCTAATTCTTAAAAGTAGGGTCTATCCTGTTAAATAGTAGTGGGGGGTTAGGGAGCTTAACGGACTTTAATTACTTTATTATTATATCCGTACTCCCTAGTATATCGTATTTAGTGGAGTAAATAGGTCAGCTAGGGCTTTAAGAAGGGGAAGCTAGGCTATTTTATAGGGCCGTAAGGCTTTCTAGGATCTCTTATAGGGTCTCTTATATATTTCTTACTTTAAGATAATTAGCTTCCTAGCTAGCTACAAGGGCACAAATCTACTCGCGTACGTCTATAATATTATCATTATCTTCAATTTCTAATCCTAATTGGATCTTAGGTTCCTCTTAGGTAGAGGCAGCTCTCTTAGATAAGCTTGCTTTAGGTGCCATCATTAGCTTCCTAAGGTTTGTTAGTATTATACGCTTTGGTTTCAATTCCGGGGGTATAGGTCCAGTCCTATCTAGCTTATAAGGTGGGATATTATCTAGGCCTTCCCAGGCAATATAGAGTTATTTAGTGTCTAAGTATAGCGCGTTAATACGTCATTGTAGACGAAGTTTCTTTGGGGTAGGATATTATTAAGGCCTTCCTAGGCAAGGTAGGGAGAGCTTAGTATAATATTACGGCTTAAATAAATGCCTCTAAACCAAAGCTTAAACGAATGCTGTATTACGAAGATACTAAGCTAAAGAGAAGGAAAAGGGGTCGCTAGGACCGATGTAAATAAATATATAGGGTAAGCCGCCAAGGCGCTAGCTTTAGGCGGGCCAATCGTAGGTCGGTAGAATATAGCAGAATTTAGCAGGTAATGTGCGATAGCGCCGTTATATTAGATAAGTGTACTAAATTTAAAATTTTAGAGCGCTTACTAAAGGGGGGAGGTAAAGCTGGTCGTGTATATTACTATAGTATTGTTTTCGCGATTTAGGTATAAATAAGTTAAATATATATAATATTTTAATTTAAGGAGGGAGGATCTAAGCCTATTTTAGGGGGTATATGTATAGTAATTAGGGGGTATACAGCTAGTAGTGCCCTAAATTATTATTATCACTAATTCTATTTATTGCCCGATTTAGTCCCTTTTTTTAGGCTATATAGACTTCTACCTTTTATTTAGGCCAGTAGTAAAGGGATACCCCCTAATTAATATATAGATACTCCCCAATTAATATACGGACACTCCCTCTATAACGATCGCACGTTACCTACTAAATTCTGCCATATTCTGCTAACCTGTAATTGGCCCGCCCAAAGCTAGCGCCTTAGCGGCTTACCCTATATATTTGTTTATATTAGTCCTAGCGACCCCTTTTCCTTCTCTTTAGCTTAGTATCTTCGTAATACAGCATTCTATAAGCTTCGGTTTAGAGGCATTTATACAAGCCATAACATTATATTAAGCTCACCCTACCTTACCTAGGAAGGCCTTAATAATATCCCACCCTAAAGAAATTTCGTCTATAATAACGTATTAACGCGCTATACTTAGATACTAAAACAACTCTACTTTACCTAGGAAGGCCTAGATAATATCCCACCTTATAAGCTAGATAGGACTAGACCTATACCCCTAGAATTAAAACTAAAGCGTATAATACCAACAAACCTTAGGAAGCTAACAATAGTACCTAAAGCAAGCTTATTTAAGAGAGCTACTTTTACCTAAGAGGAACCTAAGATCTAATTAGAATTAGAAATTAAAGATAATAATAATATTATAAACGTACGCGAGTAGATTCGCGCCCTTATAGCCAGCTAGGAAGCTAATTGTCTTAAAGCGAGAAATATACAAGAGACCTTATAAGAGATCCTAGAAAGCCTTACGGCCCTATAAAATAGCTTAGCTTCCCCTTCTTAAAGCCCTAGCTAACCTCTTTACTCTACTAAATATAATATACTAGGGAGTACGGATATAATAACGAAGTAATTAAAGTCCGTTAAGCTCCCTAACCCCTTACTACTATTTAACGGGATAAACCCTACCTTTAAGAATTAGAGGATTTAAGTATAAGGAAAGCTCCGTGTTAACTATAACTATTTCCTTTCTAAAGAAGCTAAAATGCTTTACCTCTTTAGTTAAACTACTAGGGACGCCTAACGGCACCTTTAAGCTAAGTTTAAGGACAACTCCCCTATCTAATTTATATTTATTAATAAGATAATACGGTACCTAGCGGCTATTTATATTAACCTAAATAAAGTACGGGATACCCGTTATAACTGTAATCGCCTAATAATAAAACTAAACTAACCCTTTATTAAATTCTAGACTTAATTCCTATACCTTATAGGAGAAGGCTAGGTTCCCCTTAAGAACTACTAATTAGACCTATATAATAAGCTAATAATCCGGCTATAAGAAAA
>Ga0307515_10013347_pt1 | contig 15365 bp, 10 predicted proteins | sample 17_EM_MG_FD_194513 | JGI IMG/M metagenome (GOLD analysis project Ga0307515, IMG submission 194513) | Populus trichocarpa ectomycorrhiza microbial communities from riparian zone in the Pacific Northwest, United States - 17_EM | ecosystem: Host-associated > Plants > Roots > Unclassified | place... | reverse complement strand
GCATCTGGATGTAAGGATTCAAGCCGTCTTACTTGACCCCATAGTCTTCTGTACAAGGGACTCTGCACCACATATTAAAAGCAAAAATAAATCAGAGACCATATGATCCTTATGCTGTAAGTCTAAAAATCTCACCAATACCACCCAAAAATGATTTCAAAAATTTAGAAAACAGATCCAAACTAAGTCAAGAACACAAAATTCCTCTAATGCAAAAAAAAATATGGCGTCTTCGTGGAAAGGTCTGTTTAGATCCACACAAAACTTAAAACACTCAACAATAAAGCCAAAACTCAAAAACCACTGCATTGACATACTAACACAGAGAAAAAAAAGAAATGCCCACAACCATCCAAACTAAGAAAGAAAGCATCTCAAAACCCACAAAACCAAATCCAAATCTCAACAACACAGACATTATGATATAAGCAAACGAGAAAGAAATTGTTAATAAGTAGTGGTGGTGGTGGTGCATACATTCTTGGCAAAGTCAGAGTTTTCAAAGATGGGTCTCCAAGAAAAGATTGTGACTGAAGACTGGTAATCAGAAATGCCTTCCTCAGTGTATCTAGCAAGCAAAAAATGTACAAAGAGAGAAAAGGCTGACAGAACTAGCCCAACTAAACCAACCCACTTCATCTTGGACATAATCACCATCTTCCCTTCTCCTTTCATAGATATTATTAACCAGTAAAGATCCCAGCTTTCTGGTTTTTGCGTGTTTTGAGTGTTGAAGAGAGAAACTTGAAGTAAAAAAAAAGGCACTTTGAAGCAGTGGAGAGGACAGAGTAGTGGAAGTCAAGAGCCACGGAGAGAGAGAGAGAGAGTTTAAGCCTCTAGGACACGTCTGAGACGTGTCTTATAGACTACAGAAATGTCTGGTTGAAAAATTCAGACAAGGATTGTTTTTTTTTATTTTTTAAGATTTAACCACTCTCTTATCAATCAAGAAAGAGATAATTTTTTTAATTAGTACAAAGATATTGATTGAATGTTAAATTACTAATTAGTACCACTGGCTTAACGTGTAAATGATTGAGATGTCTGGTACAAGTTGGGTACTTCCTTTTTTAAAAAGGAAAAATAAATTAATTTAAACAAATTAAATTTGATTAAGGTTACGATCACTTCAGAAGAAACTCTTCTGAAGTCTTACTCACCTTAGGGTACAGTAGCAGTATTAAAGCCCATTTAGCTATGTGGTTGTAGCTTTGTTTTATTTAAAATGTAATTTGCAGTCGTTTGATTAAGAAAAAAATTAATATATTATCACTGGATTCCATTTAATTTCTGTATTAGAAATGTAGTAAAAAAAAAACAACCATTTCTTACTTTTTTTCATAATTAACATGAACAGTATATAGTGTACACTGTTCACTTAAAATAGTGAACGGTGCAATTCTCTTGTACTGTTCACTTACCTGCGTGACCTTTTTTTTTTAAGTAGTGTGTTAATTTTTTTAACATTTATTTAAAAAAAAAACTAGTTTAGAGTGAATTTTATACCTGATAATATTTTATCTAATTTTATTACATGCTAAAAATATTATGAAAACTGTAGTTTTTGTTGGATATATTTCGTACGTAATGAAATTATAAATGGTTTCATGGAATAATAAAAAATATTTTATATAAAGTATGATTTATTTCATGATATAATAGTAATAGTTAAATTCACAATATTTAAATTAAAAATCATCAATATTAATATATTTTTTTAAAATTATTTTATAACCTCAATTTTAAAAGTATTATTAATCAAACACATTAAACTATTTTTTCTTCAACCTCAATTTTAACCACAGTTTTAACCAAACACCTATTTTTTCAAACCAACCTCAATTAAAAGTACTTTTTATAAAACAACTTTTTTTAAATCACAACCACAACAGCTACCGCAATACCAAACACACTCTTAGAGGCAGTTGGTACACTGATGTTGTGGTTGGGGTTGCGATTTAAAATATTTTTTATTTAAAAATATATTGAAATAATATTTTTTTATTTGAAAAAAATTAATTTTAAGATTAGTATATTAAAATAATTTTAAAATATAAAAAAATTAATTTTTAACAAAAATAAAATTTTAAATCTTTTAAAAACATAAATGGTACCGCGTTTCTAATCATTCCGCAAACTTACTGAAAATCTAAGTATTGGAGCGGAGGGTACCAGACAAGCAAAAATGAAAGGCAAAAGGCAGGTGGGGTCCACTTCTGAGAAGGGTAATCACTGTGCATTTTAATTGGGAAAGAGAAAAAGGACAGCTAAGACTTGACTCAGGTGGGGGGGTGTGTGGGAATCACATGCACGTTTTTTTCACACTAACGTTGTATTTAAAAATATACTAACATAAAATTTAAAAAAAAAACTTTACAGTAAATGAGATTTATTGGAGTCTGTACATCCATAACTCTATCTTAAATACTATAATTTATAATTATTTAGTACATAATAAACTTGTTTTATATATTTTTTTAAAAAAATTTTCAAGGTTGTTATAGAAAGTTTGATTTCTTTGCCGCACAGTTGCAGGTAGGTATGGTCATGCCTGGCTGCTTTGCCGGCCTACTGTGTTGCCTTTGCATCTTTCTGGCTGCTGAGCTTCTTCGAGTTTCAAATTAATTTCAAAAGTTTCACGAGTGGTTGAAGCGGTTGATAGTATAATAATAATTGTTTTTTAAAATATTTTTTAATTTTAAAAAAATTACTTTTAATATTAGCATATCAAAATAATTTAAAATAAAAAAAAATCAATTCTTTTTAAAATCACTTCAAAAACGCTTGAACACAAATCTGCTTTCCTACTTTGGTTTGCTCGGACATTATGATGTGTCGAAAAACATGTGACAAGTTTGGTTGGCTAGCTCCCCACATAGGCCATTAATTAATTTATATATATATAAAAGGACAACATCATGCTTACTGAGCACGTGAAAACCATCCTCGAACTTCTTCTTTCATCCAGCATTACTCTATTTCAAGACGATGGATCGAGGGTATCAAAGTTATTAATAATGGAAGAAAGTGATTTGTTACTTGGCGTATGTGCACCTCCACCAAAAATCTACCTCTCTCCTGTAGTTGAGTGTTCAAATATGCAACGAAAATTGTTAATTTATTTTTTAAAAAAATCTTAATTACCATATCATATAAATATATATAAAAATTACCTCAAGATCGGATATTTTTTTCAACTTTGAATAATTAATTTAAAATTGACTTATTGTAAACTATAAATTATTTTAGGTTGTCGTAAATTATAAGTCGTTTATGTATTCATATTCTAACGATAATTTACACGAATTACCGGTGAGAAATTTTATCTTCAACTAGAAAGAAACACGTTATCCCTGGTTGAAGGGTTATCAATGTGATTAGATTAAATTTTAATGATGGCCAAATGTAGTTGTTCCTTGTTTTCTTATTGATGTGGGGGATTGCTTTTGGAAAAATGTAAGATTATATAACTTAAAGGATGTGGATGCCAGCATGGATCAATATTTAGGAAGCCCTCTTCACCATTAACTACATCCCACATGCAGATTTTTTTATTATTATTATTGATTTCTAAAGTGTTCTATGGTTGAGCAACCTCTGTTCCCTTGAGGTTTCTGGGTCTTGTCTTGAAGAAGAGCAGAATATGTGAATTTGTTTAAGTTACTCTGTTCTTATTTTTCATTTCTGTGAGTTTTAGTTATCTTTTAGTTTAATATTCCTGATTCGTATGTTATGTTTCCTTTAGCCGGTATTATCAGATGGCTTCTCCAATCTAGCAGTTCCACCAGGTCTCCTCCTTCACCATCAACTGTTCCAATGTGATAACTACAGAATCACTTTGAAATCAACTGCCTTGATTATGGTTGTGCAAGGCGCAAAACTCTCCCCATGTTCATTGTTGGCATTTCAGATTGGCGTCTGCTTGAGAGAGAAGCTCCCTGCCGCTGCCATCTCTGCTGCCGGCTTTGAATTTTACAGTTTCTCCTCTTCCTTCCATGTGTCCTGATCGGGACCATCCTGTACATATAGATGTGGCAGTTGCAAATTTAGAAGGACCCCTCAGTGGTGAGTGTTGTGTGAATAAATGAATGGAAAGAAAGCCTTCTGGAAGGAGGCGTGTATTTGTTCAGACCAAAACTGGCATTGTTTTGGGTATGGAATTAGACAGGAGTGACAATGCCCATACTGTTAAGAGGAAATTACAGCTTGCCCTCAATGTCCCAACTGAGGAGAGGTCATTGATATTTGGGGAGAAGGTGTTAAAAAACGACCTCAGTGCAGGTAGAAATGATTCTCCACTTCTTCTTACCAAGAATTCTATGCATAGAAGCTCATCTACACCATGTCTCTCGTCCTCTGGGAAGGATCTTCAGCAGAGTGATTGGAGTGGCCCAATTGAGTTACTAGGATTTTCAGAGCACTTTGCTAAAGTAAAACAAATGGTAAATGACATTGTGAAAGCATTGAGGATTGGGGTTGATCCAATTCCTATTCATAGTGGCCTTGGTGGTACATACTATTTCAAGAATTGCCATGGTGAAAATATTGCTATTGTGAAGCCCACAGATGAGGAACCTTACGCCCCTAACAATCCAAAAGGTTTCGTTGGAAAAGCTCTAGGGCAGCCAGGCCTCAAACGTTCAGTGCGCGTTGGAGAGACTGGGTTCAGAGAAGTGGCAGCTTACCTTCTTGACTATAATCACTTTGCCAATGTGCCCTCAACTGCCCTTGTGAAGATGACACACTCGATTTTCAATGTCAATGATGGAAATAAAAATCAACGGAGAAACCATGTTAGCAAGATTGCATCGTAGCAGCAGTTCATACCTCATGATTTTGATGCCAGTGACTATGGGACTTCGAGCTTTCCTGTCACTGCTGTGCATAGGATAGGAATTTTAGATATACGGATCCTTAACACTGACAGACATGCTGGGAACCTTCTGGTCAAGAAGGTTGATGGGATTGGGAGGTTTGGTCAGGTGGAGCTCATTCCCATTGATCTTGGCCTTTGCCTTCCTGAAAGTTTGGAGGATCCATACTTTGAGTGGATCCATTGGCCGCAAGCGTCGATTCCATTCTCTGAGGATGAGCTTGAGTATATAAATAATCTTGACCCTTTCCAAGATTCTGATATGCTTCGGAGGGAACTACCAATGATTCGAGAGGCATGCCTCAGAGTCTTGGTTGTTTGTACAATTTTCCTAAAGGAAGCAGCAGCTTTTGGCTTATGTCTTGCTGAGATTGGTGAGATGATGAGCAGAGAGTTTCGAAGCCATGGAGAGGAGCCCAGTGAGCTTGAGCTTATATGCATTAAGGCAAGGAGTCTGCTCGGGGAGATGGAATATCTTGTTGACGAGGTGAAACTGGAAGACAATGAGGAGTTTCAGTTTGACATTGACTGTGAGGAGTTACGTTTGACTTCAAATATAGGAGATAAATTAGAAATGAGACCTCATTGTTTCCTGTCCAAAGCCAAAAATGTGCTAAATCCACTTTCCAAGCTAGAGGAGAGTGCGGAGGAGGAGGAGGAGGGAGAGGCAGACATTGAGGAGGAGGAGTTGAATTTAAGCAGAGATGAATACGCTGGCTCTACAGAGGACAAGATTACAAACATTTCAAGGATGTCCATGTTATTAAAAAAAATAAGTGGCGGTGAGAACAGTTGGCGGCACGAGGGTGAGATACGGAGAAGTGGTTACCTGGCTGGTTCTTCTTCCGGAAACAGGAGTGTTAATGAGCAGCTTCCTTCAAGCATGAGTTTTGTGACGCTAGCTGATCTGGATGAAGGGGAGTGGGTTCTGTTTCTTGAGAACTTTAAGAAACTTTTACATCCAGCTTTCACTAATTGCGAATCTGGAAGTGCTGGTCAGAGGCAAAGACAGAGGCTTGGAACTTCCTGCCAGTTTTGAGAAGTGAGTCACTGGATATATTAAAGATGTTGGAAAGGTGTAGTGTCCAAAAGTCAATCCTGAGGACGACAGACTTTGTTCGCGAGTTGGGATTGTCAAAACTTCGTTGATGATAACATCCCATCATCAGCTGCCGGAGGTGAGAACATCATTTCTTCATCTGCATTAGTTTTTATCTCCCCCTCCTCTTATTTTCTTTTGTGGCTGAACTGCTCCGCTTTCAGCCACTGTTTTGAGTGTTGAATGAAACATAATAGAGTGCGGGGAGAATAAGGCACTTGTTTAGGCATGGTTGTGAGAGCTTATTGTTATACTGTCCCTGCGATAAGGTGTTGACTCGCTATTTAAGAGGAGAACGTAATGCCTGTGAAGTATGTGCTTAGCTAGATTTGATTTTTGTAGGCTTGCACACCATTTGTTTCAAGGTCAAAAATCTCTCCTTTGAAATCAGGTAATAAAGAATACGCCATAGTTAGAATTTTAGGGAACAATAAGTATTCTCAAATAGAACTAAACTAGGTGTGGACCTGTCCTTCCCCGCGGGGTTAGACTCTCTCTCTCTCTCTCTCTCTACCATGTAAAAATTGATTTTCAAGAGTTTCAAATGTGTTTTAAAAAAAGAACAAAAATTTGCTACTCAAGTGATAAACATGAATAGATCAAATAAATTTGTTTTATTTTAATAAAAAAAATAAAAAATAATAACAAATGAATCAATTTTTTTTTTAGTCATCATTTACCTAAAAAAAAATATATTTTTTTTAAAAAATAAACAATGTAGCTCAATTCATAGTTTATTAATTATGAAAGAATGAAATGGGATAAAAAAAAATATCTAAATAAAACGGCTCTGATTAACACAAGTTAGCATGATAGACTTGTGATCCTAGTAATCAGGGTTGAGCTAACCCTGATTATATTGTCAAACATGCCACCCATGTCATAAGATGAGATAGCCAAATATAATTTTTTTTAAAAAAAATCAATGTTAACTCGCATTAACTTTTCAAAACTGTGACCTGAATTATTAGACCCGAGGCACCATATCTGGAAAAATCATAAATTTGGATTCTCAATCAATCGAATATTGAAGGATAAAATTGAAAAGAAGATCAAATTTAACAAAAGAACAAGAATAAAAGAATCAAAAGTAACATAAAAAATAAAAAAAAATGAATCTTTGAATGAGTGGTGAAAATGAAAAGAAAAATCAATTTAACAAAATGATCTAAAAAATAACAATAAAAGAAAATAAGAATCAAATAGGAAAAAAATATCATATCACATATTGAGATTGAAGAATAAAATTAAAAATAAATCAAAATTTTAAAAAAGGACCAAGAAAAAAAATAAAAATAAAAAGGATCAAAGTGCAAATCCTAATAAATTAGAGGATAAATCTGAAATTTTGCATAGCCAACACGAAAATCAAGAGGAAAAAAGAGAAAAAAAAATAAAAAAGTGATGTTGGCGACAAACTATGCCACCATCAGCGACACATGCCGCCTTAAAAGAAATAAGATGCCACAACTTTTCCAACAACATGTTGGTAGGGGGATTTTGGCCACTGGATATGCCACACATGCCACTCGAAGGGTGCGAATTCCTTCCACATGTGTGTGTGCGCGCATTGCACCTGCCAGTTATTTTTTTATATTTAGTCAAATATTAAATTGCCCCTCAGCCGATTTAATAATAACCAAAAAACCATTGTGAAATATGAAAAAACCGTTAGACTCTAATTTTAAAAATTTTGCTCTCAATGATATTTTGATTGTTTTATAGTGCTTTTAAAATATAAAAAGACTTATTTATTTCTTATTAATTTGGTAATGACTAATATAATTTATGAAAAGACCACAATGCACTCGATAGCCATTTCAATATATCTTGGTGTGAATAACAAAGTTCAGTAAATAATGCAAATAATATTTATAGTTTGTATCATACTATAGTAGATATTATCTTTTAAAGTGTTTTTTTTTTATAAATGTATTAAAATAATATTTTATTATTTTTTTAAAAAATTTATTTTTGATAATAGCATATCAAAACAATCCAAAAATACTAAAAAATAATAATTTTAAGAAAATAAAATTAACAAGTGTGTATCTATTTTACTGCAATGTCAATCATACGCTTAATGTGCAATACTATTTCTTATAAAATTTCATTTCATGCACGCGGCTTCCATTATTGCAAAGAAGGTTTGTTTGGATCCCATTACTCCTTAACTCAGAGATCAACATGTTCTTAAAATATTTTCTAGGTCCTGCCATTAGGAAAGAAGAACAATAGAAAGATAAGATGATATCAGTTTTTGGTGGTTTAGTACCTAATCATACACTCACAAGCTTGAAGAACCAAAATATCATGAGCGTGTATCTTTTTCAAAACTCAAATGACACTGAATACATGAAACTTGCAACAAATGTTGAGATTGATAAAATTGTGTGCGAGTGTGTGTGTAGATAGCAAGTGCAACTTTCGAAACTACAGCATTTCCTCGACGCATCTTCTTCAAAAGAGTTTCTCAAGACATAAAAGATGAAATATCTACAAAATTTATAGTGTGAACTGTTGATGCAAAGACCAGGACGAGAATTATACCCATCTTTCAGTCTCATTCTATGCGGTCAGGTATATAAAAATTGTGAAACAATAGAAAATTAATTAGAGCATGGTCGAGCTAATGACCGCCTTGAATCTTGAAGGGACCTTTAACTCGAGTATGCAAAAGGAACTCATCGGTGTCTATCTGGTATATCATGCTAGTTTGATGAGAGTGGAACATGGAGAGATTAAACAGAGAAGAAGCAGAATTGCAAGAGGATCCTCAAAGAATTCACTCCACATCTTTTATGCTGGCCATCCTACTCAACTCCACCTGTTGATCGTCTATCCTGGTTAGAACTCGTGAAACTTCTATAGACATGGTGTCTTCCTTGGCAAGGCACCTTTGTTTTATCTTCAGTATAGCCTGCGAAACTTCTCCTATCGAGGGTCGCTTCCTTTGGAATTTTTGCAAGCATTTGTGGGCAACGGTAGCTAGGCCCCTCACTTCTTCAATGTTGCATTCTCCAACCAGCCTCTTGTCTAGTATTTCGTCAACACCATCTGGGCTCATACCAGCCTTCCGAGAGGGAAAAAATAAGACATTTTGGGGTTCAGATAATTTTAAATTATTAAAAGAAGAAATCTGCTAGTTAGAAGAGAGCGCAGGACTTACAAGATTAACATATTCCATTAGGTTTTGATGTGGGTGGATGGCTGTAATAAGTTCGAACATGATAATACCAAAACTGTAGATGTCACTCTTCATGGTGAACTTGTTTGTGGATATGTACACTGGATCTATGTAGCCATATGTGCCTTTCAAGCCAGAGTTGCGCTCATCAAAGACCTCTTCCTTTGAAAGTCCAAAATCAGCAACCTACACATAAGGCACCGCAGAGGTCAATCACAGAAATACACAACATGAAACTTTACCTGTGTTTTTACTAATTAATATCTCTAGCATTTATACTCCAGAAAATATCAATTAAATAGTAAGCTAGCTGCAGAAGCTTTAATCAGCAGCATCTCAAATTTCAATTACCAAAGAGCTCCACTTTGTATGCAGAGGTTCAAGTTTCAAATCCCAAGGTGGCGGTCATTTGATTTGTTGGTCTAGGGATAGATAGGCAATATTATAGTGCATTAAAAATAAGTTAACGTTAGTATGATAGCTTGCTTACTTTAGCTCTCATTGACTGGTCCAGCAATATGTTTGCAGACTTCAAATCACGATGTATGACAGGTGGGACTGCCTGTGCCAGAATAATGGTCATATTAATGGAACAAGAAAATCCAGCATTCCACCAAGACAACAAAGAGATTCTGTATTCAACCTACCCCTTCATGAAGATATTCAATTCCATGTGAAATATCAAGAGCAATTTGAATTCTTTCTTCCCAACTCAAAAATTGTTCTTCATCATCTGGAACATGCCCGACCAGAGTGTTCAGTATCAAGAAATTAAAAAGAGAAGAAAAACATAATTTCATTTTATTCATGAAAGAGGCAATATGGACCTGGTTTCAAATCTAGTTGGAAAATTAGTATACACTCAACATTCAAATAAAGTTGCAAGAAACAAACATCATATCTAAAAAAATATCTTCGCGCACACTCTTCATGAACTTCATGCATCAGTGTAAGCCTATATGTAGTATTCAGCAGATACCACAACCACCAAAAGCAGATAAATAAAATCAGCGAACTGTTTTGCTATAAAATTGATAACTGTTTCACTTCTTTTTTAATGCTACAAAAGGAGACATAGTCTTGGGGAAGAGGGAATGGGGATTTGAACCCAGTATGTTACTCCACCACTAGAGCCAAGGGTGAATTGCAGATTTTGGTTGTCTTCACTTCAGACAAGAAAAAGCAAACAACCATATTTGACTGGATGGAATTAACCATACAAGTCCAAAAGCAAAACATTAACGCTAACAAACAGGCAAACATAGATGATCCGCACCCACATGTAGCAAATATTAACACAATGCATGTTCACAAAGTCATTTAGGAACTCTGGCATCATAAAATCCCATTTCCTCATCAATAGTCACCCCTTTGTAGAAAAAGTAGAGTCTAAAAATTATTAGCTAGTGAACCAACAACATTTGCACAGGTTAAAGAGAATTGTAAGATTGCTACCACTCAAATTAGCACAACCAGAAAAAAAGATAGCAGCCGTATACCATAATGTTCAATGCAGTTTCTATAAGTGCTCTTTTCATAATAGATGGTTACATACCAACAGATAGCTCATCACAAAATATAAAGAACAAAATAAGCAGAGGCCTTTTAGCTTACTATAAAGGTGGTTTGCTAAGCTCCCATTACTCATGAACTCATAGATCAACATGTGGTTTCCTTTATCTATGCAATACCCTAACAAATTCACAAGATTCCGGTGGTGCAGCCTTCCTAATAGAGATACCTGCAAAATGACCAGGCTAAAAAATGACTACTTGATATGCTTTCTATGAACTTCAGAGCATTAAATGCAAGAAATCTTGCAAAGATTTGAAGATATAAATGCAAAATTTGTAACAACTGGGTAGCAATGAATGCTCCATAAGGCTGCCTTTATGTATTTAGTTCCTCATCTTCCCAGAAATTTGCAGAGTATCTTTTGGAAGCAGAAATCTTTCTTTGGATTAGTGTAATTGATTTTTGAACATCACTGAGTTTATTAACATTTATGAATAAATAGTCAAACAGACCTTGCTTCCCCGGAATGTTCCCCTATGATGATTGATATTCTTTTACTATTTTTGAGAGTTTTTCCTGGTTATATTAAAAAAAAATGCAAGCCACTACTAGAAAAGATGAAATATCATTGGTGCATTGTAGATCCTTATTATCTTAGACAGTGTCTTCAAAATTTATAAATTGTATTATGGTATTTAGAAGAAAAAAAAGGGGAGGCTCAGTAGAATCAAATTTGTCAGTTTAGAATGAGAAAGCTGTCCTAACCATGCCACAGAAGCATCTCTTGCAGCGATTCTATGTTCTACATATACTCTGAGTATAAGTGTTGCAATGTAGTACCTCTGTTTGGAACTCTTTCTCCCCCTGCTTTGAGTTAGATGCAAGCACCTTTACAGCTAATATTTCTCCAGTAGGCATAACTGCTTTGTATACAGGACCAAATGAACCTTGTCCCAAAACTGTTGTGAAATTTTGAGTAGCTTTCTGAATATCCCTGCAAAAGTAAAACCAATAAATTAAGACATCAACTTAAGCCTTACAAATTGGATGATGGATTTCTGAAGCCTACATGTAATGTCTATTTAGGTTTACTATAAGAAAGTTGAATGAGGTACTATACCCCATACCCAAAATCAAATCTACTAAAAACCAGAGGTTGGTTACCCTCATCATAGCACCATCTTCTTGATTAAGGAAATTTGAATAGAAAAGAAACGAATTGGAGAGAATCTACCAAGAAAAGACTATTGTGTAGGATCAATATCTTCTCAATAGGTGTATCTTTCAATAGAGTAAGAGGGGTGGATTCTTTTTCTTTATCAAGAAATATGTTTAGAAATAAACTTTTATATGGTCAATGAAGTATTCAGATAAAAAAGAAAAAGTGTTGGTACACATATCATAAGTTGATTTGTAATGCAGCGCAATAAAAAAACTTTGCTTCCCTTTTAGAGATTTACGTACTTGTAAGAATATCTAAGTATGCCTGATGCAGAAGCAAACCGATCTTTACTGTGATGATTCCACCAAGAAGAAACCTGAGAGCTCTTCTGAGGGTGTTCTGTTCCCTGGATGGTGATGGAATTTGCAAGAGAGTCACTAAAGTCATTGCTTGTACCCAAGCCATTCATGCGTATTGGAAGAGTTGGAAGGCTACGATCATTTGAACACCGTCGGAGATAAGCACGCCTCTTGTACCACCTTATGCCGAAAAATACAAGTGAAGCTATCAAGATACCAAGGGCCAAACCAACGGAGATTCCAATAACAACAAAATCACCTTTATAAACCATTCTCTGGTCTCTTTTGAAATTCAGACAATGAATACATCTTGAGTTGAGAAGTTCGGCAGGCTCACTGCCATAAACAAACAAAAATATCAGGTAAAATGAGAGAATTTTCCCCAGGAAAGTAGTAGTCATGCCAGAAAGCACATAGTTCACCAACAATATCAAAAATAATTATTATGATTTCGCTCTATGCCTTTCTCATGCTTGCTAGTATTACGGTTGGAAATGCATGATTTTAGGCACTGAATTTAAGGAGCTGAAAAGCAGCCTTAAACAGAACATTTTATCGTATAAAAGCATTTGTTTTCCAAGTATGAAAAGGTAACGATGCCTAAGCAAGATAAACCTAAGAATACGCATACTTATACAATGAACCAGAGGCAAAAACAAAGTCCAAAAGGAAAATATACAGTTTGACATTTGAAACAAAAATTTCAGAAGTTATCAATTAACAGGTTGGGCATCAAAGAGAGAATGGAAAAGGTTGGAAAAACAAGGAAGATGACCAGACGAAACTCTGCTGCTTAACAGCTGCTTTTCGAAACAGAAGTTTTCAACTAGGTTTTCCTATTCATCTGGTTAGTGTGTGATTTAGCAAAAACTCAACAATACGAATCCGTTGCCTTCATCATTCAAATGCATTAAATAATGAGCAACAACACATTTGATAATTACAACTTATAACAAAATAGAAGGCATCCATTACTTCCAAATTTCAGTAAACTGTGCTCCCTTGCATCAGTCAAGATAAAGCCACAAAATATGCACAAGAACCAATTTAGGAAATAAATGCAATCAAGAAACCTCACCAATGCACTGCCTATCTTTACTTAATATACTCAGTGTCTGCTCATATACTAACTACAATTCCATGTATCTCATAGAACCTTATATTAAGTTCAGACTCAAAGCTAGCAAATCCCAACATGGATCACTCGTATATACTGATGAAACAAGTCATGAAAATATCTAATAGCCACAAAACCTCATGTTTTTCTACCGCTAAAACTTCTTCATCAAAACTATAAAGTGGGTTCTCTCTAAAGCTTCACCCCAGGAGTCAAAATCCATCAAACACACTAAAAAAGCAGCAAGAAGTCGATGATCGAAACCAACCCAAGAAAACAAAATCAAGAACCTTAATAAAATGAAAGTACCTCAACATACCTTACAAAACATCTGATCACTGTCTGTGCAAAACAACACGCATGTTTGATAAATTTGTTCTCTATTTTTCAATGAAATGTCAAGAGCAAAGGCCATAAAACTATGACCTGGTTAAAGATAGAAAATGTAAAAGCCGGAGACCAAGGAAAGCTGAAAATGAAGTGTCCTAAATGGTGGCTTGAATTGGAAATTAAAATAAAAAGGAGGCCAGTGAAATTTAGTTAGTGAATAAGTGTTGGGCTGTTGGTTTAGGTCCAAAAGGCAAAAGGAATAAAGAGAGGAGTAAATCATTCTTTAGTTCTTAGTTTTGAACAGTATTATAATATAGTCCTTTATGTTTGAAAAATTATAACTCAATCCCTTTACTATGACCCTTGTTTTATTAAAACATATGCTATATTTGTTTCTGACATAGGCGCCATTTGAAATTGTGTTTCGAACAACGTTTCATGAAAATTTAAAATTTATTTTTGTTTAAAATTTATTTTTTTTATGTTTTTGAATGATTTTGATATGCTGATGTCAAAAATAATTTTTTAAAAAAATATTATTTTGATACACTTCCGAGTAAAAAGCAATTATTATCATACTTCCAAACATCCCACATAAATTGAAGCAAATGATAAGAAGTTTGTTATAAATTAAAACTTTTAAAGACCAATGACACGTAACTAAGAAAGACATCTAATTTTTATTTTTATTTTATCTAAATATGTCTTTATTTGCAAAAAGTTATTACAACCTTTTAGATAGAAAAAAACAAGAAAACACTTGTAATACTAAATAGAAAAAATAAACTAAAAAAACATAATAATATAGAATAGGAAAATATTCTATTAACTAAAAATATATTTATTTTTATAAAAAAGTTATTGAATAAGTTTTTCTATGTTGGAAAGAACTTGTCACAGAGAATATCCCTATCCTCTTCTACATAAACACGTCCTATTTTGCGATCTTTTTCCAGCTATAATTATTCAACAACACATAACAATTAATCATTAGAAATCATGGAGCTCTTATACACATTCTCTAGACCTCAAACCAAACCAACTAAAATTATTGGATTTTTATATCAATTGTCACAAATACAAGTGAAGAATAAGAGTGTTTGTTACAATTCAAGAACCCTAAAAGACCAAGAACATCATAACTATTGAGAGACACCCAAAATATTTTATTTTTATGCATCCATATTTTATCTTACTAAAAAGCTATTAGAATCCTTTATAATAGATAAAAGAACAAGAAAATTGGTAATAATGAATATGAAAAATAAACTAGAAAAACATAATTATACAAAATAGAAAAACATAAAATTAACTATGTTTTAATTTTAACAAGGCAGTGTTCAAAGAGGGTGAAGGGATTAAGTTATAGGTTATAGCAAATATAAAGGACCATGTTGTAACTTAATAAAAATATAGGTACTGAAAAACAACTTACTCGAAAAAGGAAACCGTGTAGGCCTTAGCCAGCCGATGGCGGGTCTTATTGGTTGTGGCTTCATAGTGCTTAGGCCTATCCGTCACTTTCCCAACTTTTTGTGCTGTTTCATTCTTGTCTTTTGGTGCTACTTTTATTCATCCTTATTCATAAATATTTATGGCTTAGTTTAACAAATCCACACACACACACACACACACACACACACACACACACACACACACATATATATATATATATATATATATATATATAAATTTATATTTTTATGAGAGTAAGGATCACAGT
>Ga0307515_10013346_pt1 | contig 15366 bp, 13 predicted proteins | sample 17_EM_MG_FD_194513 | JGI IMG/M metagenome (GOLD analysis project Ga0307515, IMG submission 194513) | Populus trichocarpa ectomycorrhiza microbial communities from riparian zone in the Pacific Northwest, United States - 17_EM | ecosystem: Host-associated > Plants > Roots > Unclassified | place... | reverse complement strand
CCAGCCACATGGGCCGGGTTGGGCCCAGCCCAAAAATAAAAAATCTATGGATACTTCTATTCATGCATAATCCTTTTCACTAGAATTCGAGGAATGCATAGTCAAACTGAAATTTATCAAGACCAAGTGAAAAGTAAATAAATAGTACCTATGGAACATAATTAACTCCTAAGGATGCAAAATGTAGGATGCAAAAGTTGGGTGACCGAATTGTTCAGTCCCAATACATGTATTGGACAACCAATATCTCACTTTTTCTACTATCATCTTGTTTTTTTAACATTTGTTGTTACCTAAATTTTATCCCATTAGCTTTTAACTTAATTTTACGGGGGTTAAAATGTTAAATTAAAAGTTCAGAGATTTATTTTGATGAAAAGTGTGATTTGTCAACTTGCGCGAAAACTAGGGACTCCAATGTGCTTTGGTCATTCTATCCTTATCTTCAAGATAATGATAGGTATCCGCTTCGAATTTAATTCTTAATCAAATTCAAATTTCAAAGAAGAGAAATGTAAACTTTGAATTCCCAAAAATCTTTGTGAACATGTGAGATCATGCATTATTTTGGGAAGAAAAGGGAAAACACCAGTGGTTTCGTGAGTAAAACTTATACTCGGTGTGTTATTTGCATGAAACAACAAGAAAAATGAAGGCATGTCCTGAACAAAAGAACACACATGATCTTATTAACAAGAAAGGCTCATTTGACAAAGAAAGTCTTGTGGTATTATGAGCCAAATTACCAACAAGACTGAAACAAGTTGAAATAAAAATGATCAAACAAAAGACAATAATAAGGCAGGCTTCATCCTTCCAATTTCATAAATCTCCTCTTAGGCTAGCCTTCCCACAACAGCTGTTGTAGAGGTCTCATTAACGGTGGGGACAAAAACTGTGGTCAAAATTCGAGTCCTTTAAAATTTATGCTGCCTTTTTCGCACCCTACCTTGACCATTGGTGCTTTCTGAGCATTCTGCCTCTAGTGCTTTTACTGATCCATCGCTTCAAGCATGATTAGGTAGAAGGTTCGTGTTCACATTAGGAGCGTCTTCCAATGCTATCCACCCTGCCTTGATTAATTGCAAAAGCTTTCTCTTGAAGGCGTTGCAAGTATGGATGTTATGTCCAGCAACACCAGCATGATATTCGTAAGTGAGCTCTGGCTTTTACCAGCTAGGATAAAGTGGCTGCACATACGTCTCATTCAAGGGTAGCGATAATGGAGGTAGTTGTTCTTGGAACTTTTGGTAATTTCCAATTTGGCTTTTGGCTTGATAGTTTTGGATTTCAAGTTTTTTTATGTCAGTAACTTGGGATGGAGTATGGTAGTTTTGGAATGAGTTTTTCCTACCCCTGTAGTCATCTCCAACATGGTTGACCTTTTTCCTTTCGAAGCCTATTTTCTCGGTGGGTGCAGAAATTCTACCACTCTTGACGCCTTGCTCTATACGTTCACACACTACCACAGCGTCAGTGAATTGCTGGGCCGAACTACCCATCACATGCTCATAATATGGCGCTTTGAGTGTGTTGGCAAATAAAGTGACCATCTCATTGTCCAAAAGTGGAGGATGAACTTGAGTAGCTGATTCTCGCCATCTTTGAGCATATTCCCTTATGCTTTCTTTGTCCTTTTACTCTAAATTGGACAAGCTGGTTCTGTCAGGAGCAATGTCCATGTTGTAATTGTACTACTTAATAAAAGCATCCATAAGATCTTTTCATCTCCGGATCTTTGTGTTGTCCAATCTCATGTACCAGCTCAATGTTTCCCCACTTAAGCTATCTTGAAAAAACTGCATCAGTAGTTTTTCATCATGTACTACTTCTGTCATTTTATTACAATAGGACTTGAGATGAGTCATGGGGCATTGTGTTCCACTATATTTGATGAATTCAGGAACGCGAAACTTCTTTGGGACAACCACATTTGGGACCAGACACATCTCTGCTGCCCTTACTGGATCATATATGTCTACCCCTTCAATGATTTTGAGTCTGGCTTCCAGCGCCTCTATCTTATTTTGATCAATGCTATCGGATGACTTAGCCTAGTGGGACTCGTTAGCAAATGCATCCATGACTGTAGGGGCTGGTGCAGGTGTCGCTGACTGCTCAAATGCTGGATTATGTTGAGGATCTTGACCATGTTCACTCATTCTTTCTTCGGGCTGAGCTATTGTTAGAATCTGATTAAAGGTGACCGGTCGGTTAGAAGGACCTTCACCAGAGGTATTTCTCAGTGTTTACTCGAGTAAGCTAGTAAGGCGAGTCACACTTGTCTTTAGAGACTCTAACTCTTCTTGAAAATAGGCATCACAATGAGTGCGCTCTTTATCTTCCATGTTTCTCGCTCGAAGTCGGGTGTTGTAAACTCTTTGGGGACCTATATTTCAACCTAATGCATGTATGTATGTTATTTACAATGAATGGATGTATGTGTATGTATGTACATGCGTATTACGGAGTTCATACTCTAAGGATAGGTTTGGGCCATTACATGATGGGTGACTTTCTACCTCGTCTCAAAAGGGTCTCTTGTTGTCCTAGTGATCACCCTTATGAAGGCAATATGGGAGCTCAGTAGGTAATGGGATGACATGTGCACCAATCATTACCAGTCTAGCGAAAAGTTGGGGCTTACACAAACCTAAACATTGACTAAAAGTCGTAAGGTAAGCTGCTAGTCCCCCACTTAACCTAAAGTTGTTTCAGTATAATTCCCCTCAAATGTGAATGATGAATGAAATAATTTTATACAATGCATGAACAAATATATACAAAATTAAAGCATATGAGCAAATGAGAACTGCATATTAAAAATGACAAACAAACCCAACAGTAACACAAAAATTAGACAAAACAAATGCTTAGTCTACAGGGTCCCCAATGGAGTCGCTATTTTTTCGCACGTGTGCGGCGCCGCGGCGATCGTCCACCACTCTCAGATGTGTAATGTCTATCTGGCAAATATGGGGAGACAAGGAATTCTTGTCTTTTATTAGTGGAAAAAATGGAATGGAGTCGCCACTTAGTATTTTGGTCACTAGGAACCCTAACTGGTCTCAGAGATCGGGTACGGAGACTGGTTGCGTAAATGAAAGGTATTAGCACCCCAAATACGCCTTAACTAAGGTAAGATGCATTGTTTTGTTGTCTGATAAAATATAAGGTCTTGTTGCGGTTTCTAATTGTCAGTCTGTCTACAGTTTAAGAAAAGTCCTCCTCGGTAAGGAGATCCTTATCTTATCGGGTAAAAACCTAATTGTTTTATGTCGTCAAAAGAAACACATTTTTAATATCGGGAATATGTTTTACGTATAAATTCATAATCCCTGATACTAAAACAAAACAAAATATTTTTTTGGAAATTTTTTGAAATATTGACCAAGTTCTTGTGACTTTAATAAACTGGTTATTAAAGACAAAATGCATGTTAAAACATTTTTTTTAAAAGTTTTCTTTGTTGTATGAAAATACAATATGATTTATTTATTTTTTGATTTCAGAGACTTGACTATATGCATGAAAACAAAGACATGCGTTTATATATATATATATATGTTTCAACGAAAATCAGGTATTTTAATACCGGATTTGTATTTTTACGGTATAAAAATACAAACCAATATTGAGCAAAATGGATAGAAAAGCACAAGAGAAAAACACAAATTTTCAAAAAATATATTTTTTTAATCATTTTCTTTTATTGGGCCGGACCCGAAATAAAATTGGGCTGGGACCAACCCAAATAAAACACAAACTACCTTTATATTGGGCTGGACTCAACCCAACCGCGTGGACTGGGCTGATGACCAACCCGATGGTTAGCAACTAAATATAATTAGCCGGTTACTCTTCTCATGCACAGTAACCGGGTAATTATTTTTCCTTGCATTGCAGAAAAGTGCACAGTGCACGTTCTGCATGCAAGAGAATGAAACGGAAAAAACAGAGATGAAGGGGAGAGAATTACCTGGAATGGAGGCTCTCTAGTAGCTGTGCTGATGGTGGCTGGTGGTGACGGTGGTGTGGCTGCAATTGCAGACGATGGTTGCTGTTGGTTGCTGCTTCTTCTTCTTCCCTGCTGCCTTCTGCTATCTCTGCCCCTCTCATGTGTTTATTCTATTCTTCGTCGTTTATTCTATGGAGGCGGCGGTGCTGTCGGTGGTGACTGGGAGGAACGGTGGAGGTGATGGTGGCGGAGCAACGGTGGCTCTTCTTCTTTCTTTGTTGCTGAGTGGTTTCCTCTGTCTGTCTTTTTTTTCACTTCTTCTCCCGTTTCCCACGGTGCAGATGCTGTTATGGACGACGGGGAGGAGGATGGCAGCTGGAGGTGGCTATGCTGACAGCAACCGGTGGTTCTTCCTCCTTTCTCTTCTGCTTTTCTTCTTTCTCCTAATTTTTTTTTCAAATCTGCTCCCCTTGTTTTCGTCCCACTCTTCTTGCTCTCTGTTCTGTTTCCCCTTCTCTCCCTCCTGTTTCGGGTTCTTTCTCCTTTCAAAAATTCTCCTCCCCTTGAATATGTCGTTTGCTTCTCTCCTTCTCCAAAATTTTGCCCCCTCTGGTTTCCTTTTCCTTCCTCCACCTCAGTGTCGCTCGTTCCCTGTATAATAATTATGATGATATCCTCAATGGAGGATGATTGATTGAAATAGGGATCAACACCTTAAAGGAATTATCCCTTTGGGCCTAAAGATGTGTATATTGGTTAAAATTTGTGGAATGAAAAGGGAGGAGGGAATTATTTAATAATTCCCGGAACAATGAATTTAAAAGCATTAGACAGGAATTGTAAGAAATTATGATAGCAATTAGCATCAAATATATGTATTTATGTATTATTGTTTTGTCTCCTCTATAACATTATTGCTTTTAATATAATTATTTTTTAATATTATGTTGTTGTAGATCCATCATATTCACAACATGAGTAATATTTTAGATCCTTTAGTTTTTGTGTTATTTAAAAACTAAATGAACGTCGATGTATTTTGTCTTTCAAGGAACTATATTACTTAAATTGTAGTAACATCCTTTAAATCAAATGTCTGAACGTAAACTGTATTATTATGTAGTTGTAATCTTAATGTATGTTTAGTTTGTTTATCTAAGAATTAAATTATGTCCGACCTTATAGGATGAATATTTGGAATGATCAAAATGTGTATAAGTAATGAATAATGGATGTGTACAGGTGACTTTTCGATAACTTGGGACCTACTAGTATAAGAGAGACTCTATCGAAATTTTGGCAGAAATTTTGGTAAACTTTTTATGAATTCAGAAAACAATAAATAAAATTAACCATGTTCTTCTGATGAACATGAAGAACGTGAAACCAAGTTTGCCTAAAAAACTCAGCATATACTATTAAACCTAGTGTTGTTAGCTATTTTCGGGTCCTCACACAAAAAAATATTATCGGAAGAAAACAAAATAAAATATATAGCAATGAGAAAATGACACATGGGCACACAAAAAATGGTCAAAGATTGATTGAGGAAGTTAAAAAATATAAAGATTGAAACTTGATAGTATATTTTTTAGTGATGAAGGCCCTATTGACAAAGAAAAATAAAAAATCAGATGTTTAAGGACTCAATTAGATTTTTTTGAAAGATCAATTGAGTTTATGAAGGGTTTGATTGCAAGAAAAATTGATTTTTAAGTCAATTTTGGCTTTAATTAGAAGAAATTAAAGTTTGGGGATCGAATTACAATTTTTAAGAGTTAATTTGGTCAAATCATGAGCTTAATTGCATAAATGTTGAAGTTTTATGGGCAATTAGGAACTTGATTGAAGAAATCCAAAACCAAGGACCAAACTGGAAAAGGCGCACAAATATAGGAGTTGGAATTGACTGAATCAGGGGCTAAATTAAAGAAATTGAAAGTCTGTTGATCAATTGAGGGTCAAAATACACAAATTCAAAACCAAGGATGAAAGTGAAATAGGCAGCCAACATTAGGGCTCATATTTGAACTTGGCAAGGATGCAATTGAATTGATTCTTAAAATAAAAATTGCAATTGAGGACTTGATTGAATAAATCAAAATTTGAGCAGTGATTTTGAAATTGACACATTTTGGTGCTATTTTCATTTAAATGAAAAGCGCGTTTTGTACAAAATGATGTCATTTCATTCGTTGTTCATATATATATAAAAAATCCCAAAATGGTGTCATTTTCAACGATACCGAGTATCTTCCTTTTCCTTTAACGCGCAAAGGTAGGGGAAGAAGGTTTATCTTCCCCTCCTTTGCAGCGTCAATCTCTCCCTCTCCCCCTCCCACTTGCCCAAAAAACCACGACACCACCCACACCCCCTTATGGCTTACCACCATGATGAAAGAGGCAGAGGGGAAAAGCCTTGCGGGCGGCTCTAAGGTAATTGCACACAGGTCGCCCCAACCACCCTACCCTTACATTATGACTGGACAGGGGTAATAGCTCTCTCTCCCCTTTTCCCCCTTATCAATACCAGGGGACAAGAGAACAAAAAAGGATGAAAAAAAGAGAGAGACAGGAGACAGGAGGAGAACTGGAAACAAATAGAAAGAAGAAGAGGGAAGGAAAAGAACGAAACACGAATAAAAGCGAGAGAGACAAGAGATAGGAGAAAAAGGAAAAAAGAAAAGAAAAGGGGAGGGAAGAAAATAAAACAGAGAAGAGAAACATAAAGAAAAAAACAGAGTAAAATAGAGAAAGAAGAAAAAAAGAGAAAAGGAAAGAAAATGGAAGAAACAAAAAAGAAAGAAACAAAAAAGAGGAAGAACAAACAAAAACAAAAAAAGAGAAGGAAAAACAGAGACATGTGCTTCTCCACAGGGAAGAAGAAAAAATGGCAGCAACTACTGCCTGTAGCCACACAATGCCATCGTGAGCCGCTGTCAACATCAGCAATGATGCGACCCTCACCATCGGGTTAACTTTCTTCTTCTTCTTCTTCCCTGCTTCTACTTTTCATATTGCATGTGAACATTGGAGAGTCTCTCAAATGTTTTCTAGGCCGGACATTGTCGACCTAATCCCAAAAAAGAAGAAAAGAACATCTTTCAAGGTTTGCAAGGATATACCTTCCAAGGTTGAAACCTTTAAATAAGAATGGATTTTTAATGCTGCCTTCCTTTTTTCTTCTCTTCAAACCAGCAAAAACAAACTGAATCCTTGAAATCATGAACTTGATTGGATTACTTAAACCTTCACCAAAAAAATTTCCCCTTTGCTTTTCCTCCTCTTTTTTTTTCAACTCCTCTTATTATCTCTCATTTTTTATAGGCGGATTCAGAGTTTCTAGATGAGTTTGTTAGGGTTCTAACAAACCTAAACTAGGCTAGTTTTACCACAGGATCAATGGTTTTGGTTTTAAGTGGTTTTGTAACAAACTTGGAGTCTAAGGTGAAGTGTTTCTAGCCTTTTGATCTTGAGATAAAGGTTTTATTGATAAGAACCATCCGAGAGTTTTTAAGTGTGAACACATGAAAGAGTTGGGCAGTTTTGTGCAAGTGGGTGTCTGAGTTAAGGCTGACTGGGTTGGCCACTTTCATGACTTCGCTGGAGCAACTTTGACATCAACGTTGCTTGAGAACACTTGATCATGGTAGAAAGGATCCATACCTTTATGTTGGATCCAAACTTGCTTAATTTGGAGGTCTGTAGCTCCACATTCATTCGTTTGAAAGTGTCCACCTGATAAGCATGGAATATGGAAACGCAGTGGTCGTTGATCATGAACAAGTTGTTGAGATCATTAAAGAAAATGGCATGCAAACATTTGATTTCATGGAAATGGTGTTGCAAAGGAGGTGATTCTCAGTTGAACGGTGGTGGTTATAGCCTCATAAGTGGTCGAAAACACCATATTCATTAAGTTGAAAGTGCCTACTTGATCAGCTAAAACTGCTGAAGAAGAAGATGCATAGTAGCCGAACGATGTCATATAGGCTAAACCCTACAAATTAGGTTTTTTTTTTAATTTGGGATTTGACAAACTTCAATTCAATCCCTATTCTTCCCATTTCTTTTAATTTCACCCTTAAGTTCCTCTTGAACTCCTAATTTCAGCCCTACTAAACTCAATTGTCAACATTGAATTTGAGCATCTTTTACAATTTGGTCCTTGGTTTTTTATTTGTTCAATTGGACGTAAATTAACCATCAAACTTTTAATTTTCTTAAATTTAGCCTTTAATTTCAACGATTTCAAACCTTGAAGTCCCTAACTGCCCATAAAACTTCAATATTTATGCAATTAAACCCTTGATTTGACTAAATTAACTCTTAAAAATTACAATTTGACCCCCAAACTTTAATTTCTTCCAATTAAAGCCTAAATTTAATTCAAGAATTAATTTTCCTTGCAATTATGCCCTCAATAAATTCAATTAAACCTTGAAAAATACCAATTGAATCCTTAACACATACAATTTTGAATGTTCCTCCTCAAAAATTGAATTTTCTTTGTCAAAAGGGTCAAATTTTCCAATTTTATATATTTTGATCCTTCTCAACTAGTTTTTGGCAATTTCGTAGGCATTCTGGTATGTTCTTCTCAACTGATATATTTTTTGTTTTTGTTTTAACATTTTTTTTATTTTTTTCAATTTTCTCTTTTCCCCCTTTTTTTGAATTTGTTTTATGTAGAACTTTAAAAAATGGGTAACAACAAGTACTACTAGAAACTAACTGTGTTGAAGATTTATTGCTGTGTTTTTTATTTCAAAGAGGCTAATAAAATTGTCTACTGCTGCCACGTCAGCTACAAGCTGCTAGAATAACTTGCAGTCGTGATCTGCTGGTCCAAGGCTGCTGGCGCTCCAAGCTGCTGCTGCCAGAGAATGATTTGCTCTTCCAAGGCTGCTGCTGCTGGAAAAGTTTTTGATCACTGTTGGATCATTTTGGGAGGCTACAACTACCTCGAATCTGTTTTCCAATCTTCTGGAAAATAAATCTTGTTGGTGCTGTCACTGTTAAGGGAGATATGCCAAAGACATTGCTGCTTCGCGTGTGCCTTTCCTTCTTCCCAGTTTTATTGGTCTTTCTTTTCATCCTATAGACTCTGATATCAATTGTTGAACAAAATTCAAGTTGCTTTTGCTCTAAGAAGAACACAACAGCTAACACTTTCTCTTTATTATTTTCTTGTGCTTTCTTATTTATAACCTAAATGTTTTAGGTGACTATATATAGCTTTACAAGTCATACTTAAACTAAAACTTTTATCCTTATCTAACTAAGGTTTATCCTTATATAACTAAGACGAAAACTAATCAAGTAGTTAACTCCTAACAATAATAATAAGACTCTAATATATAATAATCTTAATACTGTAGAGTTCTAAAAATAGAAGAACTCTTACAAACTCTAAACACTACTGATATTGAATTCTAACATAGCATGTCCTGTGACCTTTTCTTTTCTTGTAATTCAGTCTTGATGCACGTTAAAAAACACTTCCATGTGGGCTTGCATTGCTCTTACGCTAATTTTGAGAAATATATGTTGGGCTGTGGTTCTCTGATTTCTTACTAGCGTTCAAGTAATCTAGTAAGAGATGTGCTTCTTTTCTCGTGGAATCAAAGTTCAGAAATTAGTGAAAAGGGCTTGAGCTACACCTTGTTATCAAGCCATAACTGTAATTATCAACGATTGAAGGTTACGACCTGCAACACAGAAACTGTTGTAAAATTAAGTTTGCAGAATGAGTAAAAGAGAAATGCCGTATCGATTCATTGACATGAAGTCCAATTAAAAACAAAATGTAAATAACTGAAAGCTAGAAAGTAAAGTGACATCTAATCCCACGACTAACCGCTCTTAATAATCTGGGATTCTCCTAATGATTAGGAAAAGCCAACAGACTTCCTAACAGATAGGAATTTATTGAACTACAAACGGCTAAATATCTTAACACCCTCCCTTAAACTGAATGCTGAATACGCAATCAGTTTAAAAAAGAACTTGAACAAACTCCAAGCAATCCACGCAACTTCTCAAATGCTTTCAGCTTTAGAGGTTTGGTCAGGATATTTGCAACTTGGTCTTCACTTCGACAATAAACCAAATCAATGGTTTTTTCAGTTACAACATTATGAAGAAAATGATACCTCACATCTATATGTTTGCTTCTTCAATGTAAAACTGGATTCATGGAGAGTTTGATAGTTGAACTATAATCATAATGAATCACAGTAGGCCCATGTTGATAAAACTGTAATTCTTCAAGAATCCTTCTCAACCAAATTGCTTGACATGTAGAAGTTGTGGATTCCTGGAGAGTTTGATAGTTGAACTATTATCACAATGAATCACAGTACGCCTATGTTGATAAAACTGTAATTCTTCAAGAATCCTTCTCAACCACATTGCTTGACAAGCAGAAGTTGTTGCAGCTATGAACTCTGCTTCAGTTACTCTGCTTCAGTTGTGGACAAAGTAACAACTTGTTGCTTCTTTGATGCCCATGATATGACACCTGAACCCATCATAAACACATGGCCTGATGTACTTCGCCTATCATCCAAATCACCAGCAAAATCGCTGTTAGTGAAACTAGACAAAATAGGTCCTTCATTTTTCTTGTAGAAAATACCGAAATCTGTTGTTCCTTTCAAGTAACGAAACACTCTTTTAGCAGCTCTGAGATGCAGCTCCGTTGTTCTTTCCATATACCTGTTAATTAGACACACTGCATACATAATATCAGGCCGAGTGGCTGTCAAGTACATTAAAAGTCCAACAATTTGTTTGAAGTAAGTACTATCAACCCTCTCTCCATCAAGATCATTTGAGAGCTTCAATCCCGGTTCAGTTGGAGTCCCAACTGGATTACAATTCTCCATGTGAAACCTCTCCAAAACCTCTTGAGCATATTTTTTTTGCCCAATAAAAAATCCAGTAGCTGTTTGTACTACTTTTATACCAAGAAAATATTTCATCTTTTCCAAATCAGTCATATCAAAATTAGTCATCATAGAATTCTTAAAAGCAACAAACATAGCCTCATTATTGTCCGTGAAAATAAGATCATCAACATATAAGCAAACTATCAGGATTTTACCTCCTTCTCTAGACTTGATGAATTGAGTGTGCTCATATGGATATTTGTTGAAACCTGCCTTTTCAAAGCGTGATTCTATACAACTGTACCAGGCTTGAGGTGCCTGTTTCAGTCCATATAAAGCCTTCTTCAGTTTATAAACCTTATGTTCATGCCCTTTTATCACATAACCAGGAGGCTGCTCAGTGTAGACTTGCTCTAGTAGTTCATTATTAAGGAAGGCCGATTTCACATCAAGTTGGAAGATGGGCCATGAGTTTTGTGCTGCTAATGAAACCACTAGCCAAATTGTATCTTGTCTTGCAACAGGAGCAAAAATCTATTGATAATCAACTACATACTCTTGATTGTAGCCTTTCATAACAAGCCTTACTTTGAACATGTCAATTTCTCCCTTTTCATTCAGCTTTGTCTTATAAACCCACTTTACACGAATGATTTTTTCCCTTCAGGAAGGTCGGTTAGCTCTCAAGTCTCATTCTTCTCTATAGCCTGAATCTTGCATCCATGGTTTTTTTCCATTTTTCTTCTTTCACTGCTTCTGTAAACAATATAGGATCGGAGCCTGCAAATAAAGCAAAATGAGCAATAGAATCCTCATTAGATAATTCATCTCCATTCACATAATCTGTCATCCAAGATGGTCTTTTCCTTTGTCATTGTGGTTCTGAGTTAGATGACTGATTTTCATTTAGAATTGAAGCACTTGCTGAGGAAATTGGTGAAACTTCTACAAGGGACTAACTAGGAAGCTGGAATTGTGATTCAAACCCCTGACTTTCAAGAGGAGCTTGCAATGGCTGTTTAATTTCTCCACCAACTTCCTCAAGATCAATTAGAATTTGTTGTTGTTCGGTGTTGCTCCAATCCCATATGTTTTCTTCATCAAACAAAACGTCTTTACTGATGATTATTTTCTTGGTAATGAGATTATATAACATGTACGCCTTGCATTCCTCACTGACCCCAATAAAAACACACTTCATACTTTTATCATCAAGCTTTGTTCTCTTTACATCTGGAACATGTGCATATGCTATACACTTGAAGATTCTGAAGTGATTAATTGATGGCCTAACTTTACTCCATGCTTCTTGTGGCGTTATGTTTTTTACAGCAAGGGTAGGACTTCGGTTGAGTACATGAACACTCCAATTGACTGCTTCTGGCAAAAACGTCTTTGGAATTTTTTTTTTACCAACATGTTTCGCACCATGTTCATAATCGTCTGATTCTTTCTTTCTGCCACGTCATTTTGTTGCGGTGTGTATGAAACAGTAAGTTGTATGCATATTCCATGTAATTCACAAAAACTTGCAAAATTATGTGGGTTAAATTCACCACCATGATTGTACAAAGGATCTGAATATACTTGCCAAATTCTTTTTCAACACGAACCTTAAAGCTTTTAAAAACAATAAAAGCTTCAGATTTATCTTGCAAGAAATAAACCTATGTTTTTCGACTATAATCATCAATGAAGGTAATGAAGTACCTTTTGTTTCCATTCGATGTTGGATTGACTGGTCCACAAATGTCTGAATGAACCAACTATAGGATTTGCTCAGCTCTCCATGCTTTTCATTACGGGAAAGAATCACGATGTTGTTTACTAACAATACAATCTTCACACATTTCTGTGGGACAATTAATCTTCTGCAGTCCTTCCACCATGTTTTTTTCATGTAGTGTTTTCAAGCCTTTGAAACTCAAATGACCATAACGAAGATGCCACAACCATGTTGGATCTTGCATTCTTGTTGAGAGACACTTCTGGGCGTCATACTGAATGTGCAGAGGGAACATACGATTGGCTGTCATTTTTGCTTCTGCTATTAGGCCCTTCTCTAGATGATGAATTTGACACCAGCTTTGTTTGATGATGATGATATAACCCCTCTCTTGCAGTTGGCCCATACTAATGAGGTTGCTTTTCAAATTTGGGATATAAAACACACTAGCAACTGTCTAAACAGTGTTGTTTTTCATATGGAATTTGATATCCCCTTTCCCCATGACAGACATGCAGGAGTTGTTCCCAAGCTTCACAATTTCTCTAAATGTTTCATCCAAATCATAAAACGACTTGTTTCCACACATGTGATTGCTGCAACCCGAATCTAAATACCAAGTATCCCTGATGAATTCTCCTTCTTGTCGATGTAAGCCATCAATAACATTTCTCCTTCAGTCTCAGCAAAATTTACCTTGGTTACCTTCTCTTTGTCAGGGCATTCGTACTGATAGTGGCCAAGCTTATGACAATGATAACATTCCACACTCGCCTTATCAAATTGTGCTCCTTGATTGTAGGAAAGTTGGCATCCTCTGACTCTTCCTCAAAATCCCCCATGTCCTCTACCTCTTTCTAGAGAAGTAGTTCCTTCATGAGTAGTGACCTTCAAGGCTGGCTCCTCTGCAACATATCTGGTCATCCTCTGCTTATGAACTAACAGTGAGCTTTGCAACACATCAATCGAAAGACTATCTATGTCATTCGATTCTTCAATGGCACACACCAATAGTCAAATTTGTGTGTCATTGAGTGAAGAATTTTCTCAATGACTGCAATATCTTCCAAACTTTCTCCATGAATGCGCATCTTGTTTGCAATTGATAGTGTTCTTACAAAGTAATCATTAACTGACTCTCCTTCCTTCATGTGAAGAATTTCAAATTCTTTGCGAAGAACTTGGATTTGTGCACGTTTCACTCGTGCAGTGCCTTGGTACTTCTTCTTCATCGAATCCCAAATGTCTTTAACAGTGTCCTTCTTTAGGATGGTTCTGAGAATGGCATGATCTATTGCTTGAAACAAATAGTTCTTTGTCTTCAAATCCTTCAATCTCTAATCCTCCAACGTCTTTCTCTGCGCTTCTTTCAAAACAATCTCACTAGCAGGCTCAGCGATGCCAGTTTCCACGAGAGTCCAGTATCCTTGGATCGCAGAAAATTTTCTACCAACAGACTCCAATGATCATAGTGACCATCGAAGCGTGGAATCGCAGGTTGCACAAAGTTGTTTTCAGAAGCCATTGAATATCTTGTTGCGGCAAGAATGAAAGCTGCTGCTTTTTCAAATTAGGCCCCAGTGGGAGGCTCTGATACCACTGTTGTCAAATTAAGTTTGCAGAATGAGTAAAGAGAAATGCCTGTATCGATTCATTGACATGAAGTCCAATTAAATACAAAATGTAAATAACTGAAAGCTAGAAAGTAAAGCGACATCTAATCCCATGACTAACAGCTCTTAATAATCTGGGATTCTCCTAATGATTAGGAAAAGCCAACAGACTTCCTATCAGATAGGAATTTATTGAACTACAAACGGCTAAATATCTTAACAGAAACGACACTTTATTCCTACTACCTAGGCAACTCATCATCCCTAAAATTGACCAAGCTTTCACTGTAGTACCATAACTGCCAAAATCCCTTGTACCACAGACCCTTGAATTGAAAGCTTATTTCAAAGAGTCCCTGCAATTTTCATCCTCAAAAAATATTTATGTTCTATAGGTATTATTTATTTATTTGATTGTTCATTGCATCTTGATAAATTTCAATGTGTGCAAAACAATTATGCGTGAATAAAGTACAAAATGAAAAAAAAAATCAAACTGCGCAAACTGAGGATGGAAAGCAAGTTATTATTTAATATCGAATTTGATTAATAATCAATCAATAAAACAATAACAAAGTAAAAAAAAAAAAGTCATTTATTTGAAGCTAAGTAGTACAATAAAACAATACAAATCAGTAATATTATTACAACCACAATAATTTCCTAGAAGAAAATGTGGGAATTGGAAGACAAAGATCCACTGATGTCACGAACCTTGAAGGATGCAAACAAGGAAAAGAATTTATCAGACATGGAAACCTAACTTGCTGCAATACTTCAGCCTTTGGTGCTATTCTCATGTACTCCATTGTTAATAAATTAGTTTGTTAAGAATAAAAAAAATAAAGAAAAACAAATACAACAAGATAAAAAATCAAAATAAGATTAGTAGCTAATATGGAAGATGATATACAATACCTTATTATATTTCATGCCAATGTTTATTCAATTCTCGACTTCTTACGGCTACGAGCTGATCCGTCCTCCATTCGAGATTTTGATTTTCTGATATTGCAATCATTTGTGTTATGAGAAATGTTGAGAGATTTCTTTGATAATAATAAGAGGAGATGAAAAGAGGCCTTACATGTTATCGTTGAGTTGAGTACTTTCGTCCTTCTTCAGAAATTGCTTAAACCACTTCACAGAATTTTTGGCATATCGTTTCAAGTTGTT
>Ga0307515_10013345_pt1 | contig 15366 bp, 4 predicted proteins | sample 17_EM_MG_FD_194513 | JGI IMG/M metagenome (GOLD analysis project Ga0307515, IMG submission 194513) | Populus trichocarpa ectomycorrhiza microbial communities from riparian zone in the Pacific Northwest, United States - 17_EM | ecosystem: Host-associated > Plants > Roots > Unclassified | place... | reverse complement strand
TCAACAGGGGTACCCCGAACTGATATGGGATGGTTGGTATGTGTGGACACCTTAACAACAACAGCGTTGGTGTCTAGGTTAGTACTAGAACCTTCAATGGGAGGTCCTTTCCCCCCCATTTTGAGTAAAAGTTTCTGCAGATCTTCTATGCCAGACTTAGTTTGGCTTGTTCAAATCGGGATTCAATAGAATCAATCCAATTTTGATACTGGATTGTTGCAATTCAGAATAATGAAAGGTGTTCAAGTAACACAGCACAATAATTTGAACATCCAGTTCATTGTCAATGAGTATACATCCATTTCTTTGCCAAGAAAAAAACAAAAAGCAGGTCAGTTGTATCTTTAGTTCTGTGCCGTACTGAAATAAATCAATAGGAAAACGCCTCACTCGTTACTTTTGCCCTATTTGATACAGATTCTTGGTCTGCACAACACATCGTTTCTCGGTCTCAAAACCAAGTTTATCCAGGTCAGTTGCAATTCCCATAGAGCCATATAGAACATTTTCTATGGTGTTTGATGGCACTCCCTGAGTTTTCAAATTCCTGCAATTGTAGCCATGAATACCAACTTGCTGGAACTCAGTCCTCACATTTTTGCTCTCAGCATAAAGCTTGTGAAGCGTTTTGTGGTGATTATGTACTGGATACCTTTTTTTTTGGGTGCTGAAACAAGGTTTAAATACAAGTGATTGAAATTGAATTATACAATAGAGTAACCTCCTCTCTCTCATTCCTCTTTATTTGAGGTGTAGATGCATTTTAATTCAAGTCTCTTCAAAGATCTCCACAAAAGCCTTACCAATTAATCAACTATCATCAGAGAAAGACGTCTCTGAAACAATGATACGTGGAAAAACAATTCGAGATAGCTGGCCTACATCTACAAATTCCCCCAAAAAAAGAACAAAGGGAAGGGAACTTAAACCAGCCAAGTGTTAATCAGGCACACCTGCATGCTGGCTTGAAGTGGCCTCGTCCCTGCTCACACCACAGAGCCGGCCAAAATACAAAAGCTAGAGTTCTACTTTCTAGAAATTTTGGGACACCGCAATCTTCAGAACCTTTTGAGTTCTTGAAGATACAAGATAATGTTGGCAGTTGGCTGTTAAATTTGTTGAACATAAAATCAATGTGGGCCTAAGCAGCACCACAATTGAGAAAACAGAATAAAAAAGGGGGCTAGCAAAATTTGCTTCGATTGAATCAACAACCGTGAACATTTTCAGCTGGAAAGTCATGGCCATCAAAAGTGGATACTTTCTCATGTGTTGAATGATCCCTAGTCCCTACATTTAAATTAAAGGTAAAGAAAGAAAAGGGAAAACCTCAAAAACGGCCCCGGCAGTCTCAATTTTGTAGGGATGTGATTTCCATCCATAAATGATCGTGGATTTCATGCTTATCTTTTATATATACAACATTGTTTTGTAGGGATCTTAACATTTCATGTTAAAGAATTCTAATAGAAGGCCCTGATTGAGTAATCAAAATTGTTTAGGAACAAAATTGACAAAAAAGTAAAATTATATGAGGATAAAATGATATTAACTTAAAAGCTGGGGATATTCCAAGGCTTGCCTTGGAAAATTTACATCCTTAATCACAGCCAAAATGATTTGAATTTCTTTCATGTCTTGAAATTGCAAAACAAATGTCAAAGTCCCTTAAGGAGTGTTGATCAATCTGTAGCAATACAAGACATCGAAAACCAAAAAGATTAGAAGTGTTAAAGTGAAGATTCTTAGTTACAATTTAAAAAATGGGAGGGTAATGATATGTAATAAAGGCAAGCTAGCTCTGCAATCTCTCCTAATCTGTCTTGTCCCTTAAGGCTCTCGAGAAAATGAATAGTGTAGGTGAGCCCTTACTGTCCACTCCACAGACAAAACTTCCACCTAAAGCACCCTTCTTCTTGGAAAAAAGAATATTTACCTCTGCTTAAAGACCCTTCAACCAAATCTAACTCAATTACATCATATCTACATAATTAGTATTATGCATAAGAATTTGAAAAAGAATCGATTGCCTATGATATATAGTACTCTATTTCTTCAAATATACACTTGATAATGATGTATTATGCTACTAATTAATCTACTATCATTTGGCATTACCCTTTAAGACATGGTAAGTATTGTATTGATTACACTAAAAATACCTCTACTTGAGTATATCTGTCTTGTCAGTGTATACAAGGATACTAAATCAACGAGACTTGGTATTTAGCTAAAATAAATTTGTCGAGATACCAGCTTAAGAAAATATCCATCTACCAGAGGAGGCCCATGTAGTCATCTATCAAATACACACGCTCAAAAATGAGATTTCGATACCATAATTTGTGGTCATGTTCATTTTGAGTAAAGGTGAAAAAGAAGGTTATGGGGATTTTTCAAAGTTAAGTCTTCATTCAACAAAGATGAAATCCTCTTTTTACCTTAATGATTAAAGGAGATTAGGCAGATTGGTCATTCAGCTCAATTTAGTATTTGTTTTTGTTGTGAAGTAAGCAAGAGGTTTCACAGCTTTAAAGCCAGCTTTTGTTTCTAACCACCTACAATAAGAGAAAGAAAGCAATCATACCAAAGAGAAAGAAGAGCAAAGAAACAAGAGAGACACAAGGTAAGGAAGCAGCAGCAGCATTACAAGAAAGAAGAGAAACAAAGAGGGTAAAAAATGACGACACAAAAACCAATATTGGAGCAACAACAATCACAAATGCAGATCAGAATGATGAAGAACTCAGGTATTATCAGTAATATCAGTGAAAGCCCACTATCAAGGGATGATAAGGATGATGAGATGTCAAGATCAGCAGTGGCTATGTTTAGGGCGAAAGAAGAAGAGATTGAGAAGAAGAAGATGGAAGTCAGAGACAAGGTTCATGCTCACTTAGGACGTGCGGAAGAAGCAACTAAACGATTAGCAGAAATTCGTGAAGTAAGTTTATCATAATAATTACATATTATTTACTTGTTATTATTATTTCTTACACATATTTTACTTGCCATCAATTTCCCCTTCGTTAATTTAATGCATTGCTGCGGGGAGATCACAGCAAGGAAAATTTAATTTAATTTCTTTTTTCTTATTTATGTGTGCTGTTTTTCTTTTTTTGGAGATTATTGTGATTTTTAAAGGGAAAAAAAATATATTTTGTAGGAGCTTGAAGCCCTGACAGATCCAATGAGAAAGGAAGTTTCGATGGTACGTAAGAGGATTGACACAGTCAACAGGGAGCTGAAGCCTCTAGGACTGAGTTGCCAGAAGAAGGTGAGATTAAGATTTTGGCTTGTTTCTTTTGCAACGATAAAGACACTATACAAATCAGACAGTCCAATGCTTTTACTAAATTATCAAATAAAAACTCAATTATCTAGAATTTGTAGAATAGTTTAATGGATTTTCAACTGCATGATCACTACGGCAGGACTGTAGTTTGATCCTGTTGCCACCTTAAGAACAAGAAAATATTCATGGAATATTTTAATGCTTCTTAGTTAACTTTGATCACAAATTTATACACTAGTTAATTATGCATGAAGCAAAGGATATGAGTGGCCTCTCAGAATATTTATATGATTCCAGGAAAGAGAATACAAAGAAGCCCTGGAAGCCTTTAATGAAAAGAACAAAGAAAAAGCTCAGCTGGTTTCCAAATTAGTGGAGGTAATTAATTATTATATTAGTTCTTATAAACTTGATTAATTGATGCTTGATTAGTACTTGATCTCGATTTTAATTACTAACATATTTCTTTCTCTTCTTTTCTTTTTATCAACTGGTTGGTTAGCTGGCGAGTGAAAGTGAGAAACTGAGGATGAAGAAACTGGAGGAACTGAGCAAAAATATTGAAACTTTAAGCTGAGGTTTTGCAAATAGCAATAGCCAGCCATTGTTGTGCTAATTTGTTGAAACTAGAATCACGTCCTTGGAATTTGGTGTACATCTCGTTATTTCTATGATTTTTATTTTCGAATTTCAGTGGTTTTTTCATGAACATTTTCTCTCATAGTTATAGACGTTATGAATTAAGGCTCGAGTTGGAGATTGGTCGGGTCAACCAATATATGATCTAAACTCTAAATTAATTAATAAATCATCAAAATATAAGTGCCCACCATAGAGGTGGTCGGCGCTGCTCACATGTAAAATTTAAAAGTTCTCATTCTTGTAGTCAAATTCAAATTCAACAAATGTTTCTTCAATCTTGAAACTGGTATTGAATCAAGATTTCCTAATTGTATCAGTAACAAGCCACCAAATTTCGTTGTTTGCAGTCATGATGTGCATTTTCAAATCTTGCACGCTCTGTTCGTAGATTATGTCACCAGCAATAATTGTTTTTGAAGGAAGAAATTTTTTTAAAGAAGAAATGCCTTGGTCGAAGGATCAACTTTCTGACAAAAGTACGCTTGAAGCACTCTATCTTGTCTCCTATGTATGGTTCCTTGAATAAAAGATGATAGAGATCAGCTATTTCGTGAGCGCGGTGATGGACATCACCTCTTTTTGAAGGTGCTCACTAACTCTTTGATCATGATTATTTGAGATTGGACTGTCAATATTCTTCAAACAACTATAAAATCAAATTCAAGATGGATTTTGGGTAAGGCTCAGAATATGAGTAGATTGTATTTTTGTTTGTTTGTAATGATTAAGATAATATTATTTTGATTATTTTTTTAAAAAATTAACGAATTAAAGGCCTAGATCAAGTCGATGAATTTGCCATATTTTTTAATACTTTTTAATTTTTTCTTCCAATCCAAACTATTTTATATCCCAGGTCGACCGTTGAACCAATTCAAATTTCACAATTATGGTTCCAACATGTGTTTTCTAGGTTGTGGAAATTAAATTGGGTTTTTCTTTCTTTATTTTTCTTCAAAACAGTCTTATTAATTTTCACTGAGAATTTTTCTCTTATATTGATATTTTGTTTTTGTCAGTGCCACATCATCTAGACATTTTCAATTTCACCTCGCTTTTAAGTGTTATTTCCATAAACAGTATATATATAGCCCCCAATGTTTTTTGCCCCATTAGTCCGTTTATATTTGCATCCTTATATTCTTTACATTTCGACCCTGCCTCTGTTTGTAACTTTTATTTTAGTCCTTTAGGTCATCTTCTTAATTAAATTGCTGTTTTACTTGTACTTTCCTCCTCGCATGATTCACAAAGTCCTGACACCTTCGCTACATGGTGTCTTGGCATGCATCAGCACATTGTAAAACTTTGGAATGCAGTACTATATATATATTACTTGAAGAAGATTGGATGTTGCTAATTATCTGCATCGATCCCTAATTACTGGGCTTTTCCGGATTTAGGTAGAATTAGAAATTTTCCTGGAGAAATGAAATTAATGTCACAGCATCTTAGGTTTAGCCAGTTAGCTCATAACTGAACTGGATGGGAGTTGGATCCGTCAAGCCAATCCCAAAGTTTGAATTGGTGCTTCACCATATTGATTTGTAGAAATTAAACTAATCCTACTTGCATGCCCTTGTGTTATGTGACAAGGAAGAATTAGGGTTGAATCGATAGTTATAGGTTATATTGAGACGAGGTCCGAATTTATCCCCTGGGCTTATAGGCCAAGTTGGTATTTGAAATATTTAATTAATCTTTTAATTCTGATAATTTAATATGTCATTTCTTGGCAAGATAGCTGATGAATCATGATTTATACATGCAAAATGTCATCTTTTTTATAATTAGAGACTTTTCTAATAATTAAATGATCAATATTATTTGAGAGAAAAAAACAGTTATAATATATAGAAAACCCTAAAAATAGATATGACATTTGTAATAGAGAAAAATTTAACCTCCTCTAGAAGGATCTTTCCCCCTCTTTTATAACTCTTAAGCACTCTTTATCAAAAAGAAAGATTTTGAAGTGTCACTAAAATATCTATGACTCGTTAGGATAAAATATCCTTCACTTATCGGGATAAAATATCCTTTATTTATCAAGATAAAATTAAAGAGAGCCTAAGATTTTTTAAAGTTAAAAAAAGTATGAACTTTGCGCTTGACTGAGCTCAGATATAATGGGTAGGATAGCTCACCAAACTCACTTATGAGTTATTACCCTCTTTTTTGGCCATTCATGGGTGGATTCAAACCAAAAAACAATAAATGCTGATTGTTGTTTTTCGTGTGTAGATATCGATTTCCTGTACTGGATCGGTATGTGAAACAAAGAGAAGATAGAATGATGAAAGCTGGATTACTTGGTGAAATCGATCTTTGAGATCTACAATTATAATTATGTGGATTAATATACTCGAGGTTTGCGGCAAGCCATCGGTGCCCGGGAGTTTTATAATTTCCTGAGAGTTTACATGTCAGATGTAAAAGGACATGACTCTACTAGATCTCTCTTTGTGCCGTCAAAAAACAAGGATGTGAAGCTGTTGATAGATAATGTGAGGGAAATCCTCAATTCCTCTAATGATAAGCAACTTAAAAATCTGTTGCCGGAAGCTATTCACAAGTAAAAACAAACACCAGACGACTTGTTCTAGTAAATTTATGACAAGTAAAATTCCTCTTATGATAATAATACATTTTTTTTTATTTTTTCAAAATATAAAATGAGGGACCAAATTTGGGTTATGACAATATATGAAGAACATAAATTAATACTAGAAAATATTTTAAGAACAATAACAAGTCAAATAAAAATAAATTTCAAAATCATGTTAAACTTATATCAATATAAATAAATCACAATTTAATAAATATATTCTAATCATAGAGATGGTGCATGGTGGAAATGAATTAAGATAATGTTGACCATCATAAGATAGACCGATATATTGGTATAGATGGAGGATACATTGGTGTTGTCATATGTGGAGCCATATGTGACAACATCGATGAAGATATAGGTGTCGACATACCTTGGTTTATATTTGATAAATCTTCTTGCACCGGCAATAAATTCAAAACAAATTAATATGACCATCCCTACAACGACAATGTATTCATGATCAATTGTCCATATTAATCTAATTAACATAATTAAAACCAACAAAAATTTTAGAATATCATTTAATATTTTTTGTAATCTATATTTAAAACTTTATATAATAAATAATCAAAATAACTTTGTTAATTACTAGCTCATAAGTTATAAAAGGCAATCTAAATTAAAATTATGAATGGAAAAAAATGAAATAAAATCTCAAGATATAAAAAAACCATTGGCAAGATGATCTGAAAAGTCAATTTAAACAAAATCTACCATTTATTTTCTTGCCCATTCTCTACCATCAAGCAATCATGAATCAGTATATTCAATGACTATACAATTTTTATATGAATCGAGTTATATCCCAAAATCTATACGGAGTTTTAAGTTGCGTTGACAAACCAAGAGGACCTAATGTGAACAACCCAAAAACTTGACAACTCTAAATGCAAGTAAGTAATGTGATATGGAGGGTTTATCGATATGAAATTAGAAAAAAAAAAAAGATGAGCAAGAGCAGTAGTGTTAAGAAATTAATAATGTAAATTAATAGCATCAATTTAACTAAAAGGAAGAGATATAGTAATAAATAAAGAAGGGAAGTAAATATAAGATTGCAACCTCAAATCTAACACTTTTCTTGATATGCTCTAACAGGTATAAACTGCAAATCATTCACAGTAAGATAAAATTTGAACTGTAAAATTTTGTGAAATATACCATTAATGTTTTTTTAACAAGTATATGATTGAAATAAATTGAAATGCGTAGTATATTGTTAACCAAATTAGCATTCCTTTTATTCTGCCTATACTAGACCTATCAATGATCACTACCACTTTACCTTCAAGCCTATAAATTAGGATGAAGACAAGATATGACTAGTCATGTTTTAATTCATATATTAATTAAGAACTAAAATAAAAAATCTAGAGGAGGTAAACATTACATTTATTTTATAGCAATTCGGTTCAACTAATTCCTAGCTAGCTAGCTAGATCAAAGTGTTACAAGATAATAAAACTAATATTACTTTCTTGAAAATATAGTAAAACACTTCTAATGTTAATCTGATCACTTAAATAGTGTTGGTTACTGTCCTGAGACAGAATGGGCGGAGATAGTGGAGACAAAAATATGTTTGGTTGAAGAGATAGAAACAAAGATATAAAAATAAATCTATTTCTGGGATAGTTTTGGAGTGATATTTCTAAAATATCCTTGAAAAAAGCTCTTAATTCTAAAATTATTCAACTAAGACATGAAAAATTAAAAACAATTATTATCATGATTTTAAAACCCAATTTAAAGGTCGATCTAGGGCAACGGTCGGGTCACTGGTCGTGGCCTATGTTATAAGTATATAAGGAAAAGTTGCATAAAAATTATTTTCCTCTCTTCTAATTCTTGTGATTGTCGTAACCCTCCTCTCGTCAAACCAAGAATTTCAATTTTTGATCTAGAGTTTTTGAGTTTAAGAAAGGTGAAAGTAACAAGTAAATGAGTTCCCTTTCATGCTATTTTTTATTATGGTTTGTTTATGGAAGGATTAAAGAAGATATTATGATTTATAAGGATTTGAAGTTTATAGTGTTAAGATTGATTCATGATTATTATGGGTTTAAGGTTAAGTGATTGATTTTGGCTGTGTTGTTAGAAATAAGAATTAGTGAATTGATTTATTTAATTGATTTTTTATGGGTTAAGAAATTTGTTTCAACTTTGCTGGAAAATCTAGACAGAATGGTCTTGAGGTTGAAGATGATAAAATTTTATTTTAGTCATTGATTTATGAAAATTATAGTTTAATCCCTAAACTTTAAAAATTTATAATTTGACCCCTAAATATATTTTGAGATTCTGGGAATTATTATTATGAGGTTAAGGATGATGAATCTCAGTTTGATAATTGATTTGGGATATTTTGAGCTTGGTCCCTCAATTTTAGAAATTTACATTTTAGTCCCTAGACTTTTTTTAAAAATTAAATTTAGGTCCCTGGTTCATTTCTGAACATAATTAAGGATGGTTTATGGGTGAAATTTCAATATGGTTATGTATTTACAATTTGATCCTTCAATTTTGATAAAATTATGTTTTAGTCTCTATTTTTGAAAAATTATCGCTTTAGTCCCTAAACTTAAGAAGCTAGACCTGTTTTTATTTTATGCATTGAAATATTTTATTTGTGTTTTTTTTATAGTATATTCCGTATATTTGTTGTAGGTTCTCCTAATGATCCTCAATAGAATTTTCAGGTCTTTCATCTGATATTCCTTTTAGTTCTAAATTTTCCAGGTGAGTGAGATAATCTTTAATATGTATGTAATATAAATAAATATGTATGTCGATTATATGATGAGTACAACTAGTTAATTTATTAAGTATTTATATATGTTGTTTTATTTTTCGAGTACTTATCTATTCTTGAATTTGCACTTGTATTCTGTTGAACTAAATCCTATTCGATATGATATACATTACTTTGATAATTATGTGAATATCTATTATGCCTTGATATAGGACTTGTTAGTAACTTCATGCTAATGAAAAATAGTTAGTTTATATGCACACAGTATTCTATATACCTAGCTGGTGAGAGAGACATCAACCTGTGACAACTGATTCTCCCACAGCGGTCATTTTTGGGTGTCATCTGGTCACCGTTGACTTGTGTTTATCCTTAATATTCAGATTTGAAAACATAAAAAAACAACAAAAAAAAGAAGTCTTTCAAAAGTAGCCTATAACATATTAACATTTCATTTGTGCAAACCAGACTACACTAACTATATTTTTGAAAGTAAAAGGCCACTTTACATGTATAGTTGCTGGAATGTAAAGATATGAGACAAGAAAAACCCATATTTTTATTTTAAATAAGTTTATTGCAGAGAAATAAAATCTAAACTCCAATAGTTTTCTCATGTGTAAGATCACTAACAACACAAGTAAGACTTAATCTTCAAGAAGAAATATGCATATATATAGGTTCCTAATTATACCTGTTATCTTTGATGCACTGAATTTTTTCCTTGAAAGTTGGAGTCCTTTAATATACTTGTTAATATGTTATCTGGTCCTTTAAGATAATAAGATTGTCGCGCCTTGGAAGCATAGATTTATCAAAGATGAAAGTAAGAATGTGACAGATGGGGTTTTTGTAGGAGGAAGAAAGTACATGGGGTTTTTAGAGAAGGAAGAAGGGAACATATGTGTGGGTTAGGGTTTTTTTTCTAGAGAATGAAAGGTTTCTCTCATGAGATTGGTATGTCTGCATGAGTTGGTGAGTTGGTTTTTGGTTTTCCAAGGTATGCGTGCACTGATTAATTATTAATTCACAATTATTTTTCACTTTCTTTTCATAAAAGTGTAATTCTAATCTTTTCTTTTTAGCAGCAACATATTTTTTCATTGTAAAATTTTTGCTACCATATTAGAAATGAAAAATCCATTGTTGATTCTTAATATATTAATTTTTTAAAAAAATATTCATTCCTTTTTAACAAAGAATTTTTCATTGCTAATTTATAAATTCATTGCTAATATTAAAAATTTAATATATACATAATCCGTTGCCAATCCATTGCTAAATCAGCATCTGAAAGCAAATTAACAAAGAATTGTGAAGCTCTTTCAATTTCGGTCGGGACAACCTTGGACTATGCATATTTCTTGTTTTATGTTTCAGTGAGTTCATACCTCATAGTCTCGAGACACGGCTAAAATGTCAAAGCTTAATTTTTGATAGTTCAAATTGACGCACATGCATGGATAATATTATAGTCGTCTTTGGTCAGCGTGAAAGGGTAGTGTCATTGATTACAAGCTATATTTTGTCCACCGGGGATCGTTACAGGATCAATTCCCACCATGGAAGATATATAAAGGTGATGGACGAAAACGTAACAGGGTTAGTCATTAATTAATTAATGAGCAAATTCTTGATAAGATTGTTCAACTACTCATGTCTGTATTACTCTAAATATATTCAAATTTTCACATTTAGTGTACCATATTGGTTTAATTAGAAAGTTCAAAAGGGTTAGGAAAAAGTAGTGGTCGCCTTACCAAGATCGATCAAGTCACAGAGAAAAACAGGACGATTGATTGCCATAGTGGGCTCAGAAGTTTTATTTTTGGAAAACTTTTGGTGACACGTTTTAATTTCATCTACTGGAAGTAAATATATATTAAACTAAGAAGTAAATGCCATGTTTTATTTTTTTATATGATTTTAGGTGCAATTCATATTGTTACATGTCTGATATATCACAAAGTTAATATTATCCATGAAGGAATAAAAAGTAATTAAATGCCATGTTTTATATATATATATATGATTTTAGGTGCAATTCATATTGTTGGATGTCTGATATATCACAGCAACTACACATACTTATATTAATTGAATTACAGTAAAAGATAGTTAAGCTACTTTAGAGTATGCCCAAATCTTTTTTAAGTTTATTTTCCATGAAAGAACTCAAGTTTTTTTTTAAAAAAATCTTTATAAAATAGTTTTTTCGATAGATTTTTTTTATAAAAATTCAATGAATCTCCATATACACATCAGTGTACGTATCAGGTGGTGCCACCATCAGATGATCTAAACCAGGAAGCGGTCCGCATCAACATTAATCAAGGTGGCCTGGTCTTTTGAGAGACAACAGTACTACTGGTCCCATTAACCTGCCTCTTATTAATAATTCAAACTCTACTAGATGTAGACCTCATGATTTTAATTGATTTACAAATGTGGAAAACTGATCCTCAGTGTGTTGCTCGTGTAAAAACCGTGTTTGTTTTCCTAGTCTACTGCGCGGATTGAACATTTCTCAGAGGAATTTGAAATGGTCAAATGAATTAATCCCATGGACAATGGCAATGACACTCTCCTAGCTATTTCACTTACTAATATATATAAGCATTGCAAGCTCACTCTATCAAGCTTGACTTGCATTGCTTTGAACAATTAGATTCTCCTTTTGTTTAATGTCTAAATGGAATTTGAGAATCACTCACCATCAATATCTTCATTGCGTCAAAATTTATCATGCAAGCCATGCAACAACCCTATTAATTATATTTATAATCTAAAGCAAGCACAAGAAAGGCCGGTTACAGTCTTGAAGAAGAAGAAAGCAGGAAGGAAGAAGTTCAAGGAGACTCGGCACCCGGTATATAGGGGGGTACGGAAGAGAAATGGGAATAAATGGGTATGTGAAGTGCGAGAACCGAACAAGAAATCAAGAATTTGGTTAGGGACCTTCACTAGCCCAGAAATGGCAGCTAGGGCACATGACGTTGCTGCCTTAGCACTGAAGGGAGAAACTGCTACTTTAAATTTTCCTGATTCAGCTTTGATACTTCCTCGAGCGAAGTCGTCTTCTGCTGGAGATATACGAAGAGCTGCGCGTGATGCTGTTGAGGCCTTTATACCTAGTGCTTCTTTGTGTTCTCCCCCCTCACCATCTCATCATAAGAACTTTTCATGCGTGACAAGCTCAAGTAAAGTTTTGAGTCCAGCTTTAAGCGATCTCAATCCACATGAGAAGGGCATAGAAAATGTTTTCAAACCTTCATTAATTGGCATGCAAGGTGTTGAGGTATATGGAAAGAAGGCTCTTAATGATGACCCTTTTTCAATGGTCATGATGTCATGCCCTAACAATTGCTCGGAGAAGGTGTCCCATCAACCCAATGCACTGTTCTTTGATGAGGAGGCATTGTTTAACATGCCAGGATTACTTGATAGCATGGCAGAGGGTTTGATCCTAACCCCACCAGTTATGCAAAGAGGATTTAATTGGGATGACATGGCGTGTTCTACGGACTTGACATTATGGGAGGAGGACTAGCTAGATTCTTGGTGATCATAATTTAAGATGTTTTGCTTCTTAATTAATTTGTTTTTGATTTATCATGCATGCGGCTATAGACTAGTACATAATAAAGTTAGGACAATTCTTGATCCTTCAGTATATCCAGCTTTCTTAGGATTCATGTTTGAGATCTTCAAGGTATAAAATCTCAAGAACCTCAAGTTTTAGCTATAGATCTCAAACCCCCTAACAATATTAATGTCTTCTTAATTTAATTTCATGTTCATAGGCTATATAGCTGATGGTTTGCATTAATCCTCTTCTGTATTTAAACATGATCTGCTTAATTATTAAACCACAAACTAGATTTAACTTTCCCTTTTTTACTTCGATTTATGTTATGTTGAGAGAATCTGATCCGTATATTTGAATTTTAGTATAAAGATCAACTATATGTGATCGATATGCCTACACCCTCTGCCCTATCGGAAATACTTACGAAGTTAGGGTTTGTTTAGCATATAATAACAAATTAACAAAGCCATTTTTTCAGGCCAGGTTAAGCAAGAATTTAATTTATATTACAAAAATATCTTTTCATGCTTATTAAGTGTGTGTGTGTGTGTGTGTACACTAGATGTTTTCACAGTTTTCTTTATAATTATCCTACTATATATTTATATTTATCTCATGTCTTCACAGTACACTTTTATGGAATCAGTATCTTATTTGATTTTTGGTCACTGGTAACTATCTTTTGAATAAAAATAAAATACCCAGAGATCATCTTTCGGCCGGATAAAACCACCTCGGTCTCTGGAATAATTAACCTGAAGACATGCCAACGTATGGTCCTCCCTAGACAAGCTCGTCGACGATCAGGCCACATGAGTAGATGCCAATTTTCAAAGGAAATTATAACCCCCTCATTCCTTGCGCAGCATCTTTTGTAGAAGCCTAGAGTATCCATCAGGCTACAACACCAAACAACCGAACACTTAACTGTCTTCTTCTGGACTCCCGAAGTACAAATTATACACAAATCTACTCTTAGGAGCCGCAAGAGAGGAAAACTGTATCTTCACCTAAGAAAAACCCTAGAAAGCTTTCTTTCTAGAGGCTCAGACAGAGGACAAATTGTGTGTCCCCACGCCATTTACAGCTTTCAAACGTAAGTGCCCAAAGCTAGGCATGTGAGAAGAGAATATTGTAATAGAAAGGAAGGAAGAAAATTTTGTTTCGTGTTTCCGAAATTTTTTTTGTAATTATGTACGTGATAAATGTGCACCAAGTTTCGTGTGCTCGATCGATAGTGGGACTTAGAAATTAATGGATCCCATGACATGATATATTTGTCATGCTAGTATGAGCTAGGAGTTAATTTAGCTAGATTAGGTTTTTCCTAACATGATTTATATATATATAGCTAGAGGAAGAAGTGATTGTTATCATTATACACACACACACACACACACACACACACACACACACGATTTATGTAATTAATTTCCTCAATTTTTAAATCTTCTTACTTCACCACTGATAGAATTTGAACCTAAGATTTACAAAATTAAAAATTTTAAACTTTAACCACTAAAGTTTCTTTCTATGCTAAAGAACATTTATACTTGCCCAATTTACAAAAAGCCAAATACATTTATATCATGCCTCCGTTTAGATATATACGCAAGCATCATGATTTATTTTTTTTTACAATGATAATGACATGCATTATAGAGAACCTATTCCAATATTCATATATTATAAGTTATTTTTAAAGTTTAGTATGGTTAGTGAGTACTAGATTATTGACTTGCGATATGCTACGGGTCTGGTTAAAATTTTATTGAACGTAAAAAGAAATATTTAGATGTTATTAATTTATTTTTTTATGTGAATGATGTGATTTAAAAAACCCAATATTGAATGATGTGATTAAAAAAATCAATTTAAAAAAGAACATAAAAACAACCTGAGTCAATTCCTCAAACCCATAATCATGATCATAAAACCATGATAACTTTATAGAAAAAAAAAAACCTGATTTAGCACAGGTTAACCTGCTAAATCGATAACTCTGATCATGAGATTAATATAACCCTATAGAGAATAAATCAACATAATTTATGAACCTTAATTACCAATCGATCATGTCAGAACCAATATTGAACAATGAGATTTGTAAAAAATTTAAGTAATAAATAACACAAAAAATAAGCCAAGTCGCGACCTGAGTTAACTTTTTTAACACTATTTTCATGTCATGAGACTAGGATAATCTAATAAAAAATAAAATAATGAAGCCTAATTCCCAATCAAACACGATATTAAATGATGATATTCAGAAAAATTTAATAAAAAAAATTGAGTCAACTGGGTTAACCCGTCAAACTCGCGACTTAAGTTAGAAGAAAGGGGTAACTCAATAAAAAAAACAAATTCAATGTTGAATAACCTGTGATCCGGGCCACGAGACCAAGATAATCTCTTAGAAAAAAAAAAAAAAAAAACTGTATTTAACATGGGTAAATTTTGAAAACCCACCTCCG
>Ga0307515_10013343_pt1 | contig 15367 bp, 7 predicted proteins | sample 17_EM_MG_FD_194513 | JGI IMG/M metagenome (GOLD analysis project Ga0307515, IMG submission 194513) | Populus trichocarpa ectomycorrhiza microbial communities from riparian zone in the Pacific Northwest, United States - 17_EM | ecosystem: Host-associated > Plants > Roots > Unclassified | place... | reverse complement strand
ATATTTAGATAAAAAAATAATGCAAAAAAAAAAATCAGACCCACATGCTAGGTCTCTAGTTAAAAAGCTCAAGCTAGCACCTAGAGAAAAAAATAATAATTAAGCAACATGTTACCTATTGGATAGGTCACATGTTTCCTTCTAGTTAATTTTTTTTGTCATCTTAAATTAAAATCCAAGATTTTAGACCTTAAAAATCTAATTTTCAATTTATTTTTACCTGAAAACACCTCAAAACTACCATAGAAACCTCAATAAACTAAATAGTAACCTTAAGACAACACAAAATTACTCTGAAAAAAAAAATCAAATGAATAAAAAAACTAAACGGACATAATGTACTTTTTCCAACATGTTTATAAACAAACACCATATTCATTGACTTCTATAAAAAAGACTAACTCATTGACAAAAATCCCAAACATTTAGATGGCCAAAATGTGTGCATTTAACCATTTTGTCTCTCTTTTAATTTTTTTAAAGATTTTCTCTCTCCTCCTTTAACAACCAGAAATCAAAAAATGAAGAAAATAAAATTAGGTACCGAGACATAAATCTCCAAAACAACAGGGTCAAATGATAGAAAATTTGAAACTCTAGGGATCGAACTAAAGTTTCCCACACCAAAATCTAAATGGGTATGTGTTTTCAAATAATTTGTATTTTTGACCTCTATTAAATTCTAACTTTGCAAAATCAAAACCGAACCTATATTCAAACATAACCCAAAATTCAGTACATTAGGGGCAAAACAAATTGGAAGAATTACAATATATAAGAAACCATGATGCCATAACTTTGGAGGATGAAATTGCAATAATTAAAAGTTTGAAAATCAAAATAGAAAAAAGAAAAAAAAAGCATTGCTTAAGTTAACAGGCGAGTTGAGAATGAGTTTGATGCTACAATGAATATGCCATCTATTTTAGTTTATGCTCTAACCAGGACTAAAATTTGCAGACAAGTACTAGCAAACATGCATACTTTGCAGGTAAAGGGGCCAATTTCTTTATGGTTATTGTTTAATCAACTACTCCATCCTGCTAGTCCTAGAGATTCAAGGGTTTTTTTTTTTTAATAAGAGAGATTCAATAATTTGTAAAAGTTAAAGTGAATTTTTCACTAGAGGGATAACTTCTAATTTGCTCTAATGACTTTTGATGGGAGGGCTCTTGGATTCCATATAGTTTATTTGTTTATTGGCTTGTGTTACGTCGCGGGTCATAATAAAAAAAATTTAAAGCACAAAAATATCAAGGCATTGAAGATGTGTCTTCTTAAAAAAAAAATAGATTTTAACCATGAATTAAACAATTTTTTTTTTTAATATTGAGATGGAAAAATATTTGATCTACCTAAGTTAACATAGGTTGACCTGCAAAATTCATAAGGATAATCTTGAATTTTTTTTGGAAAACTCAATCCCGAATTAAAACAAAGTTAAAGGATAAAATCGGTAAAAATAGCATTTACTTAAAAAAAAAAACCTAAGCGAACTCGAGTCAACCAAAAAACTCGCGATGCAAGTCATACACGTCATCGAGTTCAATAAATTTTTTTTATCTCAAAGATTATTTTTCATTTAATTATACAACAATAAAACACATGATAATTTTTTATATGAAAATTTTTTTTAGAAGTAAAAATATCGTGATAGGCACTTAGTGTCATGATAGAATAAGTACATAATTAATAACAAATGGTGAAATCATATTCTTTTAGGTTTGTGTTAAATAAAAAAGACAGATTATTAATGACTAACGATGAAATTGTATTTTTTTTTTAATTGAAGGGTGGCAAAAGCATTAATAGAAAAAAAAATCAAATAATAGCCTGAATGCTGGAAATTAATTAGTTAACCCTGTGACCCGGCTTATTGACTTAATTGGATTCAATGTTTTTTTTTTATCAATCTTTTTAACCAAATATATAATAGAAAAAAATCCAAAAGGAGCCCAAGCGCATGGGCCTGAGCATTAAAAAAATCTCAAGCGTATGGGCCTTATAGCCTACATGCTTGGGCTAACTTTTATCTTTTTTAATTTCTTAAAGGGGCGGATGATATTTTTTTTAAGACAGTAGGTAAAACGTCGTTGCTTTCTGCAAAATTCGATGATCATGTCGCCAGAAAATAAAGTTTCATTTTTTAGCTTAAAAATCTATTTTCAACCTATTTAACCGAAAACACCTAGAAAACACTTTAAACACCTTCAGAAACCTATCCATGGTCTCCAAAAACCTAAAAATAGATCAAAAAATTGAAATCAACCTGAATCCAAAAACATTCTCGCGGTCAAATATGCTTCCTCGGGAAAGGAGAAGGAAACAAAACACCTAAGTAAAAATACCCTCATGAAATGGAACCCATTGACACCGACTTCAACCTTTTTGGTAGCCGGAATCATCGTCAACATTCATTTTTTCTCTCTACACCGGAATCTAGTGTCCTCTCTCTCTCCTCTCACAAAAAGAATTGAAAATGAGGGAAGTGAACTTTGGTACCAAAATTGAATTTTTGATAACTAACAGGACCGATCACTTATAAATCGAAAAAGATAGGGATTAAAATAAAGTTTTTATATGAAATTCAAAGTCACTACCTATTTTATCCGTCATTTTCACTTTGATCCTCTGACTTTTAATCCTACATTTTTTTAATAAAAAAAAAACAATTGGGTACTAAATTGAGCTAAAAAATACTCAATTATGCAAATGATAGTTCAAGGATTAAATTGAATATTTTTTTTAAAATTGCTTATTCTAATCCAAGTGATTGATTTGTGAGGAGATGAACGGTTATTTCAGCTACAGTTTTTGTTATTAATTATTAATAATTAATATGTCTAATCGACCCTATTCCTACGAACCACATGAAGTGAGATGGAACCAACCTGCACCTAACTCTTTTGACTCTCTCAAACTAAAAAGACCTGATAGGCCGACGTGCTTAATTGGACTCATCCAAGGCCACCTCTTTAAGTAGATACGCCTCCCTAAAAGGTATTGTAAGGTAGCATCTAATAATTAAGCAGGGAAATTCGATACATAACTGTTCAAATTAGGATCCAAAAAGTCCCCAAGGAGACATCTCACCCCTCCAGTTAAGAGTTAAGAGCAGAGACTTCTGTTAGATTCAAATTTTAAGAGAGATGGGATGGGGTTTTAGGAATGGAAAGCAGCTACTCTACGTTGTGGTGTCCAGCTACTCTACTCCACCTTCATGGGTTGCAATTTGCAAGGCACAAGATTCTACACCAAAAACCTAAACGGGATCCGCTAATCATGCACTCAATTCTATCTTTGCTGAGGAGGGCAGCATTTAGAACAAGATTAATGGCAATAAAGTCTTCACAGCATGCGAAAACAGCACGACCAGAGCATCCTTTGAGCTACCAACAATCAAATGACAAATGTATGTATTGTGCATCTAAAGCAAGAACCAATCAATGTGTTTCTAAGAGCATGTTGCACTCCTAAAGAAATACGCAAGAGGGATGGAAACTACATAAACCATGAATGAAGGTTTCCAAGAAACTGAAACAAAGACCCAAATGCAATTACATGCAGTCCATAAAAAAATTCATCAGCAGCCAAAAAAAATCCAATCAGGTATTACTAGCAAATAAAAACATACCTACCTTGAGAATCATATCAACTTGTGAATACTTGTTCCGCATAGCACTCAGGACTGCACCACTCAGCATGCGGAGGACGCATATCAAGACAAATGATCAGAGGACATTGGAAACGAACTTTAAAACCTGAAAATAAACCAAAACCGAGAGAGAGAGAGAGAGCAAAAAGGGAGAGAGATCGAATTATCCAGGCTTGCTGATGGATATCTTAAGTTACTGGATAGAGAATACGAGAATCAAGTAACAGGTTTAAAACTTTAAATAATGATGCATGCAGAGGTAGGTCACATGGTTGTAGTTGAGGACTGAACGAATTAGATCATCAAGATCTACCCATGATCATAAAACATGATTGGACCTGATGAGAGAATCAAGTCAAAGCTCGAAAAAGAAAATGCCATGCCCACAACTAAACATCACTTAACAGGAGTTGGTAACAAGGGAATAGAATATATACAATGTATGACACCTCTACTTTGTGACTTAAATTCATTATGGCAGTTGCTTGTTATGGCCCACATAAGAATCCTTAATGTGAAAGCAATATGTTGCAAGGATTTGACAGTTAAAGAAATACCTACCACAGTCATGTGAACCATGCTAAACGTCAGGTGGGAATTGCCCTTAACGTAACCAGAGTCCAAGGGAACAACTATTAAACAGCTCGAAAGTTGAAAAATCTATACAGGTTTCCCTGGTATGACTTCGATAGATGCTGTATAGGAGAAAGTAGAAGAATTTTTCCTGTGGGAATTGCCGAGCAGGTTACTGCTGCCAACCCACACTTTGACAAAGCCAGAAGGGAAATCACAGAACATTGGCAAAACCCATACCAAACTCACAACAGACACCTAATTCAAGCATTCCAAAGAATCTTTGAGTGGGTCTAGCAAACAAATTCATGTTTTCCTATTAATTAAACTCTGGAAAGCACTTGTCTTTACGTAACACAAATTTTCTAATTGGAATAATTATGGTAAAACTGGCAAGATCCCATCTACAAAGCCAAATGCCAACAATGAAGTCAGAGCATAAAGTCAAAACAGGTGCAGTTGTAAGAGGTGCTCCAAATAGTCCATGTAAAATACAGATAAGATTATTCAGCTTGCTTCTGAATCTTAAGCACAGTAAACAGCCACCAGAACTGTAAATTGGAAAAATAAGCAGTAGAGATAGATGAGCTCGTGAACAGCCATAATTTCTTTGAAGTAAATCTAACATAGAGTGATTCATACGTGTAAATCAATATGCCTACAAAAAAAGAGATGATTGGTCTATAATTTTTTTCTTTGACTGCAAAGAGGGATTTCATTAACAAAAGCACAAAACTAAAAGGTTCATTACATACATAAACCATCTCTGAAAATCCCATGCCATGGTCTTGTTAACAAGATAGAACAATAAAAGTGTAAGTTGACCCACCCAACAGCATCATATATGCAATAAAATCACATCTGCAGAACATAGCAACACTTAAATCATCATTGGACTACAAGCAATCTCTGGAATGAACTTAGAAGCATTATTGCAGAGAAGGTGCCGGCAAAAGATGTAGCATCAATCAAAGAACAGCAATAATCCCCAGAACACATCCAATTCAACGGCAATTGAGAACTAGCTCACAAACTGCACTTTTTAGCTTCAATAATGCTGTACTAGGCTTATATGCCATGATAACTCGTCAGACTAGGTACTCGCCCAGCAAAACATCAGCATCCAATCAGAAATCTAAGAGCATAGCCAGTAGGTCATGACAGCAACTCACTTTCAGCAGACATTTCGTGGATTTAAGCATCCAGATAACAACCTGATCCTTGAAACTTTCCATGACAACAGCAAACTTGACCACAATCCAGAAAACATATGAAAGGGCAATAATCTTCAATGGTTGAACCAGATGCCCGCAATTGTTTAAACAATTGTTGGCATAAGAGCAGAACTAACCAAAAAAACCAGCTGATAAATTCATATTTAGAATTGCAGCTGTATCAGAAGACAACCTCTTGTAGCATACAGAAGTAACTAGAATAGAAAGCATATAAGAAACAGCAATATGGAAGTACAGGGTACCATCAAACAGATCCCCCACATAGCAATAGAGACCTTGAAAAGCAGAACTGGGAACAATCACTGCAGGCAGAAGGGAGATAAACCTGGCAGCATAAAGCCAAGCTCTTTCATTTAACTGGCAGAAAATTTTCAGCAATGCAGCAAGAGCTGCGGGACTATTGAACAGTTAAAAAGTATGGCAATTTATTAAGCCACTAGATTGATGGAAGCCATTGAAGGCCCAGCGCCAGGCAAATCAACCACAAATTCTCTTTATCAAAAGTCCATTAACATCTAGTCCTCCTCTTACAAATCACATAATCATACTCGAATCTGTTTTCCATTTTATTTTTCAAATCTCTCAAGATGAAGTTAATACAAAGCTCCCTAAGTAGGTTTTGGGATTGCCAAAAAGAGTTACTAGAAGAGATACAGTGTTCACTTTGGAAGAACCCAAAATAAAATACATCGGAACTCTATAAACCTCCCAGAAAATTAGTACCTAGCACAATGTTAAGGAGTGATCAATTTAACAAAATAACATGATGGATTAACGACATAAACAGGACTAACATCAAATTTCATAATAGTCGATATGGATTAAGAAAATAGTTCCATTATTTACAAAAAGCATTTTTAATTTCACCCCTTTGAAGTGAAGTTTGATTCTGATAGACTTCAGATGTGGCGCACCAAGATATTTCTAATGGGTAAAGATTCCAAACAATAACTCTAATTTTTTTGCTGCCGCTCCTGACATGGCAGTATTGCACTTCTTTGTATAACAAGTCGTCCATCTGTTATCAGAGGTTTCCCTCTAGTTTCAAACTAAAGCAATCTTAGAAGAAGTGTTGCAAATTTTAAATTTACAAGGATGCTTGGATGCCTACAAACTTCTTTACAAAGCATTCACGACAAGCCTCCTTTTTACAGGAACTTCTCATAAAACTCACTATTATTGAGGATGAGGAACAGTTTCCGCTCCAAATTTATTCAGGTCTTTGCCCACTAATCTATATAGTATATACTGTCTAAGCAGCTAAAAAATGAGCATCTATTAGGCAGTTCTCTTTAAGAGTATCAACTGTGAATTGGACTGAACAGAGCCTCCATCCCAATAACAAGAGCAACTAAAACACATGAAATCAAAAAAAAAAAATACATAAGAGAATCCAAAAGCAGAGGAACAAGAATAACCAAACAGCAGCACAGCATCATTTCCCACTTTTCATTCAAAACTCAACAACATTTAGCATCTAAAACACAATCAACCCACAAAATAAGACGACAGAAACCCAAAAAATCACATTACCTGAACCCAAACTCGCATAACAAACTATTTGAAGTTTCGCACTCTAAACCCCCGTATTCTCCACTCCGCTTATGCTCTTTCAGGATCCTCAACCTCCACTCTTCCAATCCTTTCACTGTCCTCCAAAACCGACCAACTCGGTGGTTTAACCGCTCTCAACCACTTAAAATCATCGACATTTTCCCAATTCAAATCCTCCTCTTCCAACCCAGCTTCCCTCAAATCCTCCTCAATCCCCTCATATCTCAAAAAAAACGGCGCGAATCTCACAGCTCCACAATCCTCAATTATCGGCCCACTCCTCACTCTCAAATAAAAATCACAACTTTTCGCATAATCTGATGCGATGCTAACACAAACAAGCAGTTCTCTACTTCCTCTATCAAAATTGAACCAATCACAGGTCCAGTGTAAACCCTACAATTCCTCAATCTGTTAACAAACATTGCGTTAACGCAGCCAATCAATTTCACTTCACATGAATTCAAATCCGACAGCGAAAATTCTCCAAACTCTTTAAAATTCTTGAGATTTTTTGTTAGAGTTTGATTTTCTTGGTTTAGTGAAAGAGGAATTTGATGGAATTGGATTTGGTTTACTTGTGGATTTGTTTTTGAAGGAGAATTTCTTCTTAGGGACAAGTTGGGAATTCAATTTACCGAGAGATTGCTTTAAGTTTTCGATGGATTTAAGAGGAGCGGATTTCACAAGGGAGAAAGTAGGAGCTTTCAGCGACGAGTTTTTCGAGGGAGGAGATGTTGGCTATATTAGATTTTAAGCGAGCAGGATCTGTTGTGTTGGGTGAGTTGGGATTCGATTGAGCTTTTGGAATCGGTGAATGTGGAGAGGAAGGAGGCGGTGGAGGCAGTTTTTTGTCGGGATTGGTGGCGGTTGGACAGGCGGTCTAGCATTGCTTGGTGCTTTTTTTGGAGTGCATGGTCCATGGGACTGGTTGGATTCGGGCTTGAGAGATCTGATGGCGGCGGCGATTCTTCTTCCATGGTTGTTCGTGGTGGTTGGAGGTGGATAAGGGAATGACACTGAGCGGGAGGTATGAAAAAAAGAAATGAAGGAATATGAAACTGCAGCGTTTAGGAATAAAACAATATTATGAGGAATTTTCTTTTCCTGTTGCTCAATAGTAACATTCAAGCAAGCAATTAGACTAATCAGTACTTTGCTAAAGAAGAAAAGGCCAAGTATAAGGCAAAGGGAAGAATAGAGGGACCGGGAGGAAAAATTACGCAATCAGTGAAGGAGGATGCTGCTGCTCCTCCTATGTCATGAAATTACATCAAATTCATTGAGGAATAATACAATACAATTGGCTCAAGCAGATTTTTCAGCTTCTGCAGCTGCCTCTTCCTCTTGCAATTTCTTCAAGGATGGAGGTGGTCTAACAACAATGCTTCTCTTCCATTGCCTGTCCAACTTTCTTGACAGCCTCTTCCCAACCCCCTCCTCAATCTCTCTTTCCCGCTTAACAGTAAGCATGCGAGCAATCTGCAATCAATAAAACACACTCAGTCAATACTGAATTACGAGGGAGGGTACTACTTTTAGCCTTGAAGCATCGGCAGCGAACTTCACTGTGAAAAGGCACATCATTCTCGCAGAAAAAGGTTCAGAATGATAAATGAACTTCGGTATTTTAATAAAATATGTGATGAGCACACAGAAAACGCATGAAAGTGAAAATGTGGAAAATGGGAACCTACAAAATACTTGAACACAGCAGCCATTTCACCACATCTTAGTTACAAGTAAAGGTGGCATCTAGTCATATCCCCATCTGGCTTGCTGCTTGACTGCACAAACTAGTACTTAATAAGGCACATAGCACATAACATATCTCCAGCCACAGGAAGAAAAAAAAATCTCTAAGCAATTTCAAAAGGATGCAATTATATCTCCAGCAAATTAGGCTGCCGAATATATGTCAGCAAGCAAATGATTTAGATGGGATTTATTGATTGCCATGGTGTCATGACCATTAAATGTACAGCTCCAACTTTATGTTAAATAGTACATACACAAGACTACCCATCAAAAACCATTGAGTTGAAATACACACTTAGAAGCATCATTTTGCCTTTGGCCAGTCCTCTTACTCCCCCGCCCAGTTATTCCTTGGAGCATAATTAAGTTCTCGCAGCCTTATCCCAGACATTTGCTGACAGATAGACCCATTTCACCTTTCTGCACTAGCCAGGGATATACCATATGGGTCATTTATATTTCAGTAGGCATGCAACCAATGACACTCAGTAGAAGAATAGCTACACGAATTGCAGAGAGTCATTTTCACTCCATACTGTACTGTAGCATGTCATGGCCTTAAACTATTTCTTAAACTGTATGCCCCAGTCCCATAATACATCCAGGAGCCTCATTGTATTCAACTTCATGCCATGGACATGAAATAAATAGTACGGTAAGTTTCTGCCTTTCAGTCTGACACATATTGCATGGACTTATGCTAGTGACCATTTGGATTTCCATCCAAGTGCCAGACTGTCAACCTCTAGAACCATTCTCCCTTTTAAAGAGTACGTGTAAAATACACAGGTAGTTTAAGGTGACCTGCAGAAAAATTTGACTCCTTACCTTGATAATGCATTCGAATATTACTATTCTCATTGTTTCAAAGAAGATCCCTGATTACTAGATGGCAGACAGGGCAAGAATAACAACATTTACATTAGCATGTTTCGAGGTTGCAACCAAGGTAACAATATACTACCAAATCCAGAAATACAGCAACCCCAAAGACTTAAAACAAAAAATGGAAGATAATGGAACGAAATGAAACCACACTTTCCAACTTAATCATTTACATAAGAATTCCATGGCAAGATAAATTACTGACGAGGACTTAGAAAGCCATGATATTAGGTCATACATACAAGCAGCAAATGGTTTAAAGAAAGTATGTCTGGTTATCCAACAGAAAAAAGAAAAGCGTGCGAGAAAAACAACAAGTGCTCATGTTTCATGCATCTACCAAAACTTTATGTTTATTTATTTATCAAATATAGAAGGAAATGATGGGAAGGTGTTATGAAAAACAAAAGGCACAAATTCCACATTGTTAATGGAATTCCTCTCATTCATAATGCTGGGCCAAGAACATCAGCGAGTAAAATAAAGTTGATGATATCCAAATTGGAAATATGCTTCGATGATTGCTCCAACTAAAATTATTCTGCTGGTTACTGTTGACATGATAACTAGACAGCCAAAATCCACCATAGAAGTCACACTCAAGCCATCCATTGACATTTCTACAGAATAAAGATTGAAGCATAGAGGTATGCACCTCAAAAACCAAGCTTCCACCTCTATTATAAATCCCTTACTTCCCTTTTTCAGAAAATTTTGTGTTTGTTAAATTGTAAGAAGTATCCAAAACATCAGTTCCCGCAGAAACTATTTCAGACATAACACTTACAAATTACAACCACGCAATACAGTGATGTATTCTAGTCCTTCTACAAAGAAAAACCTAAAATGTCCCAAAAAAATTGCATTCCCTTCTGCTTAAGTATTCTTGTTGCCATTAGCGATTCAGATACCCAAGACACCCTTTCCAATTAATTGACCAAACAAATTTGAACTAAAGAGCAATGGAAAAAACATATTAAACAAAGAGAAGTTGGGAGTTGTATAAAAGAAAAGCAGGAGCCTCATATTTTACTTGTTTACCAGAACTTCTGAGCTTTGTCATCTATTAAAATATAGAAAAACATGCAAGGAAGGTCTACACAAAAATAAATAAACGGAACCCATTCCACACTTTCATGGCTCCACAGTAAGGTGTATCAAAATTCCTCTTTCACAAATGGGGAGGGAGCCATAAACACCAGAAAGTAGAAATGAAGTTATCTGATTCCATTATATGATCTCATTGATTACTCAACCATTGTTTAGGGCTTAAAACTCAAGTTGTACAACGAAATCACAGGGCTTCACATCAAAAGTCAAGAGCCTCTCATATCAATCTCCTACTAGTAATTAAATTGCAACGAGCATCCAAAAACACTACAGTCCTAGCTAATCACGATGCAATGCGGCCAGGGAGCCTACTCCCCCCACACAGCAGAAGCTGAAATATCCAAAACAACTCAGAAATCCCATTTCGCCCCCCCTAAGCACACTTGTTGCCATCATTATTTCCAATTCACTCCGGCCTCAAAAACAAGCAACTAAGAAACCAACATAGTAATCAAAAGAAACAAAATTTCAAGCGTTCCATGGAAATTTAAAGGCAAAACCAGAAGAGAGTATTTTATAATTTGAACTAGCAAGCAAGAAGAAAGATATAAAACAATGGATAAGGGAGAAAGCGAGATACCCTTTTGCGCATACGGCGAAACTCACTAGACTTGAACTCATTACGTGTAGATTTCTGAAGACGAAGCATCAAGAGTTCACCTTTAAGATCAACAACCTCTTCATTAATTTCCTCAGTTGTCTTGGCCCTTATTTCCTTCAGTTCTTCTTCTTTCTTAGCCATCATTACTACAGAAGACCGTGTCATTTTGATGGAGGGTAGGAGAACTGAAACGGGACATTTTTGGCGGATTTGGATACCGGAGAAGCTTGATTTTGGGATTATAGATAAGGGCTTTGGGGGGAAAGTAAGTGTGGGAAGGCTCAGCATTGCTCTGTTCTTTGGGTTCGCTTGTGAGACTCTGTCCTTGCTCGAGGGCTTCAACTTCCAGGGTATAGTAGATAAGGCGTTTTCTTTGGCAAGTTAGTCACTCAATTATACAAATATTCTCAGTTTAGTACTAAAATTATTTTTCTTTTCTAATTAGATTCCAAGAAGTTCAAACAATTTCAATCAAATCCCTCCATGGGTGTATATCAAATTACTTTTCATCTAAATTTCACGTGTTAAACACTTAAATGAATCCCCAACTACACCGTGTTTCTAGTCGAGTGTTTGCTGTATTATTTTATACTGCTCTTATAAGAAGCATGATCTTGTAAGATTTTAAATTAATTTTAAAATTTTAAAATTATGAATATATTTTTGGATATTATAATTTTTTTAAATAAGAAATAGAAATATAATGCTTTATATCTAATAAAATAAGTTATAAACTGTTAGAGAATAATATAAATCATATATTGGGACCTCACCTAACAGCTTAAACTATTGGGTTGAGATAGTTCTTTGATATGATATCAGAGTCTTGATGACTAAGAGATCATGAATTCGAATCTCACCAGCTCTATTTATTTGATAAAAATTAAACATAAGGTGATGCGAGTATATGTAAGTTTCAAGCTCAAAAAACTTTTATTTGAAGGAATGTGTTAGATAATATATATATATATATATATTCTCCAATGTCCGTCCTTTTATAAAATATATGTTTGTGCTATAAATGTGTTTCGGATATAATGAATTTTTTTAGTTGAAAAACAAAAGGATGTTAATTTATACATAATAAAATAAATTAAAAATATATATGAATTGATAAATAAAAAAATTACTAACACTACTTGAATATTAAAGAAAAAACTAATCTTCCTATTAAAAATAAAAGATAAATACACATGTAAATATTTTATTCCACTGTTTTTTTTATTTGATACATTTTTTCTTTATTTTATTTTAGAGGTTAGTTTTGGTTACTAAAAATGAATAATTTTTTGTTTTTATAAATTTATCATGAAAATGCATTTTATTTATATAAAACATAAGGCAAAAGAGTTATAATAATATTTTTGAAGTATTATAAAATTAAAAGAAAACAATTAAGAAGATTAGCTACTATTTAAAAAAAAAGTAAAACCAAACAATTTTATAAATCTATATTACTTTCTGCTCAATGTTTTCTTGTGACTTTTTCTCTCATTTCTTAACATTTTAGGGTCTAAAACATAAAATAAATGAAATTTGGAATTGAAATATAGATTTTTATAATAATAATAATAGGGATCAAATGATACATAAACTAAAGTTTTATGGGCCAAAGTGAAGTTTTCCATGTCAAAATGAAAATGAGGTGTGTTTTTTTTTATTAAATTTGGTCCTTGATGTTTTAATTTTCTTTTTAATTACAATCTAATATTTTATTTGTTTTACAAATATCCAGATTGTTTCCTCTTGCATTGCCGATAAAAACAAACACACATATAGTGTTAAGAACAAAAGAGGTTGCTTCAGTCTACTGCAAAGAATCAACAGGTCGGCTATTATCCAGAAGAGAATCTGTTGCTTAGCTTTTTGCTAAGAAACAACCATCTGTGTTCTTCTTTTGGGGATTTTATGTTGTGCTCCTAGTCATTAGGGAGTTGTTTTAGTTAATGGCTTTTCTTTAGGAGAATCATAAGCAAGTTTTTGAATACTTTCTGCTATTTGTACACCATGCAGTAGCTTGTTTTGTCTTTTAAGACTAACATTAACATTTGCAGCAATATGGGTTTCTAAAACGTGCATGAAAGGCTGGACTTTAGCCTATGTTTCGATCGCCCCAATCTCAGCTCTTAATTGATTTCCCAGCTAATGAAAATCACATGTCACTAATCCCCTCCATCACCACCACTAGATTTAACAGTTTTATCAATAAAAATCTATATTGATATTTACACTAATATTCTGTTTATGATTAATTTACTGATGGGATTATAAACGAAAAATATTTATTGAAAAAACATTCATCGGTAATTTTTTATCTATCGGTGAGTCCGTTGTTCATAAATTTACAGATGACTTTATAGAAGGAATATGATGCTAAAAAAATATTACCCGCTTCATTATGTCAGTAATTTCTTCGGTACAATTTAGCACATCACCGACAGAAGAACCGTATGTAATTCTACCAGTAAAATTACATATCACCGACATAATATCATCGGTAATTCTGTTGATGAGTTAATAGTTATAGTAACATTTGCAATAATTCTTTTCTAACTCTTTAGAATATATCGATGGACTTATTTTTCCGCTATCTGGTTTACATTATGCAAGGGTTTAGAGAAATAATATAGTTTGTAAAGGTTTTTCTCAAGTTATTTAAACATGTATTCTTTATATGGCCAAGTATAAAAAAAAAATACATGAAAAGAAGTTTCTTATTTATTCAGGTGTTTTATAATTTATAGCAGTCTCAAAAAAATATTCATTACATGTGCTAGCATCTAATAAAAAAAAGTTTTTAAATTAGCATACTCTTATAAAAAAAAAAATTGTCATGTTGAATCTAATAACAAATTTATTAAGTCCACTAAAATTTGATCGAAATTAAATGACCTAAGAGGTCGACATACCTAAAATTTAAAAGTCTCAACATGGGCTTTCTCAAAACCCAATAAAAAAATATTTTGCTATTTACTTTTAATATTTGAAGTAAATAGACTGATAGTGAGTTGTTACCTCAAATGTTAAAAGAAGTAACACATTTATCAAATTTTTAAATAAAAAGTTTTGAATGTAATATTAACTAATGTTAGAGTTAGAAGTATTGAGATACCATAAGTTAGGTGAACCTCATCGAGACTCATTTCATAGATTTGTTTTTTAGAATTTGGGCTGGATTTCATGAACTCAATATATATGAGTTTGTTTGGAATTGTGGTTGCGGTTCAAAGTGTTTTTTGCTTAGAAATGCATCAAAATGATTTTTTTTTTCATATTTTAAAAATTATTTTTGAAATTAGCACATCAAAATGATCAAAAAAACATTAAAAAATTTATTTTTTAGCCAAAAAAAAACAAAATTGAATTTTTGAAAACATAGGTTGATCCGCGTTTCCAAACGCTCTTATAGGCTCCCTGATATATTTATAGACATAACCTGAGTTGTGATATGGAATGACCAATTTAAAATTGTTAATTTACCAAGCAATTCAAAACTACAAAAATGGAATAACCATTTTAGAATGATTTGGTTAGAAATATCAATTATGGTTTAACTTATTGTAGTAAACCTACACACACCCGATAGATAAACTATTAGTAATTTGAGCACAATATACCTTAGCAATTTAAGACAAAATCATTAATGCAACTTATATCATGTAAAACGTTTTAGGGTTGATAATATATTCCCTTAAAGTAATCGTCCTGAATATGATAACCGGTTAGGGTTTTATAGTGACCATAATATCAGGTGACAATTTCATTTCCCAATTAGCATGATTTTAGGTTTGCAGAGTTATTTCTACATTTTCATATCTGAAAAATAGTTAATAAGCAATCTTAGGATGTTATAATTCATAAATATTTGAGTCAAGGGAAACGTGTTTTGTTTTGTAATGTATAGTTTTTACGCTTTAGGTTGTTTTATATATATATACGAGATGACATGCCCGCGCACTGCCGCGGGCTTATAAAATAAATGTACTTGATAGTGTT
>Ga0307515_10013342_pt1 | contig 15368 bp, 9 predicted proteins | sample 17_EM_MG_FD_194513 | JGI IMG/M metagenome (GOLD analysis project Ga0307515, IMG submission 194513) | Populus trichocarpa ectomycorrhiza microbial communities from riparian zone in the Pacific Northwest, United States - 17_EM | ecosystem: Host-associated > Plants > Roots > Unclassified | place... | reverse complement strand
AGACCCACCTCCACTAAGCTTGGCTACATGTCAAGCCCAATTGGTTTGAGGGTTGTTAAAGACCAATGTTAAAGTTATAAGGCTTCGTTTATTCATTCTTAAGACCTGCAACATAAACTATTCATGTCGGGAGTAATTGTTTCCTTATATCTATATGTGTATAAAAGATCTCCCAATGACATATTATATTCTCATCTCATTAATGATATATAAGAGATATTCGTCCCTCATTAATGATGTGTAGGAGATTTTTATCCCTCATTAATACCATCAGGAGAAATGTGTAACATCCCCCGTTCCGGGATAAAGACAACAATCTCATGTCAACCGAAAAACAGAGTATTAATTTAATCCAACCTTGATTTTTTTCCCGGGGTTTACAAATTGACTCTCCAACCCGTCCACTCCATCAAAAAGACAAAGATCAGGGTTTATAAATACCCGTTAAACCACCTAGGTAAGATGGTTCATAATTTCTTTTCTCCAAGCATTCATACTTTAATTTATAGGGATAAAGAATATGACACAAAAATGTTATGTTTTGAAAAAAAAATCGAGAGATCGATAACTAAAAGTTATCTCCGCTAGTTTTTTAAGAAGGATTTACATCCTGAGCAAAGTAAGGAATATCCTAGTCAATCTTCACCAACACTACTCAAAATTAATGTGATCCTAGGTGGCACCTCAACAGGGGTGATTCTAACACGAGAAAGAGAAAGTTTAGAAAATAAGTCCTTACAATTTCTCATCTTCTTAACCAATGACACAAACCCATTTTTTTACCTCAGCAGATGGAGAAGGAGTAACTTTCTCACATGAGGATGTCCTAGTCATCTCCATAATCCTTTCCAACCATCAAGTCAATTGAGTGTTAGTAGATGATGACAGTACAGTCAACATCCTTTCCTATAAAGTGATGGCACAGATGGGGATATCCCCTTTAAGACTAACCCCAATAAAGACTCCTCTTGTTAGGATAAAAGACTCAAGTGTACTAATGAAGGGTGCCCTAAAAATCCTAGGAATTGTTGACACTCCCCCTAAGTGTGTCTCCCTCTAGCAAACCTTCATGGTCATTTATATGGCATTGACCTACAACGTTATTCTAAATAGACCTTTTTTATATCAGATTAATGTTGTTGTCAGCACCAGATACTTAGTGCTGAAATTCTCAACTCAAAAGAGAGTGCCTATAGTTCAAGGGAATTAGATAACCTCAAGGCAATGTGCATTTACTTGTCTGAAGGGTGAAAATGCTTTAACACTGGACCAACATGGTTCCCTGAAAAAAAGGTAGAGGTTAGAATCGAAGTTGCTGAAGAATTGAGGGATGTCCCTTTGAGAGAAAATAAACAAGCAGACATGAAAGTAGGTTCCACCCTGATACCAATACAATAACAATCATTAATGGAGCTCTGCCATATCCAAAGATCTAATTTTGCAATGGGCACCCTTGATATGTTAGAAATCAGTCCTGAAATTGCCACTCATCAATTAAATATAAATCCAATTGTTCACATGGTCCACTAAAAGAAAATGAATTTTAGTGGTGAAAGACATAAAAAAAAACAACACATAATATGGATAAGCTTTTGACTACTGGTTTTATTATGGAAATGATCTACCCTTCCTAGCTAGCAAATATGATAATGGTCAAGAAAAAAATTGGCAAGTGGAGAATGTGTGTAGGCTTCACTAACCTATCAAAATGATAGTTTTCCTTTCCCAAAGATTGACAAATTGGTGGACTCTACAGCTAGATTTGAGTACTTAAGCTCATTGAATGCTAATTCTGGATATCACCAAATCCTCGTACATCTAGATGATGAGGAAAAAACAACTTTCATAAGTAGAGAGGGAACATTTTGTTACAAAGTTTTACATGCATGTGAATATAGGTCTGACAAACTGTCAGACCCACCTCCTCCAGGCTTGGCTACGTGCCAAGCCTAATTGGTCGGAGGGTCATTATAGACTCATATTAAGGTTACAAAGTTTCTTTTATTCATTCTTAAGACTTATAACACGAACTATTCATATAAAAAATAATTGTCTCCCTACATTTATAGGGGTATAAAAGGTCTTCCAAATGCTTACCACATTTTCATCTCATTAATGATGTGTAAGAGATATTTATCTTTCATTAATGATATTTGCAACGGTATTAAACACCCTTTAATTTCATTGTTTGGATAGATATCTTGACCAGCTTTTCACGTTAAAAGCTGACAATTTTTGTTTTTCCATACCCTGCGGCCATATACCACAATTTTAACGTGGGGTCAACAACTTAAGTATCAGTTTAATTTCTTACCAAACAATATCAAATTGTGTCTGAGATAAACCACAAAAGCCACCGCTCTCCTAAACGCTCACTAAAACCCACTAAAAGAGATGATGATTCTTTTACATGTGCTAGAACTTCTACCACCAATCATACATTTTCTAAGCTCTAGAAAAGAGAATATTAATCTAAATGTATAATTAATCTCTATCCAAACATCAAATAACTTTATTTCTGAATATATTAAATTTTTGAAATATCATCAAATCTAAATATCAAGTCTGACTTTTTTAATATATATATAAAATCAATAAAACTAAAAAGATGTTGAAATAAAATTATGTTAGACACAATTTTGAAAAGAACAATGGAGAAAGTTGCCATTTCAATAAAAAAAAAATTTATCACACACTAATCAGTTATATTGAAATTACTTTCCATTTCCACTTCGTTTCAAGAGCAAAACACTTTTTCTTTAAAATGACACCTGTTTTAATTTTAAAGTAAAACAAATATTAATAAAGCAATGTTTTTGAATTAAAAATATTAATTTAAAAGCAGAGCAATATCAATCTTCGATATATTCTACAAACTTGAAATTACATTCCTTGTTTCCTAACCGCGGAGGAAAAGGTACAAGTTGAGAAAATAGTTGACCCATTTTTGATGCTCCCCAATATCCGTGAGGAATATGCCACTCACCAGCACCGCTGTCTGGTCTTCTTTTCTTCAGCCCTCTGTAATATATGCCACCACCCTACCTTGAAAATCACGTTTGCCCCTTCCATGACAATTCACTTTTAAAGTTGGTGTGGGAATTGATGTTTTTTTTAATATATGTTTTTTGAAAATATATTAAAATAATATTTATTTATTTTTAAAAAATTTATTTTTAATATTAGTATATTAAAATATTTATAAATATAAAAAAATAATTTCAAATAAAAAATTGAAAATTTATTGAAATTTCAGTACGAATACAATCTTAAATCCGCACTTAAAACAGAAAATACGCAGCCAGACCAAACTATATTCATTGTATCAAGCGAACAATTTGTAGTACTTAGGAGATAAATCATATAAACAATATATATATATATTGTTTTTTGTTTTTTTTTTTTTTTTGCATAAATAATATAAAAAATATTTATATTTTTATTTATATATATATATATATATATATATTGTTTTTTTTTTTTTTTTGCATCAGCCCTAGCCTTTTCCACTTGTAAATAACGAAAAAGAAACGCCCCCTATTTCTTTTGGAAAAAAAAAAAAAAAAACAGGGCTCGTGAGAAACACGCGAGAGTTGTTGGACAACAGCCAATAAAACCGGAACGGATTCTCACAACTTTTCTTACAGCGCAATTGGAAGCGAGAGTTTAGGCAGGCAGGCCGAGAAGAGAACCCCTAAATAACCTCTCTCTGCTGCTCTCTTCGTTTTCTCTCGCTCCCTTGCAAAAATGGATTCTCATAGACAACAGTCACTGATCCCTAGCTTCCTCTACTCCTCTTCTTCCTCCGCTAAGACTCTCACCCTCTCTACGCTCCTCCACTCCGATCAACCTTCTCTTTCTCCGTCGTTAACCCCGGCTATGGGGAGGAAGAGCAGTGGCGGATTTGTGATCCCGGCTCCGAGTGAGCCTGGGAAAAGGATCGAGATGTACTCACCTGCTTTCTATGCTGCTTGTACTGTTGGTGGTATTCTTAGCTGTGGACTTACTCATACGACTGTTACTCCTCTTGACCTTGTCAAGTGTAATATGCAGGTGTCCTTTTTTACTAGATCTGTGCTTCTCTTGGGTCGTTTTTGCTCTGTTCTCTGTCGTTTTTAGTTCAGATCTATGTCGCTGTTTCTGTTGATGTAGCGATTTAGAGGTTTTTTCTGCTTGCTTTTAGTATTTTTTAGTGTTAGATCGTGTTCGTTTTAAAAGATTTTTGTGTTTTTAATTGGTTTATAAGAGATCAGATCTGTTTGACATTTCCAAATGTGCAGTTTCAATTTATTTATTTTTGTGTTAGATTTGATCTGTTTTTGCTAGCTGAGGTATAAATAGAGTGACTGCTTGATTCATTTTGGTTGAGCATTTCACAGATTTTTATGTTTTTAGGGTTTCGTTGTTGTTATTGTGCTCTATCTGTTGTAGACTGTCATATGTTGGCCCATACTTTCCTTGTAATGCATTATATAGTGTTATGTATTAAGAGAATAAGGAAGCAATGAAAATTTAGGGTTTTATCTTTGCCCGTGGTTGATGTTTTCTTAAAATGTATTAAGAGAATAAGGAAGCAATGAAAATTTAGGGTTTTATCTTTGCCCGTGGTTGATGTTTTCTTAAACCACATATTGTCACAGCCATCAAATATGAGATGAATTGGTTAGCAATGTTTTGTTAAAATATTGAGGATATCGATTAATGTTTATATGATTGATTTTATAGATTGACCCTGCCAAGTACAAGAGCATCTCATCTGGTTTTGGAGTTCTACTCAAGGAGCAAGGAGTGAGAGGCTTCTTCAGGGGTTGGGTGCCTACCCTTCTTGGTTACAGTGCTCAGGGGGCCTGCAAATTTGGATTCTATGAGTTCTTTAAGAAGTACTACTCTGATCTTGCTGGGCCTGAGAATGCAGCCAAGTACAAGACCTTGATTTACCTTGCTGGTTCCGCGTCTGCTGAGGTGATTGCAGATATTGCTCTTTGCCCCTTTGAGGCGGTGAAGGTTCGAGTTCAAACTCAGCCTGGGTTTGCTAGAGGCTTGTCTGATGGAATGCCTAAGTTTGTGAAAGCTGAAGGTGCTCTTGGGTATGCTTTTAAGATGTCCATGATTTGTTTTGATGATTTATGTTAAGTTTTATATGTAACTAACTTTGTTGTTTACTTTAGGTTGTACAAAGGTATCGTTCCTCTCTGGGGTCGCCAGATACCATGTAAGTTCGACATCTTTACTTTTTAATAGTTATTTGATGCTCAGTAGGGCTAAGAAATTCAGATATTATTTTGCATGATTTCATCTGTTCAGTACATTTGATATTTTCAATTTTGTATTCTATTTTAATTTTTTTTGAACTCTCACTACGCAAGCATGCTATTTTTTAAGTGTTGGAGCTTTACAGCTTTTTAAGACACTATGTTTTTTTTAGCCTTTAAAGGACGTGTTTAGGTCATGGTTATATAATGATTCATCTTGTTTCTTGTTTGAAATGAGCATTTCGTGTTAAGTTATCATGTGCATGTAGAAGCATGATACATGCTTGTCCAAGTTATTCTTTGTTGGCAACATTTTGTTTGGAACTGTTTCATCCTGTATGTTCTAAAAGAGAGTAAAAAATTAGCTTTGTTTGTGTGCAAAAGTTGGGAATTTCGAGCTGATATTGTGAGGCATGCTGAAGTTTGTATCCAAGTTGACCATCTCAACAATTGCTGTAGCCTTGAACCAAAATGCTGGTCAAAAGAACTTGTATAATTATTTGACAGTGTGCATTGCATTTTTCATCTTTTGTCCATGCTTGTCCAAGTTATTCTTTGTTGGCAACATTTTGTTTGTAACTGTTTCATCCTGTATGTTTTAAAAGAGAGTAGAAAATTGGCTTTGTTTGTGTGCAAAAGTTTGGAATTTCGAGCTGATATTGTGAGGCATGCTGAAGTCTTTATCCAAGTTGACCATCTCAACAATTGCTGTGGCCTTGAACCAAAATGCTGGTCAAAAGAACTTGTATAATATTTGACAGTGTGCATTGCATTTTTCTTTTGTTCAAGTGTGTAGCTCACAAGAACTATGGTTTCTGGTCAAAAGAACTTGTATAATATTCATTGAGGTTTCTCTTTTTTTTCATGCTGCAATTTAAGTTTGTGGTTCATGGCTTTTCTTGCAAAAATTGCCTGGTCTGAGCTTTTGGTGGATGGCAACAGTTACACGGAGCTTTTGCTGTATTGAATGTTAATTTTGGCTTGTCATTGAGTTGCTGTTTATAGCATAGTTTGAGTTATTATTGGTCATATCAGTGGTACCTGTTGCTGACAATGCTACATGTTTTTTATTGTTTTCTTGCAGATACAATGATGAAGTTTGCATCTTTTGAGACTATTGTAGAGATGATCTACAAGTATTCCATCCCCGTGCCAAAGGACCAGTGCAGCAAGTCTCTGCAGCTTGGTGTTAGCTTTGCTGGTGGTTATGTTGCTGGTGTGTTTTGTGCTATTGTGTCACATCCCGCAGATAATCTTGTCTCTTTCCTGAACAATGCTAAAGGGGCAACTGTTGGTGATGTGAGTACATTCTCAGACAGTGAATTCCCTGAAAAACATTATTTTCCGCCCCTTAACGATTTTGAAACTTTATTTATGTTTGGTTTTGCAGGCTGTGAAGAAGCTAGGTGTGTGGGGTCTGTTCACTCGTGGGCTGCCTCTCCGTATTGTCATGATTGGAACACTTACCGGAGCTCAGTGGGGAATCTATGATGCATTCAAAGTTTTTGTGGGATTGTAAGTATTTCCTATTTGTGGTAAAAGCTTCATTGTGACTTGATCTGGTGTTGCATTGCTAAAAAGGATTTGATGTGAATTTTCAGGCCTACTACTGGTGGTGCTGCCCCTGCTGCTGCCCCCGCAAAGGTATAAAGTTTCCGGAGTGGTTTGTATTGTTCTAATGGAACCTGGGAGATCATATAGGGATTAATAAATATAGGATCAGAGCTGCTTGAGTAAATCCGAAGAAGCCAACGGAGATTATTCTTTTACATTCAAGACTCATTGTCGATTTTTGTCATCTTGACTAATTATGGTTTTCCGGGGGATAGTTTTGTTCCCATCCTTCTCAGATCATGAAAACTTTTGCTAGTTAGATCATTTATGGAATTTCAGTTTGATATAAGGATCTCATCATCCCCTCGCCAGGACAACCAAAATAATGGACAGATAGGGAGATGATGTGTTTTGTCCTGTCCGAATTTCTTTTGAGTGCTTATGTGGGAACTTGCATGTTAGTGGTCATGTGAATGCATGGGATTCGTAGCCCCCTTTTTACGGCAGTCTTCGTTGTTATTGCATATATGTTTTTTTTTGGCTTTCCCTTTTCCTTTTTTACTTATCTTAATTAAATAAACTCATATGCATGGTATTTAGTTTTAGAATTCGTGAAATGCGATTAGAGAACAGAGTTTTATCATGCTGAGGCACCAATATGATAAAAACATTAGAGAATATGTGAAGAAATACCTTTTTATTTGTTTTGGTGTTTATCTTTAAGTTTTATCTATTTGAGTTGTATATTATAATTCTATTTCAATGCATGGTGCTAGCATATATCTTTGTGACGTGTGGTAAAAAAGAGTGAGTTACTGTATTAACTTGTAAATTTCTTTTAGTAATGCCTACACAAGAGAGAGTATTTAAATGTGATACATAATAAGGATTTATAATATTCTATTATTTACTATTTACTGGCATTATAAATAGTATCTCTCTTGAAAACTAATCAAGGGAGGAAAATACACAAACAATATCGTAATTCTCCGTGGTATATTCTGACGACTTCATATCTGCATCAACATGTTATTAATGGCTAGAGCTTTTGTTAGGTTTTTTTTCTTATATTATTAAAATTAGCATCTTTGTGTTAAGAAATCACATTGAAATAATAATCTCAAAGGTAGTAAACCCCCTTTATTATTAATTTTGCAACAAACTTTCAATCTCTTGCAGATACAAATTGGTTGCAAATACCAACAGCAAGAATTATCACAAAAATATTGAACTCGTTCCATAAAAAGAAAATAACATTTAATTCAGGGTATCTTATTAAAACATAAATTAAAAAAAAAAAAAACTCTAATACCATCCACTGTCTTCTTATTGTAGTCGATTTTTATTTCTTTTTGAATGAATAGCTCACATAATAGAACATGCATTGGAAATTTCATCAGCAAAGTCTTGCGATGGGTGATAATTATAGGGCCCGTTACCATGAGCTTGGTCTTGGGCCGGGGGATAACTATAGGGCCCACTACCATTAACAAGACCTTGGGGTGGGGGATTATTATAGGACCCACTACCATCAGCAAGACCTGGGGGTTGGGGATCATTATAGGACCCATTAAAATAAACATAGGGTGGGACGACATCTTTGCCAAAAGGAAAGTGTGGGCCATAGTCAAGCCCATAATCACACAGATATCTTGCAAGCTCGTGTTCTAAGTTCTGTTCACCCATGGGCTCAGTACTATTTCCCCCTCTATTGGATGGACCAGCTTCGGCATCATTATAGGGTCCACTACCATCAGCAAGACCTAGGGGTTGGGGATCGTTATAGGACCCATTAAAATAAGTATAGGGTTGGGGATCATTATAGAGCCCACTACCATCAGCAAGACCGAGGAGTCGGGGATCATTATAGGACCCATTAAAATAAGCATAGGGTTGGGGATCATTATAGAGCCCACTACCATCGGCAAGACCTTGGGGTTGGGGATCATTATAAGGCCCATTAAAATAAGCATTGGGTTGGGGATCATCATAGGGCCCATTAAAATTAGCTTCCTCTTTTGGCTTCTTTTCTTCTTCCTTCTTTTCCCCGTCACCTTGGAATATAACCTCAACCTTGACACCCTTTCTTATCTTAGCCAATCTTGCTTTCAAGGCTTCAGTGTCCACAGCGCCAGTGACAGCGACAAGGAACTTCTTTTTGTCTGTTAATCTCCCTTTAATCCCTGCCAAGTTTATTGATAAGAACAACCCACACAAGAGAGTTGTTAAGAATCAAAAGAAGAGGCAATGTACAAATTCACTTTAGGATGATGATGTACCTTTGATACCGGAGAGAGCATCATTCACCTTACGCCAGCATCCTTCACAGTCGCAGAATCCACTCAACTTCAACGTCGTCATCGTGGTAAGACTTCCAAAGGAGGAGGGCAGGAGTTTGGTATTCTATAAACATTTAGTGTCAGATCATAACCATGTAGATTACCATTAAATCTCTTGATGAAAAGAATAACTAAATCCCCACGTAAATCAGCTCATTAGCTCAATAAGAATGTACCTTGTTTTTGGACAAATTTATTTTCTCCTGGATCTCTATGCCTCTTTGACAGGGCTAGTCAATAACCAGAAATCTAGAGATATATATATGTTATAACATTCCGTGCTGAAAAGGAATTTAGGGCTTACTGTTAAGAATAGGAAAGCTCCAAATAAGAAATAAGCAGGAGAAGCTCGAGATAAGAAATATGCTATACCGTTAAAGTAGGAAAAAGAAATTAACTGTTCTTTAAATTAAGGTCGACTAGCCGGCTTTCTCAGCAGGCCAAAATAAGGCACAAGCCTGTCCAGCTAAGCCAGGCTGAGACCATACTTAGCTAAATAAACCAATACATGAAACACATGTGATCTTCATCATGTCATCATAATACATAGACAAGGAGCATCTTCCAATTACCACATACACAATGAACTCTAGTACCAACCTCAAAATATAGGTGTTAAAATACAGATTTGTAGGTCATTACATTTCCCTTCAAGCATTGTACCCTCGTAATCCATGAGAACTCCACAGGAATCCGCATGCTCAGATTATAAATAAACCAAAGAATTGAGATATCAACGCTAATATACAGTGTCATCATTCCCGTCCATTTATTGATATCAAAAGGAATCCTAGGACTTGGAGTTTGCCACACACAAGAAATTGGAACCTGTGAGGTCAAACAAGATTGATTGTGAAGGACGGGTAAGGATAAGTATCAGCTTCGCCTCCCAAACCGAAGATCCCTCCTCCCATTTCATCTTCAGATTTCCAGTGCGTGCTGCATTAGAACAATCAAAGTACCATGCCGGGAGAGAATTTTAGAAGACAACAATACAAATGTGTGCAAAATTCCATGATACAAGCAATAAAAAAGTCAAAGAAAACATAATTTATAAGTTTTGATTCACTTGTTCACAATTTTTTTTTCCCTTTTCTTTTAAAGAATTATGAAAAGCTTAAAATCTGTTCAGATTTTAAAAAACAAGGTTGCTACAACATTGGAGAATTTCATCTACTTCTCAAAGATAAAAGAGCACAAAATCCAGAGCTCTCTAGAAGAAAGCACTACAGACAATTTCTGAACTATTTCTTACCACTGCTCAAAATATTATGGACGCACATAAGCCCTCCAAATTTTTCATGACCATCCAGAGAAATATGATTTATTCCCACCAGAACCATAAAGCTGTGTGCATAAAAAGCCTCTTGAAAAAAGAAAAAAGAGAGAGGTGAAAACAGCCTCGATATCTTTTGTGCAAACAAGGTGATGCTGTCCAAGCTTGCAATCGATTAATTTGGCGTTGAGGTTGAACCACTGTTTCACCATTTTTTGTGTTTTTTTATCGTTTTGATGTGTTGATATCAAAAATAATTTTTTTAAAAAAAAAAACATTATTTTGATGCATTTCCAAGTGAAAAACACTTTGAAATGCAACTCTTATCATACTCTCAAACAGACAATAAAACATCAACCAGTAGCTTTTGGCATTCTTCAAAGTGGTTCATCCAGTTATGTAATTATATCTAAAGGGTATGCAAACTTGCCTGTTTGAATTGTCACAAAATCCTTCAAGGATTGAACGTACTTTCTTCTCGCTTTTCGTAGTAGGAGATAAAACACAAGCCTGAAACGGTCCCAAAAGCCAATGCTTGGTGAAAAAAATGATTCATAGGAAAAACATGGAAAAACATAAGATGAATATTCACCAAAAATGATGGGGGCAATCCATATCTGAGAATGCTCTCTGCAAAGACACGAACAGCACAAAAATGCATCCAAGAGCTGAAAACCTGCAGGTCATAAACTTGTTTAGTTAACAAGGGAACTAGCAGCGCAGCCAAAGCCAAAGAAAAAAAGAGAAAAATAAAGGAACAGTTCAACATTTTTTTTAGCAAGAAACAGTATTCAATATAGATACAAACAACAAAAAATACAAGAGTACTTAAGGAAGCGTATGTCTGAAAAGTATTAACAAAGACTTCGGCATTTCTGAAAATCATTTAGACCCTGAGGCACATAGGCTCGTTCAGTTGGGTGGGAAGAAGGGTTTTAGAGTCAGTAGACTCCAACCATGTCAAAATAAAAGAAACTGCTCTGTGCAGGAAAAAAAAAATCATGGAATCGAATTCCAAAGCAATCAAGACATGAAATTGTCCGTCAATCAACAAGCAAATCACCAGACCAGCAGATACACATCTCAACTAGTTGAATGTTAGCATGTGATCATCTGCTTCCATCACGGAAGCCAGGCAGGAGCTTTAGAGACAGACCAATATATTTTCCAGGGTAATTTTTATGCTTAGCTAAGTAACCCTATGGAATGTAAAATACATTGTGCAGATGAGTATCCTAGGCCCTGACAAAGAGTTGATGAGTATTTCATTCCAGTTTGAAATACAAGAAAGGCTAATTTGAGCACTCGGTTCTCTCTCTTTTTCTAGGCCCTCTTATTCTTTCTCCTTTCCTCCTTCACCTCCACCACCTACTTCCTCTCTTCCTCACTAAAATTCTACATGACAGTATCTCATGTACATTTACAAACCGCCACCAAACTTCTCAGCTTTTGGCTTTATTTGCAACATCAGACTCGTCAATCCCTGTAACTTCAAAAACCTAATTAATTCCTGCCCAATTAATTCCACAAAGTCCTACTTCCATACTACGGTTCTTTAAGTTGCATGTCAAGGTTTTCCAGAAATTGAACATGCAATTCCAGCTATCAAGCAGCCATCCTATCTCTCAATCATCAACACAACCGACCTCAACGTCAAACTACAAATCCAAAAACTTTAAGTTCTGGTTATCTAATCCTATAATTAGAAATCTTGTCAAACCCCACTCAACGACAAAAACATAAAGGCTGATTAATCCAAATCTGACCTGCATTATATTGCCCCAAAAGTAGGAAAAAGGAAAGGAAGGGAAGAAAATTACCTCTCCATAACTAGTATAGCACCACTGCAAAAGAGAACTTCTCAAACTTTCTTGGTCCTGCACCAGTCTTTCTAACTCTTGCTTCCTGCTCTCTTGTGCTTCTGGACTATATTCAAAATCGCGAATCTAAATCACACGAGAGACAGAAACATAATGCATTAGAGATTCTAGACCAAGTCAAATATTAAAAACTCGAATATTTTCTATATCTATAAAGCACAAGATTGAGTTACTCCTAGAACCATTTGAGTAAAAGCTCGAGTAAGTCAAACTGGGTACTACTCACTTGGAACCCTTTTTCACGGGCATTTGTTCTAAAATTGTCTGCCACGCGCTTAAATAGTGTTACTGTGTAAAGAGCATATTCATTATCTTCATGTAACTTCTTGGAGGACCTGGGAACCTGAAAGACACAAGATGGATAAATCAAGCTGGAATTGAGAAGTGGCAAGAAAAATATAAGCATGGCATGCTTGAATCCATCAGTTCACGTGAGCCTAAGTGAACAGCTCTCCCAGGCAACAATCCATATCACTGTTAGAGACGATAGCCATCCAAGCTGGAGCCACTGATTGAAGCATTTATATATAAAGAAACACATCTTACCACATAGTCAGTCAATGTTTCATAGCTTGCCAACCAGTCCTTCTGTGAATACTTGGGAACAATTGCGGGGAGGGTTATGAGGTGTTCAGAGATAATAATGTCCTCTGTTTTCACCAAATCCGAAAGATCACGAACAGCTAAGCTGAAACCGATAAAGGAGGGTCATGCCAGAAATAAGAGATGTAAATGATAGATCAAAACTCAGGATATGAATACCTTCCACTCTGCTTCCGATTGATAGCATTGAGCTGGCTACGTACATTATTATACTCAGCAACACGAACCTAACAGAAAGGACAGGGCTTAAAAGTTCAAATTCCCAACTGAATATGCTACTAGAGCTATAGTCAGGTTTAATATTTAGGCCTGGGTTATGAAATACCCAAGTTTTTCATCAATTAATATTAAGGAACGCTAAAAATTGCAACTAGGCTGGCAGTGTGTCGTACTTTTGTACAAGTCAATAAATGCATCTAACAGTGGCATATAATAGTAGCATAAAAAATGCAAGAGCATAAAACACACGTATGAATGAGCTTAAAAGCCTTTGAGGTCTTTTCAACTAGGTTAGATATTGAAATTCAGCTCGTGACATGGTGATTTGCTAAATGTTATCTACCATAAGAAATGTGGTGTGTTACTCATGGTATTTCTCCTATGATTACATAAAAAACAAATCAATTGACAATCAACTGTTCCATTATCCAAAAAACAATAATCACCTTGAGGTCATCCTCAATCTTCGCCACTTGACTATGGATACTATCCACAATCTCTTTTAGAGGAGACATTGTTGGGTATTTTGCTTCATCCCAAACAAACCTAAAATCACAAATCCAAAACACAATCTGAGAAAATCACTACTAACCCCAAAACCCAAATCCCAAATTCACATCAAAATTTCAATGGACTGCAAAACTAACCTGGTTAGGTAAGAGTCAACTGGCACACCATCAACTGTCAAAGCATTGCTCTCCACACCTGATACCCTCTCAAATTCCTCAATCTGTCTCCTGGTCTTGTGTGACACTCCTTCTATAAAGTTACTCGACTGCACATTCAATTCAATAAACCAAAAATTCCAAAAAACCAAAGCATGCACTATTAAAACATTCAGCAGTAAAAGAAAATGAAAAGGAAAAAGAAAAATCAAATCATTCATAACAACCCCTCGATCAAAAAAAAATTAAAGTAACATTAAAAATTCAAGCATTTAAATTATCAAAATGTGTAAAATTACGATTTCATCATCATCATGATCAAGTCAAACTGCTAAATTACAGAAATCTTGATTTCACATTTCCATAAATTGCCAAAAATCCCAACATTTAAACTACCAGAGAGTTAAATTTCACATTTCCACAATGATTATCATTAAATTGAGACACAAACAGACATCATAAATCAGAAATATAGAGAATTAAAAAGAAAGAAAAAATTACCTTGACGAGATCATCACTAAGGGCAAGGAGTAAATCGAGGGTTCCAACACGAAGATTAGGGATATTAAACTGCGAAACGGAAAGGAAATAACAGAAAATTAAGGTTAAAGTAAACAGATCAGATGAAGAAGAAAGAGAAAGAAAGAAACCCTGTAGAGAGGTGTATCAAAAGAGTGCTTTGAGATTTGTTCTTGCAAACGGTTCCACACAGAAGAAGCTGAGTTTTCAACCGGAAGAGAAACTACCCAGTATCTACTCGTCATTTCCTTTTTGTTTTTTACTCAAATGTTTTCGATTTTGATTAGAGAGAGAAATAGGGGTTTTGTTCGTAGCTAGAGAGAGAACAGAGGGAGAGATCAGAGTTGCATTGATGTTCTTCTTCTTCTTCTTCTTCTTCTGTTTCAATTTCGGTGGAGCCTTCCTGGCGGTGTAAGGATGATTGCTGACCAGTAAAATTAGGCCATGTTTTACTTGATAAAATAATACATGAAAGATTAAATAATTTCTACTATAATAAGCATTGTTACCATTTCGATCTTACCCCGGGTTAATTAAAAAAAGATTATTGGGTAAACCTGTATTCATTATTTTTAATTAAATTAATGTTATTTTAGTTTTTTTTTTTTTTTTTTTTGACTTGGATGGGTTTTTATTGGTCACATGGATTACAAAACAATATACCAAATCACCCGAATTTAACCTTGTTTTTTTATTAACCCGTCAAATTAGAACAAGATTCTTCTTTTATTTATTTAACCAGCAATGTCATGTAATTTGTCCATGAAGATTGTTGAATTATTTATTTAGCCTATTGGATCACACTAAGCTGTGTTTGTTGTATAAAAAAAAAATTATTGTAACAAAGTTTCAATGAATTTTTTTGGTATTATTATTAAATATAACCCATGAGTAAACCTTTAAATCTCTCAATCTTATTTCTTTCTTAGCTTGGATTTTACATTACAATATATAAAAATTGTTTTAATATAATCTAGTCGACTTTATAGGTCTAAAAACAACCTTAATAACAGGTAAAAATATAGTTTGATTTTAAAAAAAATCAAGATAATATTTTTTTT
>Ga0307515_10013341_pt1 | contig 15372 bp, 13 predicted proteins | sample 17_EM_MG_FD_194513 | JGI IMG/M metagenome (GOLD analysis project Ga0307515, IMG submission 194513) | Populus trichocarpa ectomycorrhiza microbial communities from riparian zone in the Pacific Northwest, United States - 17_EM | ecosystem: Host-associated > Plants > Roots > Unclassified | place... | reverse complement strand
CCCGGCCGGTCGCCGCCCGGCTCCAGCGGGCCGACCTTCTGCCAGGTCCGGCTGCGGGAGTGGAACATCAGGTCTTCCGGCGGCCACACCGCCAGATCGGTGTCGGTGTCCTCGGCGAACTCCGCCTTCGGGCCGGCGGCCAGCGCCACTCCCGCGGCCACCAGGAACGCGACGATCTCGGCCACGACCGGCTCCGGCAGCCCGCTGTCGGCCGCGATCCGCTCGACGGTGACGGGCCCGGCCAGCGATGAGGCGACGGTGACCGCGGGCCGCCGCAGCAGCGCGAGCCGGTACCGGGCGCGCGGCGACTCGACCACGAGCGCGCCGCCGTCCGGCCGCATCGTGGCGAACCGCGAGAGCTTGACCGGCCGGCCGGGCGGGATGGGCTCCGCGGAGAACACCGGCGCCTGGGTCACCGGGATCGCCGAGAGCACCGGTCCGCGGCCGTCGCTGAGCCCGACGGAGTGGACCACCGAGCCCGCCAGCCGTTCCAGGACCTTCCGCAGCATCCCCCGCCAGTCCCCGGCGGCGTCCGGCATCGACGAGGCCAGGTTGTCCATCGAAACCGGCCCCAGCAGCATCCGGCCCAGCGAGTCGCGCACCTGCGGCGCGATGTCCGGCAGTTCGTACTCACCCCACCACGTGACCGCGACCAGGGTGTCGTCCTCCCCGGTCTCCAGCAGGGTGTCTTCGGTGAACGACCAGAGCCGGACGGTCTCTGAGCCCGCTTCCGGGCGGTGAGCAGGCACAGCGAACTCCTAGAGCGGGTACCGCGAGTGGGTGGTGCTACAGGAACATGGGTAACGGGTTGAGCCGGTCGTACGGGGTCGGGGCGTCGAGGCGGCCGAGCCGTACGGGCACGTCGAACAGGCGGCCCGGGGCGAAGCGGGCCCACAGCGGCCGCAGGCCGGGCGCGAGCACCTTGACGACCGGGATCCCGACGTCGGGCCGGGTCTGGTCGAGGACCAGCAGCTCCAAGCCGGCCCCGCCGAGCGTCGCGGCCAGCGCTTCGACGTCGTCGCCGACGTCGGCGCGCTCGACGAACGGGAAGTCGCCCGCCGCCCGCATCCGCTGCCCGGCCGCCGGCCGGAGGTAGGGCTGGTTCGCGACGGTGGCGAATTCCAGCCAGCGGCGCGCGTCCGGGTCGTCCAGCTCGTGGCCGGCGGCCAGCACGATCGGCAGCATCTGGTTGAGCTCGGTCACCGCGCGGCGCACCGCGATGCGCGGGTCGAGGTGGGCGCCGAACCCGAGGATGACGTCCTCGCGCGGGCCGTCGGTGCGCCGCGACAGCGCGGCCATCACCGGCACCCCGAGGTCCGAGGTCAGGTCGAGCACCCACAGCTGGCGGCCGATGCCCGCGTAGTTGCGGGTCATCTCCTCCAGCCAGCGGTCGCCGAAGGAGTTCAGGTCCACCCCCGGCACCGGGACGCGGTTGTACCACCACAGCGCCACGGCGTCGCGTTCGACGAGCTCGAGCGCGCCCTGCAGGATCGCGTCCTCCAGGCTGCTGCCCGCCGCCGCGCCGTTCGAGTCGGCGTGCACCCCGCGCGCGCCGCACGCGGCGGGTGTGCCGTAGTACAGGTACGCCGTCGGCAGCAGCCGGCGCCGCCCGGTCAGCGACCACACCGGCGTCCAGGCGATCTCCGCCTCCGGGTCGAAGCGTTCGGGCACCCACTGGAAGTCCGCGTGCTCGGCGTTCCAGGCCTTCCGGTCGTGGTACTGCCGCTCGGCGAACAGCATGCAGTCGTTGGGGTGCAAGGCTTCCTCGCCGAGCTCGGCGAAGGTGGCGTGGATGCGCAGTTCGTCACCCTGGTAGCTGCCGGAGAACCGTTCCGCGGCCTCGCAGAGCGCGCCGACCTCGGCGTCGAGCGGGGTGACGCCCTTGCCGCCGTTCTGGCAGCGCAGCCCGGCCCGCAGGGCGGCCATCCCGGTGACGCCACGGGTCACGTTCGGGCCGGAGTGGTAGGCGTTGGCGAACGCGGGGGCCGACGGGTCGGGCCGCACGGCCTTGACGATGCCGGTGATCGGGCTGATCAGGTGCCGGTGCCGCTCGAGCATCTGCGCCGGCGTCGCGGTGCGGTGCCCGCCGCCGCCGGAGGTCACCTTCTTCGCCGGCTGCAGCACGACCGGGTCCGCCGAGCGCCGGGCCACCAGCCCGGTGTCGCCGCAGCCGGGGCACTGCGGGCGGCGGCGCAGCTCGTGGAGCCGGCCCTGCAGGTCGAGCGTGTCGAGCGTCCACACGCACTGCTGGCCCTCGTAGCGGTAGCCGGCCAGCCACTTGCACGCCTCGAGCGCGACGAAGTGGGCCGCGGCCGCGGTCAGGGGCGGCACCGCCGAGATCGGGCGCCGCGCGGGCCCGTCGTGGCCGAGCACCTCCTGGACGCACGCCTCGGCGTGCCGGTGTCCCCACAGCCGGTGGGTCAGGCAGTGCCAGCACCCGCCGTCGGGCCGCAGCACCGGCCCGATCCAGACCTGGGCGCCGAACGGGCGTGCGATCAGCCACGGACGACCGCCGGCCCGGTGCGCGGCGTCCACGGCGGCCAGGCGCGGGTCGAGGTAGTCGGAGCAGAGCACCACGGACAGGTCGGCCGCGTCGGTCCCGCCGGCGACCACCTCGACGTCGGCTTCGGTCAGCGCCGCGCGCACCCGCTCGGTGCCGATGTCGTCGCCGACGGTGATCAGCCGGACCCGGCTCGGCCGTTCGCGGGTCGCGACCCGTTCGGCGTCCACCCCGCAGGCGTCCCAGTAGGCCAGCGCCCGCTCGTCGTTCTGGGCGCCCTGCTCCCGCACCGTCACCAGCCCGGCCTGCACGAGCTCGGCCAGCAGCGCGCGCACCTGGTCCGGCGGCATCCCGCCGGGCCGGTCGCGGAGCAGGCTTTCGAGGTCGTGGGTCCCGTCGAGGAGGGTCACGAGGGATTCGATCTGCGCACCGCGCATCGCGATGACACCCTGTTCGGAGAACAGGTAGGCGCCCTTTCCGGCGCGGACCTCCGCGCGCAGGTGCCGCTTGAACCCGAGCGTCCGCCCGGCGGTGCCGGCGGTCACCTGCCTGCCAGTCCTGTCAGTCCTGTCCACCGCTGGATTGCGCATGAGCACTCCTGCCGGGTCCGGGAGTAGAGCGGGACAAGTGTTCGAATCCTGCTCCTCCGCGGGGACTCCCAGCCAGTGCCTGAGGCACGGCGAAGTCGTGCGAAACGCACGTCCTCACCTGGGCAACGCATGTGGTAGCGGTGCGGATCTCACTGGCCGGGCCGGGTCCCGAGCCGTCACCGTAGACGGAGACGCCGGGAGCACTGCACGGCGACGGAGGCACCGTAGCGGAACCCGCGGCCACGCGCGAGTCGGGCGGTGCCCGGTCTGGCACACGAGACAAGTGAGGACCCGAGTATGCCCACCTCTACTCGCACCTACGGACAGTTCTGCGGCCTGGCACGGGCGCTCGAGATCGTCGGCGAACGCTGGTCGCTGCTGGTCGTCCGTGATCTGATGCTCGGCCCGAAGCGGTTCACCGACCTGCGGCAGACGTTGCCGCGGATCCCGGTCAGCATCCTCACCTCGCGGCTGAACGAGCTGGAGGAGGCCGGGGTGGTCCGCCGCCGCGTGCTGCCCCAGCTGGACGCCGGCGTCGTCTACGAGCTCACCGAGTACGGCAACGAGCTCGACCACATCGTCCTCGACCTGGGTCTGTGGGGCGCCCGCTCGCTCACCTACCCCCGCGCCGACGAGGTGTTCACCCTCGACACCGCGATCATCTCGCTGTACACGACCTTCCAGGAGGAGGCCGCGGCCGGCGTGCACGTCAACTACGAGCTGCACCACCTGGGCGGCGAGATGATCGTGCACGCGATGGTCGACGACGGCGCGCTGAAGGCCGCGGCGGGCGCGCTGCCCGCGGCGGACCTGGTGATCGAGCCGCAGGGACCGGCGATCCTCGACCTGTTCAACGGGAAGCTCGCCGCCCAGGACGCCATCCACAGCGGCAAGGTCCGCATCGACGGCGACCCGGCCCACCTCGAGCTGTTCACCCGGCTGTTCCACATCCCGCCGGCGCCGGACCGCCCGACCGGGCTCGCCCTCCACTGACCTCTCTTCCACCGGCGGGCGGGGTCGTCTCGCCCGCCCGCCGGTGCGCAATCCGCTGTCTGCCGCATTTTTCCTTGCGATGTCGGCAATCCGGAGTAACCGGACAGTGCACGCGAGCGGCTATCGTCTACGCACCAAGCATTGACGCACACGCGAAACTGGGGTCAGCATGTCGACGTCCGAACTCGCCCGGCCCGCGGGCTTCCTCGGCGGGCTCAACAGCCGCAACCACCACCGCGCGCTCGCGGTCTTCATGATCATCGTCATCGCGCACTGGGCCGAGCACATCGTCCAGGCCATCCAGATCTACGGGTTCGGCTGGCCGACGTCCCGGGCCAGGGGCGTGCTCGGCATACCGTTCCCGTGGCTGATCTCCCAGGAGTGGCTGCACTACGGCTACGCGCTCGTGATGCTGGTGTTCCTTTGGGTGCTGCGGCACGGGTTCGCGGGCCGCTCGCGGCAGTGGTGGAACCTGGCGCTGGGCATCCAGTTCTGGCACCACATCGAGCATCTGCTGCTGTTCATCCAGGCCCAGTCCGGCTGGCGGCTGGCCGGGCAGAAGGTGCCCACCAGCATCATCCAGCTGCTGATCCCGCGGGTGGAGCTGCACCTGTTCTACAACACGATCGTCACCATCCCGATGATCATCGCGGTCGTGCTGCACCGGCGGGCCTCGGCCGCCGAGCGCGAGCAGACCGGCTGCTTCTGCGGGGTGCCGAAGCAGCCCGCGCTCGCCGCGTCGTGAAGCGCGCGCTGGCCCTGCTGGCCTTCCTGCTCGGCTGGCTGGTGTTCAGCGCCGCTCCCGCCTCGGCCCACGTCGAGATCGTTTCGTCGACGCCCGCGGACGGTGCCCGCCTGACGGCGGCGCCGGCCGTGGTGTCGGTGACGCTGTCGGAGAACGTCGGGATCCAGCCCGGGTCGATCAAGGTCGTCGACCTCGCGGGCAACCAGGTCGACGCGGGTCCGGTGTTCCAGCCCGGCGACGTCGCCGAGCAGGTCGCGGTGCACCTGCGGCCGAACCTGCCGGACGCCGGCTACCTCGTCGAGTACGCGTTCGTCTCGGCCGACTCGCACCCGGTGCGCGGCACATTCGCGTTCGTCGTCGGCACCGGACCGCTGGTGACGTCGGCGGGCGCGGTGTCCGCGGCGACCGGCACGGATCCGGTCGTCGACACGGTGTCGACGGTGGTGCGCTGGCTGGCCTACCTCGGCGTGGTGCTGCTCGGCGGGCTGGCGTTCGCCGTGCTCTGCCGCCCGGCGGCCCGCACCGACCGCCGCGCCCTGCGGCTGCTGCACTGGGGTGCCGGGCTCGTCGGGGTGACGGCCGTCGCGACGCTGCTCTTGCAGGGCCCGTACGCGGCGGGACGCGACCTCGAGGCGGTGTTCGACACCGTGCTGCTGGCGGACACCCTGCGCGTCGCGTACGGGAAGCTGCTGCTGCTGCGCCTCGCCGCCGTCGTCGCGCTGGCCGTGTTGCTGTCCCGCGTCCTGCGGCCCGGGCAGCCGGAGCGGCTGCGGTCCCGCTACGAGAACCTCACCGTGGTGGCCGGGTTCCTGGTGCTGCTCACGTTCTCGGCGACCGGCCACCCGGTCACCGACCCGATCATGTACCTCTCGGTGACGGCGGACCTCGTGCACTTCGGCGCGATCGCCGTCTGGGTGGGCGGCCTGGCCCAGCTCGCGCTGTGCCTCTACCGCCCAGGACCGGACGAAGACCCGGCGCGGGCCGCGTTGCGCTTCTCCCGCGTCGCGGCCTGGTCGGTGACGGCGATCGCGCTCAGCGGCGCCGTGCTGGCCCTGCGGATCATGCCGTCGCTCTCGACGCTTTGGACGACCCGCTTCGGCCTGCTGATCCTGCTGAAGATCGCCGGCTTCGCGGTACTGCTCGCGGTGGCGAGCCGCTCCCGCCGCGCGGTGCGCCGGAGCATGGCCGAGCGGCCGGAAGGCACCGTCACGACGACGGTGACGGCGAACCTGCGCGGGCTGCGGCAGGCCGTCGCGGTGGAGGTCCTGCTCAGCACCGTCGTCCTGGCGCTGGCCGCGCTGCTGACGGTCACCCCGCCCGGCGGCTGACTCGCGCCGGCGGCGGTGTGAAGGGCCCCCAGCTGAACGCGGGCAGCCACGGGTCCGGCGCCGCCGTCCAGTCCAGCTCCACCAGCTCGGCGAGGGATCGCCGGCCGGCCAGCGCGTGGTAGAGGTCGTGCGGCGGAGCGGTCACCGACGCCGCCGGCCGCCCGTCGCCCGCCGTCCACTCCGAACCGCCGGTCGTGCGCAGCCGCAGCGCCGGCAGCCCGCGGCCGGTCACCGAGCCGGCGAACCCGCGGACCAGGACCTCGAAGCTCGGCGCCCAGGCGACGTGCTCGGCAGGCGGCGGCACGCCGAGCGCGGCGCGCAGGTCCAGCTCGTGGGTGTAGGCGTCCATCACCATGATCTCGCCGCTGCGCCCGCCCGCGGCGGCCAGCAGCGGGTCCAGCTCCGCGCCGAGGTCGTCCCAGCGGTCGAGCAGGCCGGGGACGTCCGGCGCCGGAGCGGGCGGCGGTGTCCGGCCGTGGCGCGCGAGCACGCGCCCGGCGATCTCGACGAGGTGGCCGAGCAGGGCCGTGACAGTCCACTCCGGACACGCCGGGACCGGCAGGTCGTGGGTACCGGGCCGCCCGTCGAGCAGCGCGCGAATGCTGCGCCGCACCTCGGGGTAACCGACGAAGTCCGGGGCCGGGACCGGCCGACGCACTGTCACGCACTCCACCTCACCCTGGCACGATCGGCACGATCGGTCATATTCGCCCAGTATGCCCTGGTGACGGCCCCGGCGGTTCTCCTCGCTTGCCGGATGGCCGGCGCCCCGAGACCCCGGGAGGTCGTGACCTTGCCCACACTGTGGTCCACGTCGGCGCAGTGGGAGCTGCTGCCGCCGGTGCTGCTCGCGCTGCTGCTCAGCGTCGCCATCGGCCTGGAGCGCGAAGCCGGGATGAAGGCCGCCGGCCTGCGGACGCACAGCCTGGTCGGCGTCGGCTCCGCCGTGTTCATGCTGGTGTCGAAGTACGGCTTCGCCGACCTGCTCGGCACCGACCACGTCGCCCTCGACCCGTCGCGGATCGCCGCGCAGATCGTCTCCGGCATCGGCTTCATCGGCGGCGGGCTGATCTTCGTCCGCCGCGACGCCGTGCGCGGGCTCACCACGGCCGCGACGATCTGGCTCACCGCCGCGGTCGGCACGGCGTCTGGCGCCGGCCTGCCGGTGCTCGCGGTCGGCACGACCATCGGGCACTTCGTGGTGACGCGGGGTTTTCCGCCGCTGCAGCGGTTCGTCGCCCGGCACCGCCGTGAACCGCCGGTGGTGCGGCTGAGCTACGTCGACGGCCAGGGCGTGCTGCGCGCGGCGCTCGCCGTGTGCACCGGGCGCGGCTGGTCTGTGCACCACGTCGAGGTAGATCACGAACCCCATTGGGGGGTCCGGGTGGCGGAGCCCCCGGCCCGGGGCGACGCCCCGGATGTCACGGTTTCCGAGGAGGGGCAACGGATCGCGGTCGTCACGCTGCGGCTCGACGGGCGGGGTGATCTTTACGACCTCGCCGCCGAACTCGCCGAACTGCCCGGCGTCCGGAGCACGTCCACCGGTCCTGGGGAACCGCTCGACGAATGATCACCCGCCCAGGCAGCGCGCGGGGGCGGGTTTGCGGCACACTGGGGTGCACACGGAAATCCCCGGCACCGCAAGGAAAACGTGCGGCCGAGGAGAAACCATCCAATTCGGAGGTGAGGCATGGCCCCCGGCGGTGGCGAGGATGTGGCGCGCACGCGGCCCGGATTCGACCTGGCGTGGCGCGGTTTTCATCGCGCGCAGGTCGTTGAATACGTCGAGTGGGCCGAGGCCGAGATCCGCAGACTCACCGCCGAACGCGACGCCACGGCGCATCGCGCGGCCGTGCTCGCCGAGGAGAACCGTGAACTCCGGCTGAAGATCGACCGGATCAGCCGGACCCCGATCGCCCCGGACGCGCTGCAGGAGCGCTCGCGCCGGATGATCGAGCTCACCCGCGAGGAAGCAGCCGAAATCACGGCGCGGGCAACGGAAACCGCCGAACGGATCAAGCACGAGGCGGAGCTCGAGGCCGTCCGGCTCACCGAGAAGGAACGCTCGCTGGTGGCCGAAGCCGAGGCCGAGCGCGAGCGGCAGCGCACCGAGCACGAGGAACTCCTGCGGGCGGCCGAGCAACGCCGTCGCGAGCTCGACGAGGCCGCGGCGCACCGCCGGGCCCGGCAGGAAGAGGATCACACGCGGGCGATGACGGTCCGCCGTGCCGACGCGATGCGCGAACTGGCCGAGCAGGACGCGGCCGCCCGCGCGAAGGCCGACAGGCTGGTCGCCGAGGCGAACCAGCGGAGCGAAACGCTGGTCACGGCCGCGGAACGCGAGGTCGCGGCCCTCACCGAGGTCCGTGACAAGCTCTACGCGAGCCTCACCGGCTGCCGGTCCATGCTGGCCGAAGCAGCCGTCGCGCTCGACGAGCGGCCGGCGTCGTCCGACCCCGAAGCCACCTTGCCGATGTCGAAGCGGGTGCCCGTCCAGAGACGCTCGCCCGCCGACGATCTTTCGGACGCCGTCGGCTGACCCCTTGTCCCCCGGCCGGGCAACACCCATGATCGGAAGATCGCCCGGCCGAGGTGAAGGGGACGCTCATGCGCTCGACGATCACGCGGTCCGTGCTGGCCACGGTGCTGGTGGCGGGCACGCTCACCGCGTGCGGCAGCGGCTCAGGCCTGACGATCAACCTGTACGTGTCGCCGGAGAACAACCTCCAGCACGTCGTCGACACCTGCAACGCGGCCGCGGGCGGCCGGTACCGGATCGAGTACCACAAGCTCCCGCGCAGCGCGGACGGCCAGCGCGAGCAGATGGTGCGGCGGCTCGCCGCGGAAGACCCGTCGCTGGACGTGCTCGGCTTGGACGTCACCTGGGTGCCGGAGTTCGCCGAGGCGGGCTGGGTGGTGCCGTGGACCGGCGCCGCCGAAGCGGAGGCGACGCGCGAGGTGCTGCCCGGGCCGCTGTCGACCGCGCGCTGGAACGGGAAGCTGTACGCGGCGACGAAGCACACGAACGTCCAGCTGCTCTGGTACGACGACCGGCTCACGCCGTCGCCGCCGAAGACGTTCGACGAGATGATGACCCAGGCCCAGGCCCTGAAAGCGGCCGGGAAGCCCTCGAACATCCTCTTCACCGGCGCCCAGTACGAGGGGCTGGTGGTGTTCTACAACACCCTGGTCGCGTCGGCGGGCGGGCACATCCTGTCCGACGACGGCAAGTCGGTGCTGATGGACGACGGCGCCGTCCGCGCGCTGGAGCTGCTGAAGACGCTCACCACGGCCGGGATCACCGACCCGTCGCTGGGCAACGCGAAGGAGGACGAGGTCCGGCAGGCGTTCCAGCGCGGGCAGGGCGCGCTGGAGCTGAACTGGCCCTACGTCTACGCCTCCTACGCTAAGGAAAAGCCGCAGGACCTGCGGCACGTTCGCTGGGCCCGCTATCCGTCGGTGGTCCCGGGGCGCGCGAGCCGCGTCACGATCGGCGGGTTCAACCTGGCGATCAGCACGTACTCGCCGCACAAGGCGGAGGCGTTCGAAGCGGCGTTGTGCCTGCGCGGCCCGGCGAGCCAGAAGTACCAGGCGATCGAGGACGGCCTGGCCCCGACGACCCGCTCGGTCTACGACGATCCGGCGCCGCTCGACCCGGCCGACCCCGGCTCGACGATGGCGGCGAAGTTCCCGATGAAGCCGGACATCCTGGCCGCGCTGTCCGACGCCGCCGTCCGGCCGCTGACCCCGGCGTACCAGAACCTGTCGACGGTGATCTCGAAGGTGCTGTCCCCGCCGTCGGCGATCGACCCGCAGGCCACCGCGGCCGAGCTGCGGGAACGGCTGACCGACGCGCTCAACTCGCGGGACATCATCCCTTGATCCGGGCGTTCACCCTGCTCGCAGCGGTGGTGACGCTGGCCGCGGCGACCACGCTCGCCAACCGCGTGCTTCCGGGCTGGGCGTACCCGGTCTGCGGGCTGGTGGCGGCACTGGTGCTGGTCGGGCTGGCCCGCGCGGCCGGACTGTCGTGGACCGAGCTGGGGCTCACGACGTTCCGTCGCCCCGCGCTGGTCGGCTTGGCCGGCGCCGGTCTGATCGCGGTGGTGTTCGGGATCGCGCTGGCCGTGCCGGCCCTGCGGACGGTCTACCAGGACGGCCGCGTGGGCACGCCGGACTTCGGCCAGCTGCTGTGGCTGACGTGCGGCCGGATCCTGCTCGGCACGGTGCTGATCGAAGAGGTCGCGTTCCGCGGAGTGCTGCCGGCCTTGCTCGGCGCGAGGGACGACAGCTGGCGCTGGCCCCCGATCCTGGGTGCGGCGGCGCTGTTCGGGCTCTGGCACTACCTGCCGGCGCTGGCGATCGGCCGCAACGCGGCGGTCCACGCGGTGTTCGGCAGGACGCCGGTGGTGGTGCTCCAAGTGCTGGCGATGGCCGCGGCCGGGGTCGCCGGGGTCTTCCTGCACTGGTGGCGCCACAAGGGGCGTGGTGTGCTGGCGTCGGTGATGGTGCACTTCACGACGAACGCGGGCGGCCTCACCCTGGCCGTACTGGTCCGCTGACGTTCCCCGGCCCTGCCCACCCCCGGCGGCCGCACCCTCGCAGCGCTGGTCCGCCGACCAAGGAGCACCCGAGCCGCGGCGACCGCCCCCGCTGGACCGGGGCGAGCCGCACCTATGCCAACCTGTTCCGCCGTGCCGGACCGCACCCGGGCGAGCGGCCCTGGTCGCGCAGTCTCAGGAACGAACCAGCCGCGCGATCGCGTCCGACGCTTCCCGCACCTTCAGGTCGGCTTCCTCGCCACCGGCCGCGGCCGCCTGGACCACGCAGGTCGCGAGGTGCTCGTCGAGCAGTTCCAGCGAGAACGACTGGAGCGCCTTCGTCGCCGCGGAGACCTGGGTCAGGATGTCGATGCAGTACTTGTCCTGCTCGACCATGCGCTGCAGCCCGCGGATCTGCCCTTCGATCCGGCGCAGCCGCTTGAGATAGGCCTCCCGCTCGCCGCCGTAACCCGTCATGGCCCACCCGTCCCCGCTCGTCGGTTTCCCTCCGCGCCGAGTATACCCACCCCACGTATCGGGCCGGGCGGCTCAGCTTCAGCGGAAGCGGCGCAGGCGGAGGCTGTTGCTCACCACGAACGCCGACGAGCACGCCATCGCCGCGCCCGCGATCATCGGGTTGAGCAGGCCGAGCGCCGCCAGCGGCAGCGCCGCGACGTTGTAGGCGAACGCCCAGAACAGGTTGCCCTTGATGGTGGCCAGCGTCCGGCGGGCCAGCCGGATCGCGTCGCCCGCGGCGCGCAGGTCGCCGCGCACCAGCGTCAGGTCGCCGGCCTCGATGGCCGCGTCGGTGCCGGTGCCCATCGCCAGGCCCAGGTCGGCCTGCGCGAGCGCGGCGGCGTCGTTGACCCCGTCCCCGACCATCGCGACCACCCGGCCCTCGGCCTGCAGCCGCTTCACGACGTCGACCTTGCCTTCGGGCAGCACCTCGGCGACGACCTCGTCGATCCCCGCCTCGGCCGCGATCGCCCGGGCCGCGCCCGCGTTGTCACCAGTCAGCAGCACCGGCGTCAGGCCGAGTGCCCGCAGCTCGGCGACGGCCTGGGCCGACGTCGGCTTGATCGTGTCGGCGACGACCAGCTGTCCGCGGACCTCGCCGTCCCAGGCCACGTGCACGCCGGAGGTCCCGGCCGCCGCTCGGCCGACGCTGACCTGCCTGCCCTCGACGACGCCGGTGACGCCGAGCCCGGCGGTGCTGCGGAAGTCCGTGACGGCGGGAAGCGTGCCGAACCGCTCCCGGGCCGCGGTCACGATCGCCCGCGCGATCGGGTGCTCAGACGCCACCTCGACCGCGCCGGCCAGCCGCAGGATCTCGCCGTCACCTTCGACCAGCGTCATCCGGCCGGTGGTGACGGTGCCGGTCTTGTCGAGCACGACGGTGTCCACGCGGCGGGTGGACTCGAGCACCTCGGGGCCCTTGATCACGATGCCCAGCTGCGCACCACGGCCGGTGCCGACGAGCAGCGCCGTCGGCGTCGCCAGGCCGAGCGCGCAGGGGCAGGCGATGATCAGCACCGCGACGGCCGCGGTGAACGCCTGGTCTTCGCTGCCGCCCGTCGCCAGCCAGACGACCAGGGTGGCAAGCGCGGCGAAGACGACCACGGGGACGAACACCGCCGACACCCGGTCGGCGAGCCGCTGGGCCTCGGCCTTGCCGTTCTGCGCGGCCTCGACCAGGCGGGCCAGCTGCGCCAGCCGGGTGTCCGCACCGACGCGTGTCGCGCGGACGAGCAGCCGCCCGCCGACGTTGACGGTGGCGCCGGTGACCGCGTCACCCGGGCCGGCCTCGACTGGCGTCGCCTCCCCGGTGAGCATGCTCGTGTCGAGCGCGGAGCTGCCTTCGGTGACGACGCCGTCGGTGGCGATCTTCTCGCCGGGCCGGGCGACGAAGACGTCACCGGGGTGCAGGTTTTCGATCGGCACCTGGAGCTCGTCGCCGTCACGGAGCACCGTGACGTCCTTCGCGCCGAGGTCCAGCAGCGCGCGCAGGGCGGCGCCGGCACGGCGCTTGGACCGGGCTTCGAAGTAGCGGCCGGCCAGGATGAACGTGGTGACCGCGGCGGCCACCTCGAAGTACAGGTTGTCGCCGGCCATACCAGTGCTGACCAGCTCGAAGCCGTGGCGCATACCGATCTCGCCGGCCATGCCGAAGAGGAGCGCGTACAACGACCAGGCCGTGGCGGCGACGACGCCGAGCGAGATCAGCGTGTCCATGGTGGCGGTGGCGTGGCGCAGGTTGACCGCGGCGGCGCGATGGAACGGCCAGGCGCCCCAGGTCACGACCGGCGAGGCGAGCACGAGCGAGACCCATTGCCAGTAGTCGAACTGCCACGCGGGGACCATCGCGAGCGCGAGCACCGGCACGGTGAGCACAGCGGAGAGGAGCAAACGCTTGCGCAGGGTGCCGTCTTCGGGCGGGGCCTCAGGCTCCGGGAGCCGGGCCGAGTACCCGGCGGCTTCGACGACGCCGACCAGGTCGTCCACCGAGAGCCCGCCGGGGTAGCTGACCTGGGCTTTCTCGGTGGCGTAGTTGACCGTCGCGGTCACGCCGTCGACCTTGTTGAGCTTGCGCTCGACGCGGGCCGCGCAGGAAGCGCACGTCATCCCGCCGATGGCGAGCTCGACGCGTTCGGACTGCGCGGTGGTCATGCCGATCAGGCCACCAGGCGGTAGCCGGCCTCGGTGACGGCCGTGGCGACGGCGTCGGCGGTCAGCGGGGTGTCGCTGGTCACGGTGACGCGCCCGCTCTCGACGTCGACGGCCACCTCGCGGACCCCGGTGAGCTCGGAGACCTCTTCCCGCACCGAGGTGGCGCAGTGCCCGCAGGTCATGCCCTCGACGGTGTAGGTCGTTTCGGTCATCGGAGGCTCCTTTCGTTCCCCTCCCTTTATACCCATCGGGGGTAGGGGTTCTCCAGCAACCCCCGGTGTGGCGATGATCGCTCCGGCGGGCACACTCGCGGAATGCGGAAGCTCTACGCGATCGGGATCGGCGCCGGCGACCCCGAGCACCTCACGGTGCAGGCGGTGGACCGCCTCAACCGCGTCGACGTGTTCTTCGTGCTGGACAAGGGCGAGGAGAAGGCCGACCTGGTCCGGCTGCGCCAGGAGATCCTCGACCGGTTCGTCACCCGTCGGCACCGCGTGGTGCTCGTCGCGGACCCCCCTCGCGACCGCACGCCGGAGGACTACCGGGCAGCGGTGGCCGACTGGCACGCGGCGCGGGCCGCGGTCTACGAGCGCGCGATCCTCGACTCGCTGGGTCCTTCGCAGACGGGCGCGTTCCTGGTCTGGGGCGACCCGTCGCTGTACGACAGCACGATCGCGCTGATCGAGGCGGTGCTGGCCCGGGGGAACGTCGAGTTCGAGTACGAGGTGATCCCCGGGATCAGCAGCATCTCGGCCCTGGTGGCCCGCCACCGCACGACGATGAACCAGATCGGCCGCGCGGTCCAGCTGACGACGGGCCGCCGCTTGACCGCAGGCTGGCCTTCAGACGTCGACGACGTGTTCGTCCTCCTGGACGCCCACACGACCTTCGACCACTTCACCGCCGACGGCCTCCACATCTATTGGGGCGCCTACGTAGGCACGCCGGACGAGATCCTGATCTCCGGCCCCCTGACCCCGGCCCTGGCGTCCCAAATCCGCGAAACCCGCACAGCGGCCCGAGAGCGTCACGGCTGGATCATGGACACCTACCTCCTCCGCCGCCCCACCCCCTGACCGACCCTCCAGGCACGCGAGTTCACCATCCAGGTACGCGAGTCGACCCTCCAATCACGAGTGATGCCCGCCCAATCACGCGTGATGCCTCCCCAGTCACGCGAGATACCCCTTCAATCACAAGGGTTCCGCCTCGGGCCACGCGAGTTCCGGCTTGAATCACGCCAATCCCAAACCCGCGCACGCAAATTCCGCCTACCGGCACGGAAGTTGGCCAGCCTGACGGTCCCACCCAAGGACCGAACGGCCACTGCACGTACCGCAAAGGCCGACTCGCGCATCCCAACGGACGACACGCGTACTCCGACGGACGACACGCGTCTCCCCCCATGGGGGGCAGGTGATCCGCGGAGTCACATGTGACCCGGAAGGCAGCACCGGAGCCTGAAGCGGCTTCCCGTGATCCGGCAGGCATCTCGCGTGCTTGCGGAGGCATCTCGCGTGATCCGCGGGGCATCACACGGGTCCCGGTGCCGAGTGATCAGAGCCGTAACTCGCGTCATCCGGCCCGGGACTCGCGTGACTCAAGCCGGAGCTCGCAAACCCAGCCGGCCGATTCGCGTATCTGAGGTCGACTCGCATACCTAGGCCGTCGGCTGGCGCACCCAGACAGCCGGCTCGCGACCCGGAGGGCCGACTCGCGCGCCTGCCCGGTCGGTTCACGTACCTGGAGAGTCGGCTCGCGTACCCGCAGGGTCGGCTCGCGTACCTGGAGGGTCGGCTCGCGTGATCCGAGCGCCGGCACACGTGATCAGAAGGTCGACACGTGTGAATAGAGGGTCGACACGGACAGGTTTGGGCATAAAGAAAAGGGCCCGGCCGGGAGAACCGTGGTTCTCAACCGGGCCGGGCCCTTCCCAACGTAAGTTCGGCGGTGTCCTACTCTCCCACAACCCTTCGGTTGCAGTACCATCGGCGCTGTCAAGCTTAGC
>Ga0307515_10013340_pt1 | contig 15373 bp, 7 predicted proteins | sample 17_EM_MG_FD_194513 | JGI IMG/M metagenome (GOLD analysis project Ga0307515, IMG submission 194513) | Populus trichocarpa ectomycorrhiza microbial communities from riparian zone in the Pacific Northwest, United States - 17_EM | ecosystem: Host-associated > Plants > Roots > Unclassified | place... | reverse complement strand
CGATTTACATTTCAATTTCTAATGTATATAGTAATTATTATTTACAAGAACGAGAGTTTAGGTTACGATTTGAGGGTGGTGGCCGGCCCGGAAAACTTCCGGCCGAGTGGCGGTGGATGTACTGTACCTGAATGGTGCGGCGCTTCACTTCAATTTAGGTCCATACCGCTCATCTCGGGTACCAAAAAAGAAATCATTGTGCAAGATGTTCCAGATTTGAAGTATAAGCTGGTGTTGTTTGTAGGAAGTGAAGCGATAGAATTAGAGAGGAAAGACAACCAGACGTGGGCACCAGCCCAGCGCCCGTATGTCCTCAGTCTCTTAACATCGTACACTCACCGAAGCATGTGTGTATATAGAGATATTTCTCCGACATCTCAGGTGCGCGTGGAGATTCAAATGAAGAGTAGTCATCTGCCGTGGGCGAAGAAGGACCTGAATGTCAAGAAGATTGGCCTTCACAAGCTTTTTGATGAGTACTGGACCTCTGAAGAGCATGAGCTTATGGTACTGGGTCGGTCGTATTCCCCAATCAGTCTTTCATACCTGATACAGGAGCGCAGAGGTCGTTCTTGTTGGAAATTATCGTTGCTCGTTTGAATTACATTTCTCTGCGAGCCCTACGGTTCGTCTCTTTGCAACCGCCCATTGCATCCAGCTATTGATGTCCACATAGGCGGAAACTCTCCACGGCTTGTTCAAAGAACTCGAGGAATTGTTGAAGGAACACTCCGCAATGATGGGTGCATCAACAGAGAGGATTGTGGACAAGGCTATCAAGTACGGGGCTGTCTTCGCAGAGGTCAGTTCTCCCAAATGGAAACCAGAGAGACACTGACACTTTCTAGTTGAATCCTGTCTTAAAAGCTGCCTTTGGTCTAGCCAGAGTCACGTTTGAGGTTCGTACCCGCTGCTTGCGTATCAGGAACAGACCTAATGTATGACGATGTAGCTCTTGAAGGAGCAAAACAAATACGACCAGATGCCTTCCGCCCTATTAGGTCGGTTGCAGCGCATTCTGCCATTGGGGGAGCAGGTCGCAGACGATGTCGTCTGCGAAGAGACAGAAATCTTGGAGAAGGTGATCCAGCGAATGTTCGAAGTGATGCGAATGGTCGCGGAATTCTCATGCAACTATGTCAAAGGTAGTAAGCGGTCATGTCCTGGATTTGGCAAGTACTGATGATCACAGCGAGAACACCGGCCAACCCAGAGAAGATCGAAGAAATAGGCAAAGAATTGACAAACGTCATTGAAGACTTCAACCATGCAGTGGATGTTGAGGCGCTCCGCCTCGCCAAAAAGAATGGTAAGCACGTATTGTCCGTACCTGGTGATGATCTGTTCTCAATGACCCGTGTAGAGCAAGAGTTTCTACTTACGCGGCTTAAACGTGTCGAGACCGGTTATGACTTGAAACTCTGCTGTATGGAGGGCACCCGCGAAACTCTCTTGAATCAAATCATGGCCTGGGCGGCCAATGAGTTAGAAACGGGCAATCTATACTGGATCCACGGTTTACCCGGAGTCGGCAAAACGTCCTTAGCTCATTCAATTTGTGAAAGGCTCCACAATAAACAGGGCCTTGCCGGAGCGTTTTTCTGCCAGAGGGATGACGCGAATATGAGCGATCTCAGAAATATCCTTCCTACTCTCATCTCCAAACTTGCCGAAAAATTTCCCCCCTTTCGAAGGATCGTCGCAGACCGTCTTCGTAGCGACCCAGATCTGACATCAAAGTCGATGAAGGACTCTCTCTTCCTTGACTTCATCCGCGACCTTCCTTGTCACCCAAAACACACTCTCGTCTTTGTCATTGACGCACTCGACGAATGTGGTGACTACAAAGATCGCCCACTCCTCTTGAAGGTTCTAAAAGATGCGGCTGGACATGCTCCGTGGCTTAAAATCATTGTCACCAGTAGACCTGAAGACGAAATTCAGCATTTCTTTCATCAGCTCCCCCGGTCGTCATATTCACCTTATGATTTGTCTATGGACCAGGAAGCCGGAGCGGATTTGCAAACCTTCGCCCGAAGCCAGTTCGATTCAGTGGCCAAAGTGTGGTGTCTGCCCACCCCTTGGCCAGGACAACCGCTCTTTAATGGTGTTATCTCTCAGGCGAATGGTCTTTTCATTTTCGTCAAGACTCTTGTTCTTGCCCTTGAGCAATGTGAGGACCCCGAAGAGACTTTGAAGGCAGCCTTGCAAGACGCAGCTGGTACTAGCTTGAAACCGCTTTACAACCTTTACTCCAGTATCTTAAAATTACGAAAGGTGCCAGGCAATGGCGACTTTCGGCAGGTGGTTGGCGTGCTTCTTATAGCGTCTCCGTATCGCGCACTGTGCGAAGAATCGATTGCAGAACTGGCGGGAGTGAAGCACAATCTGGTCAAAAAGTGGGTGAATGATCTCAGCTCCCTGTTATATCGAGACGAATCGGCCAATGGAGGCGTTCGTGTCCGGCATTTGTCAATTTCGGAGTTCTTTGTCAGCGATCACTGTGCTTATAAAGTGAATATTGAAGAGGCGAACACGCAGCTGGGAAGTGCTTGCCTCAAGACGATGATGGAACATCTCCGTTTCAATATCTGCAATCTCGACGATTCCCGACTTGCTAATGCAGATATCAACGATCTCCCATCCCGAATCAAAGAGCACGTTTCCGACGCACTGCAATATAGTTCTCTCTATTGGTCAAACCATGTTTGCTTTACTCCCGACAATGGAGATCCTTGTGTGTGGGGAATGTTGAAGGAGTTCTGCAAAGGGTTGTTTGGGATATTTTGGGTTGAAGTATTGAGTATTATGGGAATGGTCCCGATTTGCGCTCCAAGCCTGCGACGAGTGATCTCTTGGGCCAAGGTGAGTTCAGCTCCGAGTTGTCACCTGCTAAAATGATTCCAACTGGATGTAGGATGCCGGCTCAAATGTTGTTCAAAGAATGCAGGATGTTTGCCGTTTCATCATCACCTTCCACCACCCCATCTCTATCAGCACTCCGCACATCTATATTTCAGCAGGACCCTTCCTACCTTCACAGTCACCTTTATCGAGCATCTTCAACAAGTGGTTTCCTCAAACCATCAAGATGCAACGAGGGAAATTGTTGACATGGCCAGCGCCGCCATTGCAATGGATTGGACATGCCAAAGCTATCACTTCCATCAGCTGTTCCCCAAACGGGTACCACATTGTGACCGGATCCAATGACAAGACAATACGCATCTGGGATGTCGAGACTGGTGCTACAGTTGGCAACCCACTGATTGGTCACACTGACGATGTGGGGTCTGTTGCTTACTCTCCCGATGGGCAGTACATCGTCTCTGGATCCAAGGACACGACCATTCGGATCTGGGATGCCGAGACAGGTGTCCCAGTTGGCAAGCCTCTAGAGGGGCATACAGATTATGTGGGGAGTGTCGCTTACTCTCCTAATGGGCAGCACATCATCTCCGGATCTGACGACAAGACCATTCGAATCTGGGATGCCGAAACTGGGGCAGCAATTGGCGCACCTCTACTCGGACACACTGCATTTGTGGTATCTATTGCTTACTCCCCCAATAGGCAACATATCATATCGGGATCCGGTGACAAGACCATTCGAATCTGGGATGCCAACACTGGTGCTGCAGTTTGCCACCCTCTAGAGGGGCACACTGGCGCTGTGTACTCCGTTGCATACTCTCCCAATGGACGGCATATCGTCTCCGGTTCCGCTGATAGAACCCTTCGAATCTGGGATGTGAAGACAGGTGCTGCAATTGGCAGGCCTCTGGAGGGGCACGAAGAGGCGGTGCGGACTGTTGCTTACTCTCCCAATGGGCAGCACATCATCTCCGGATCTCGTGACAAGACCATTAGGATCTGGGATGCCGAAATTGGCACAGCGATTGGAATGCCTCTACAGGGACATATCTGGCATGTGAACTGTGTTGCCTTTTCCATCAATGGGGAGCACATCATCTCGGGATCCGGGGACCTCACCATTCGATCCTGGGGCGCCAAGACTGGTGCTGCATTGGGTATCCCTGTGGCGGGGCACACTGCTGGGGTGGCCTCTGTGGTTTACTCTCCCGATGGACAGTACATCATCTCTGGATCCGCTGACATGACTATTTGGATATGGGATGCCAAAACTGGTGCTATAGTTGGCAAGCCTCTACAGGGCCACACCGAGAGGGTGTGGTCCATTGCTTGCTCTCCCAATGGGCAACGCATCGTCTCTGGATCTCAAGATAAGACCATTCAAATCTGGGACGTTGAGATTGGTGCTGCAATAATGAGACCTCTAGAGGGGCATACCCAGGAAATAAAATCTGTTGCTTACTCTCCCAATAGGCAGCGCATCATCTCTGGCTCTGCCGACAGAACCATTCAAATATGGGACGCCGAGACTGGTACTGCGATTGGCAAGCCTCTAAAGGGCCATACGTCCAGTGTGCAGTCCATTGCATACTCTCCTAATGGGCGGCGCATCATCTCTGGATCTATTGATAAGACCATCCGGATCTGGGATGCTGAGACCGGTGCTGCCATTGGCCATCCTCTAACGGGGCACACTGACAACGTGAATTGTGTTGTTTATTCTCCTGATGGGAAGCACATCATCTCTGGATCTAAGGACAGGGTCATTCGGATCTGGGATGCTGAAACCGGTGCCGGAGTTGGCAAGCCTCTGGAGGGGCACACTGATTGTATCCAGTCTGTTGTTTACTCCCCCAATGGGCAGCACATTATATCTGCATCTTTTGACAGAACAATTCGAGTATGGGATGCCAAGACCGGTGCTGTAATTGGAAAACCTTTAATGGCACATGCCAACCCTGTGCTGTCCATTGCTTGCTCTCCTGATGGGAAGCACATTGTCTCCGGATCTTGGGACACCACAATCCATGTGTGGGACCTGCTTCCATATCCTCCTATCCAACCATCCTCCTCTTGCAACCAGGATGCCGATTTTTGTGCGCAACCTGATGCGAGTGGTTGGGTCAGAGATTCAAAGAATGGTCTACTATATTGGGTACCTCCAGATTGTTGTACAGGCCTGCATTCACCCACTGTCCTGACAATCCCACCAATGGCTCACACTCGATCAGTTACTCTCAATTTTGATGAGTTTGTGTTTGGGACCTCTTGGACCCAGGTTTTCAACAGTACATAACCCTATGCATTCACCTCAATCTGTGTGCTTGTGTTTTTGTGTTACCGGTGTTTCTTTGGTCATTGCGCTTGTAGTTTTGCCTTTCCTGGTGTCGCAGATAGGTAATCCCCCTATGCAGAGGTGAAATATAGTTGAGGAATGAGCAAACATGGTTCTTGCATGTTGTATGGGGGTTCATGATCCAGACTTACTGTCAGGGAGTAGCCAAATAGACAGAGTAGCCAAATAGAAGGTCCGCGCTACGGGCTCAACCTTCTGTAGAGAATTGTAATAAATTCATAATATATTTTTTATGTTGAAATCTTGTTGTCCATCGAAAGTGGGAGGTTTGCCAGACCTCAATCGTGGCCAAGCTCAAGTGCAAGGTTGAACCGAGGGTGGCCCAAGTTGAGCGGGGCCTAAACCTCTGATATTCCACGTGATCAACCTCGTGACCTCTTGTATTCATTGCGTATCATTTGAGCTGACAGCTGCTCTGAACTCTTCAGAGGTCAGGATACAAATCACCACTAACCATGCTGCCAAAGAATAATCAACCACAGAATAATGCTCAAAAGAAGGTTGAAGGTGCATTGGACTTCAACAGCAGGTGCATCGCAGCAGTACACGAATATCGAGAGTGTGAAGCAGCAAAAGAGCCAAACCTTTCTGACAAGAAAGCAAAGCAGAAGGAAGTTCCCCCCCTCCAAAATGGTCACCACTTCCGATATCCTAGGATGGACGCGTGGGTGAGTGTGAGACCGCAAGGTGATCGCTCTTTAGAGGAACCTGGATCTGGAGGGGGGTAGAGAAAGACCACAAGAGCCGGAGCTCATTCTCCAGCATGACCATGAGAGCCAGGGCTCATTCCCCAGCGTGAACCCTGTACTAGACACACCAGAAAGATAACAAGACTTAATTCACACATAGACAAGCTTACAGAACCAATCCCCTGCTACACATACCAGTACAACAAGAGAGACCATGTATCGAAGCTCCAGGCCAGCAAGAGGAAGTAGTAAACACACTACACATTACTGAAAATTTCAGTGTACATGTAAGCGTGAGCTGGGGAGTTTCCCCAAAAAACCTAGCTGACAGTGCTAAGCACCATCGGAACCCACACCATATATCAATATAGAAACCAGGACCGTCAGATTATCCCTGACAACAGTATATAGGCACCTTAAGGACAAGGAGAGCCAATGAAACCAACAAACACTTCACCAACGAACACCCTGCTAGTAAAACCCACTGACCTGGAACCGCCTATGAGAATGAGTGAACACAGACCTAAGAGTGATAACAAATATGGACCCAAGACTGCCCCTAATGAGACAACACAGCTAATACTAAAAGAACTCATAACTGATCTAGAAATGCAGGAATGCGATGTGTTTCATGGAGGAACTCAAGAAAGCGACTAGACAATGAACCCTCTGATGATGGACAGAGGAAAATTGACCAAGTTTGACTCGTTAGTGGGTCCACAAATCAACTTCACATAATGGGATGCAGCCGGAACACTGGCGAAGGGGGGTTTTAGGGGGTAGGACACAGGGCACTCCCATCCAAAGGTCTTATGCCAACTTGGCAAGCCCTGATGGAGTCCTCCACATCTGCGCCCAGGCATGATGGTGCATGACACATTCCCTCCCTTTCCCACAAAAAAAAAAAAAGAAAAGTGGAAGGAAGTTAGGGAAGAGAGAATAAAATACAGGAAAGAATAGAGGAAGTGAAAAGCTTTTCAATGAGATGTGTGCTCCAGAGATTCTGGCATGGGAGGAGATCGACACAACATTGGTAGCCCAACAGATGTGAAATCAAAGCGACCCCCCAAGCCCCATTGTTGGAAACTACACACAAAGCCATGGCAGCATCTAGACGATGAGCTGAAGGCTCTCAAGGTACAGTCTCCCTAAGAATTAGAGTGTTGAGATTGTGGAGGAGCAGGATTGACAATGATAGAAGCTACTTGTTAATATAGTTACTGACTCTCTACCTAAGATGTCTTCTGAGATTGGGAACTCGGTTTTCCTGACATATCAAGACCGTCTATTTGGGTACTCCACACCCACCCCAATGACACACTTCAAAAATTCTGAAACCTCACCTATGTACTCTAGGTGTTGAAATAATTTTATTTATGTAATTACAGAACTACAGCGCTGAAATCAAATGATGCTGAAAGGCTGCTGAAAATCGTCTATTTGGCTACTCCCTGACAGTAATTTTCAATATTTTGGAGGTGCCCTCTTGACAGCTTTGCAATATTTCCCAGTGTTTTTTGACAAGATATCAGCAGTCCTGGTCTGTTTCTCGCATGATGAACTGCACCACACACTCCCCTTCATCATACTCTGAGTGCAATTCTTCTTGTCAATGTAAATGTGATTCAATTTTATTCAAGAGTCTAAGGTGCTAAGTGACACTACAAAGTCAGAAAGCATTACAAAGACAGTCAAGGTTGCCAAGTGGGATTTGTTTAATCTGTATTTTGTAGGAATAACATGACCATGTGGAGTAGCCTGGATTATTTCTGGTCCATCCTGCCTTCCTGATGATAGTCCAAAATGATATATTGGCTGCCTGGGACAGGACATCTGACCTTGATCTCAACAATCAAATGTACTTAAATAGTTCTTTGCATGTATCATTCTAAGGTGGGTCACAGCCAAAACTGGCACCCCGATTAGGGAAAAAAGCAAGGCTGGCCCTTGAAACTGGGTTGGCCCCTGCCCACAACAATGAACCATTACTGTAGAACTGTAGAATAGGTCTAATAAATAACTTGTTTGGTCTTATAATTCTGCACACCCTCTTCCCTGAGGTGAAATTGCAGCATGATTGAAATGTCACAGAACATCGAAGCACGCCATTTCCACATGATTGCGACCAGGTCATCTTTTTCAGGGGTGAAATTGTTGCCTTGGAGGCGCATAACCTAATGGTGACACATCTCAGTCAATCCCGCACCAGGTGCAATTAACATCCCCCCTGGGGAACATCAAGGGACCTGTCCCCTGCTACCATTCCCATATAGCTCTTCGAACACTTGACCAAGTTGCTATAATACTCCACCCTGTAGAAAATACAGGGACTTGATCCCCTGCCCCACCAAGACCTACACCACACACCATATTATAAACCCTGCCTAACAAATAATATCCGGCATGAAACCGTGAGGATAGCCAAGTACAAACAATAACAAATGTTAGACTAGCGCAGCAAGTGAGCGGGTGAGAGAACCGTAAGATGTATACATAAGTAGCATACCTAGCGCAGCGAGTGAGCGGGCAAGAGAACCGTGAGGATCTTTCGCCCCCTCCGCTCGTTGCACCTATATACATGATTGAGACAATAAGCTGGCCAGTGTGGCCTACAGATAAGAGCAAACACCACAGAAGACATACGGACAATAGGACAGACCCAATCGGGAAATAGTGGCACAGAGATAGTGGTTGTGTGGCTTGGGCATGTAGGCCACAAACTGGGAGTGTGGCCGGACAAAGGTGAGGCTGGAGTGGGACAAGGATGAGGCTGGGGTGGGGGCGAGTCTGAGGCTGGACCGATACGTCATAGCAATCCAACATGACCCCCTCGGCCCATCAGGGGCGACCCCTAGACGTACATTGGTCCAGGGATAGCCCGTCAGTCAAAGACGTAGTCCAAGCATATCCTGGAACTTCGTGAACTTGAGCCTACCAAGTGGTTTTGTGAAAATATCAGCAGGATTCTCATTACCAGGAACATGTGAGACGGCGATCTGCTTCCGATCAACCAGATCGCGGATCCAATGGTATGTGCGATGGACATGCTTCATCGTTGACTGGTGTTCGGGGTGCTTGGTGACTTGAATAGCAGATTTGTTGTCAACCAAAAGCAGGGAGGGGTGCGAAATATTGTAGCCCAGTTCTTTGAGGAGGTACCTCATCCATACGATCTCACAGCCAACCTTCAACACAGTCGTGTATTCGGACTCAGTGCTGGAGAGAGACACGTGTGGTTGAAGCCAACTTCCCCATTGAATAGCGCCTCCGCCAATGCAAACAGCGAAGCCACCAGTTGATCGACTGTTGTCCGGGTTCCCGCTGAGGTCGGTGTCCGAGTACGTGGTGAATAGATTGGGTGTGGAAGAACGTGAATAGACAAGTTTCATACCCATAGTTCCCTTAAGATATCGAAGAACCCGCTTGGCGGCGTGCCAGTGCGGGAGACTGGGATTTTCGACGAACCGACACAGCACACCAATCACGTAAGCGATATCGGGGCGAGTGGCAATGGCCAGGTAGAGGAGCTTCCCGATCAACTCACGATAGGGGACGGCTTTCATTTCTGATTGTCCTTCAGGTGTGTCTGGAGACATTCGCGCTGAGAGCTTCTGGTTTTCGTCCATTGGGGTGAGGGAGGGGTTGCAATCGGCCATCCCGAACTGTTCCAGGATCGACTCCACATAGCCTGGCTGAGAGAGAGAGATGGTATGGGCGGCGCGGTTGTGTTCGATCTTGATGCCAAGTATGGATGTGGTCAGGCCTTGGTTGTGAATCTTAAAGTGGGTCATGAGGTCGGATTTGACACGTTGGATGGCAGCCTTTGAGTTTGATGCAAGGAGGAGATCATTGACATGAATCGGCATCATGATGCAGTCGTCGCCGCGTCGGTACACATAAACTGAGTAGTCACAGTCTATGCGTTCGAAACCGATGGTGGTGAGTACCGAATGGAGCTTCAGCGCCCAGATGCGCAGGCCCTGCTTAATACCGTATAGGCCCTTTAGGAGGCGCACTACCCACCGCTTTGAATCTTCCCCAGGCCGAGGATCTCCTTCAACCTCAAGTCCCTCCAGAACCTTCATATAAATCTCCGCATCTATGTCCCCGTTAAGGAAAGTGGTCGAAATATCCACTGACTCCAGTTCCAGATCCTCCACCACAGCAATGGCCAGCACGGCGCGCATAGCAGCCATCCTGGCCGTTGACGCAAAGATCTCATTATAGTGGATACCCTGAACTTGTGAGTACCCCTGTGCCATGATGCACCCCTTGTACTTATCGATAGACCCATCAGGCAAGCGCTTGATTTTGAACACCCAACAGGAGCCGATCGCACGCCTACCAGGAGGCAGTTGGGCCAGCTCCCATGTGCCGTTCTGCAGGTGTGCCTCGATCTCTGCAAGGGCGGCAGCGACCCATTTGTCCACATCGGGCCGCTTGAGTGCATCGGCGAGGGTCTTCGGCTCGATACTAACGCTCGTATTGAGTGCACACTCCACAGCATCCACAAGTGGAATAGCGAAGCCATGGGTGGGCCCAGCTGAGTTCGCTTCGGCTAAGGCACCGGGGAACCGGGCCCTGGAGACACGTTTGGGTGGGAGTGGAAGCCCGAGCGAAGGGTGATGCTCGAAATGTGACGTCAGTTGCTTAACAGCAGGAGGGGTGCAGGGGCGCTCGAGTAGATCGTGGGGTGGCAATGCGTGTACGATGAGCCTTGGTGCGGGGTCAGGCTGCCCATCGTCCAACAGGTCAGCTGCAGGTTCAGGCTCGGGGGCATGCGCAGGATCGAGCTGGGCTGCAGGCACAGGTGGTGGGGCAGGTAGTTCCAGAGGATCGGTCGGAATCGTGGGGAAAAGGATGGCGGGAGGCTCAGGTGGGACAGGAGTCGTAGTACCAGTAGGCGGAGTAGGATCGACAGACATATCCACCCCAGATAGCCCAGGCCTATGGAAGGGAAAAACGGATTCGTGGAAAACAGCACTGTCGGAGATGACCTCCTTACACGTCTGCGGATCCCAAAACCTCCAACCTTTATAGTCCATTGGGTATCCAATGAGTACGCATTGAGTCGCGTGTGGAAGAAGAGCTGGGCGCTGATCCTTCTGCAGGTGGACATATGCGAGGCAGCCGAAAGGGCGCATGGACGATAGATTGGGCTTACGATTATAGAACAGCTCAAAGGGGGTGAGTGGAGCGGTAGTGGAGGATGGGAGCCGGATTTTACCATGGAGCCAGTGCGTCGCAGCATCCTCCCACCAAGTGTGCACAAGGCCAGACTGTGATAGTAAGGTCGTTACTCCTTCAGCGATCGATCGGTTCATACGTTCAGCAACTCCGAGCTGTTGGGGCATATCGCGGATGGAATGCTCACGTCTGATCCCAGCCCTGGTCAGGAAATCGTCAAAATCACCTGACATGTACTCGCTACCCTTGTCATCTCATAAGATGCCTATCCGATGTCCAGTGACGTTCTCAGCCCAGGCCTTGTACTTTCGGAAAGCAGCATAGACTTCTGATTTCCTGGCGATAAAGTAGACAGCCGGGAATCATGAGTGGTCATCGATGAAGGTAACCCAATAGTAGTGGCCCCGTCGGCTACGGACCAGCACTGGGCCATGCACATCTGAGAAAACGCAGAGCAGCGGATGCTCGGCACAGGTGGCAGGTTTTGAATGAGGTGCCCGGGTGAGTTTCCTGTTGACAGTCTTCACAAAAGTCGTCTGTGGCGGCCCCAGTAATGCAATCCGGGATGCCAGCAATAGAGCTGGCCTGAATGAGGTGCCGAATTGCCGAGTGGGGCATGTGGTTCAGGCGCGCGTGCAATTCTTCAATTGAGACGCTGGCCGATTCAACTGCCTGAATAGGCTTCCAATCGAGATACGCTAAGTTGTTCGATCGGATCGTGGCAGTGAACTCCGTGGCCCCTGTCTGGCAATTGATCCACTTGCGCTTCGGGTACTCCGCAACCTCTGAGTGCGTATCGTGGTGTTCCCTTGCGAACTTGTTGGATGCAAATAGGCTGATGGTAAGGAAGGGTACGAAGAGGACATTGTGTATTGCAATTATGTAGCCGCAATCAGAGAGAAATCATATAGAACCCAGACCTTCGGAGTAGATAACCTTTCCATCAGCCAAATGAATCGCGTGCCGATCTGGCTTGAGACTCAAGAAGGCGGAGCGAACACTGCTCATTGAGCTTGAGGCGCCCAAGTCGCAAAGCCAGTCGTCAGCGGCGCACAAATCGTGGGAGAGGAATGCGGTAGCTACCCCTGCGGTCTCCTGCACGGCTGGTATGGGCGTGATGTTATTGGCAGGGCCAGTGTTCATGGTGTTGGCGTTGGCAGTATTACCGCCGCGGCCTCTGCCCCTTTGGCGGCCGCCCCCATAGTTGCCATAGTTGTTGTTGTTGTTGTTGTTGTTGCCGTGATTGTTGCCATTGCTACCGCCAGCACTGGCGCCGACACACTGGACAATGAGTCGTGCGATCACCTCGAAATGAGGACAGTCCCTTGCATAATGACCAGGCTGATCACACCTATGGCATCGGAGGGAGAAGGCCACGCTTGCCGACTTGATCTCGGACGCCACTGCAGCGTCCCTGTCAGTGTGGATAAAAGCGGAGTAGGTGTCGCCGAGGGTGACCTCCTTCTGGGAGACCAGCTGGCGGCGAAGGGGATTGTCTGCTTGGAGTGCGCTGAGGATGGTGAAGAGGGCAATCTCATCAAATCGCTCCTCCTGGGACTGGTTAGCGGGCGTGATGCGGATGATTCTGCTGTGAGCATCGTCGACATGGCGATAGAGATCGATGTAAGTTTCTCCAGATCGCCTGCGGGTACTGAGGAGCTGCATCCAGGCTTTGTGGTGGAGACTCGCATCGAGCGAAATGTGCTGGGCCTCGATGGCCTTCCAAAGGGGCCAGACACCGCCGTGCTCGTGCTTGGAGAGGAGCTCGTAGTGCAAATCGGCAGCAGTCCCCATGATAATGCCCATCACGTGTTGCTCAGAGCGAATCCACTTGTCCGCCCCAGCCATGTCAGTCGGCGCCACCGGATCAACCAGGCCGCCACTAGCATCCCTCGTGTGTCTAATGACGCAAACATGATTACCTGGAGTGAGGTGGGCCTTGACACTGAGTTGCCACTTCAGGTAATTCTCCTTGGTGAGGACAGGGACATGGGAATAGGAATGAGGAGCGTCGTCGTGTTCAGCATGGGACCCGTGAGTAGGGCCAAGGACAGTTGGGCTCGGGGCCTGCGGGCTAGGTGTGGAAGAGCGGCTCATAACCTGTTAGACTAGCGCAGCGAGTGAGCGGGCGAGAGAACCGTAAGATGTATACATAAGTAGCATACCTAGCGCAGCGAGTGAGTGGGCAAGAGAACTGTGAGGATCTTTCGCCCCCTCCGCTCGTTGCACCTATATACATGATCGAGACAATAAGCTGGCCAGTGTGGCCTACAGATAAGAGCAAACACCACAGAAGACATACGGACAATAGGACAGACCCAATCGGGAAATAGTGGCACAGAGATAGTGGTTGTGTGGCTTGGGCATGTAGGCCACAAACTGGGAGTGTGGCCGGACAAAGGTGAGGCTGGAGTGGGACAAGGATGAGGCTGGGGTGGGGGCGAGTCTGAGGCTGGACCGATACGTCATAGCAATCCAACAACAAATGAATACGATTCCCTCGATAGCCACTATGACCTCATCTGCCACCAAGCAGCCCTAAATATGGTGCAGTGGTATCTGCAGAAGAAGTTTTACAATTCCTCCTGCCACAGCACTTGCTGCCTTACTGCGGCCTTTCGGTGCGCTTGAGGGCGTCGAACCAGAGGTAGCGAGGCGACTCAGAACCAGGCGGAGTCCGTACACCCGTTAAATACACACCCCGCGCCTCAAGGCGACCGTGTAAAAGCTATATCCTTACGGTTCTTTCGCCTGCTCACTCGCTGACATTTGCACAAATTGCGGGATATTTCTTCAGCAGCAGTGCTTCACCCTTCGGAATTTCAAGGGCAAAGTTTCCCGATTCTCGTTCTCTTCGCTCGACGTGACGAATTGTTTTGCCGGACCCGTTTTACGTCTTGGGGTGGAGCTTAGGGAGATTTTTTCCCTCCTCGTCGGCACCACTGCTCGTGCTGTACCCTTTGTTTCTGCAGGCTCTCAACACGGTCCACGATCTCCGCAAGGGTGCTGGCAGTTCCAAAGTATGGAATCTTCTCAACTTCAGCAACCATGAACGCCCGTTCCTCATCCATCTTCTCCCTCACCGTCTTCATCCGCTCGAGCTCTTCAACGGCTGCACGAGGAGTACCTTCCGTATCTGCCAGCTGGGTCGCAAGTTTGGCCTTCGTAAGCTCTTGCGCTGTCATAGAACGAGCTATGTAAGCCTCTTGCTCTCCCGTTGCTCCTTGCCGATCCTCGCATGCAAGTCCGTAGCCTCACCACTAAGCTTCTCGGCATACTGCTCAAACGTGGTAAAGTTCCCCTCCACAGGTCGCTCTCGGTAAGGAGGAAGTTAAGCCGGCGGGTCAGACGACCAATAGGTCATCCTGCGAATCAACAAATGCGCTGGCACGCTTGCGCAGTGAGAGCTGGACGAGCAACTCGGCGGCGGTGGGCATAGCCTGTTTCTTCGGCTGGCGGAGGGATCCGCTCGATGAGACTCAGCTTTTTGTCCGGTGCCTGGAGCACCGAGCTGAACGCCTGAACGACCCTGGTCCAGTGCCACCACTCGGGCGGGGCGATGTCCTCCACAGTGACGCTCGAGCTCGCCAATCGGAGATAAGGCCGCAGGGCTACGAACTAGTATAGCGAAGATGGGTGGTTATTTTGGTCCACTGTCCTTGTTGGCAATATATCCTTCTCGGCCGCATGTCTTCTCCACCTGTGCATCCATTTTGGGATCCAGCACGTCGTTGGTGATAAACGCAGCACCACGTATGACGAAAGAGTCAGGTGAAAGTAAACTGAAACGGGTAAGAGACGGAGAGGGTTACTGGGCCTTGCGGAGCGCCCGTGCTAGGGATGTTGTCAGAATGATACAGTGGATATCGGGGATATCGAAAGTAAAGAGCACAAACTGCAAGGAATTACCACATCGTTTCAATTGGCTTATCAACCTCCACAATTTGTGCGTAAAGTCTCCACCGATTTTCTATGAGCGGCGACCCAGACGAAGAAGCGCCGGTATATGAGCTGGCTGCCAGGGCAAATCCTATCAACTCTCTAGAAGGCGATTTTTCACTTCTAAAATGATGCAAAGGCGTTGGCAGATCGAGAAGGTGGCCTTGTTTGGCACCTGGGCACCTAGGCACTTCGACCCTTCGCACCTTTCACATCAGCACAAGAACCCCCTTAGGGCAATGTCAACAGAACCTCCCAGTGCCTATGATCTCCTCGATGTCTCCCATGACGCCCGCGAAGAAGAAATCAACAAAGCATTCCGCCAGCG
>Ga0307515_10013339_pt1 | contig 15374 bp, 4 predicted proteins | sample 17_EM_MG_FD_194513 | JGI IMG/M metagenome (GOLD analysis project Ga0307515, IMG submission 194513) | Populus trichocarpa ectomycorrhiza microbial communities from riparian zone in the Pacific Northwest, United States - 17_EM | ecosystem: Host-associated > Plants > Roots > Unclassified | place... | reverse complement strand
GATAGGCGTTAGGATTTCTTATTTCTTATAGTTTTCTACCACTTTCTCATTCCCTAGTAGTTGCTTGTGACTTAGTATTTTACTAAGGAACTATAAACCCCTAGTTTAGGGGCTTATAAACTACTAGGACATAGTTACTAGTACATATTAAGCTGCCCTAAGGGATTTATATATATAGGACTATAGCGCCATAGCCTAGAGGCTGCATGCGCAGTATTGTACGTAGTATAATACAACGGATATAAAAATAAAAAATAAAATAAAAAGGACAATTCCCCTATCTAATTTATATCTGTTAATAAGATAATATAGCACCTAGCGGCTATCTATATTAACCTAAATAAAGTATAGGACGCCTAGTATAACTATAATTGCCTAATAATAAAACCGAACTAACCCTTTACCGAATTCTAGACTTAATTCCTATACCTTATAGAAGAAGGCTAGGTTCCCCTTAAGAACTACTGATTAGACCTATATAATAAGCTAATAATCCGGATATAAGAGAAGATTGCTATAACCTTAAACGACCTTCTAACGTACAATAGACTCGCAACTTATTGCCTATTATTATATTTAAAACTAAAGCAAATTAACGCCCGCCCTAATCGGTAGAAGCGATGTAACGGAACCTTATAGCAAGTACTACAATGGGCTCGTTAATGGGCTAGGTGTGTAGGTATTACAAGTAAGTCAACAACGTAATAATAACTGGTGGAGTGGTTGCCCAACAGATTAACTCTAATTATATTCTAAGAATCACTACAAGGAAAGAACTATCTAGAGTAGGGACTATGGTCCTTTAAATACACAACTATACTCCTAGGAAACCCTCCTTATATATAAGGTACGCATTATATATAAGGTACGTAAGTTCCTCCCGTTCCTCTCGTTCCTTACGTAGCACATTATATAACTTACTTACTATTCTTTATTACATAGTTCCACTAGCTCTATACTGGACCATGCTTATATTAACCAACTAGCTTCTTCCGACTCCTCTCTAAGTAGTCATAATATCGTACTTAAAGCGTCCGTAATACCATCTCCCTCCTTCCTATTTTCGTCCTTAAAGATTCCAAGTATCTCCAAGTCGTTTACTAGAGGTGTAATATCCGTTTAATTAATCTGGTTAATATTGTTACTTATTATACCTAAAGCATCTTCTTCTTTATACGCGCAACGTTATGCACGCACTATTACTGCTATACTATCGCTAGGTGAAATAATACTGTCTCCGTGTTCTTATTGTGCGAAAGAGGGGTTAGTCTATATTGCGTTAGCAAGTCCTTTATCTCGGCAACCTTCCTTTTATTTAGAGTGCACTAAAGCAAATATTCGTTTGTCTTGTGACGTTCGCTTCTCTACTAATGCTAAGTATGCGCGTCCTATAACTCTTAATAGTCTTTAAGTTCCCTAAGTAATTTATTATAGGGTCTTATATTTAGTCCGCTGCTGCTTATCTAGATGGTAAGCTAACTTAAGCCCTTGCTAAATTGGAACGTTCTTAGGACGTAGAGCAGAAGGCTCTAAAGGCCTATATTGCTGCGTCTGCTCGTTTCTTCCGTCTTAAGAAAGTTTATGAGAAGGTTTGTTCTAAGGAGTAGAAGCTTATAAAATAAGGTTTACTAGAACTTGGCGATAAAAGAACAGATTCTCTTTAATTGGTAAAGGAAACAACTCTAAGTAGTTCGGCAGTCGCTCTTCCTAGGTCCCCCTTAGGTAACTTGTTCTTTAGCGATCTTTCCTTATTAATGTTGCCTAACCTGTTCTCTTCTAATACTCCTATACCTTTCCTATAGCATTCTTTAGATTCTCTAGTGGTTCCTAGGTAGTCTTATTATAGCCTATCTACTTAACCTTATACTATGTTTTATTGTTAATGTTCTTATAACTAACAATCTTTAAAACTTACCATTCGTCCTTTTCTCGTCCTCTATACGTGTCTGCTTCGTAAACTAGTGGCTTAATATTTCTGTATACTAGCTCTAGTATTGCGATATATTATATAGGGTAGATTTTTATCTTAGCTGGTAGGTTTAACTTAAACGTAACTAGTGAAATTCTTTATGTAATTTCGAAAGGTCCTAGTTTAACGTAGTCTAACTTTTTGCTTAGTCGTCGACTCTTGAAGTTTTTGTGTAGTAGCCATACTTTATCTCCCTCCTTAAGATCTGGTCCCTTAGATCTCTTAGCGTCGTAGTATTTTTTTATTCTTTGCTATACTACCTTAGCTGTTTCCGTAAGGTTCTTATAAAGATTTATTAATATCTCTATCCTTTACTTAGCTATGCTACTTGTCTTCTTTGCTTAATATGGCGATAATAATGTTCTTAGCTTATATTTATAGTTTGCCTTAAATAGTAACGTACCCATTCCTTTTTATGGTGTTATATTGTATGCAAACTATATAACTAGTAACAGTAATACCTAATTGTTCTGTATATAATTGATATAGTGCCTTAGATACTGCTCTAGTGTCTAATTTAATCTTTCTATTTAACCGTCTGTCTGCGGGTGATATACGGTAGAAGTTGCTGCTTAAACTCCTTACTCCGCTAAGAATACCTCCTAGAATGCTGCTATAAATCTTAGATCTCTATCTGATATAATCTTACTTAGTGCTCTATGTTTTGTAAATACTTCTTTAATATAGATTCTAGTGACATCTTCTGCTGATATTTCTTCTATATACGCTATGAAGTATCCCCACTTTATAAGCTTATCTACTATTACTAAAATCGCGTTGTAATCTTGTCCAGTAATAGGATCTCTTAATTTTGGCAACTTAATAATAAAGTCCTATAATATAACCTCCTATAGTCTCTCTGGTATTTTAATAGGTTGTAGCCCTCCATATAGCTTATGCCTTATTAGTTTGTTCCTTTAGTAATCTAGATACTCCTTAGTAACCTTCCTAGCTATCCTCCAGATTCCGTTAATAATATACTCCTCCTAGAGTCTTAACACTAAGCCCGTGGCCCTATTATGTTCTTAAGTTAATCCTCTATGGAAATCTTCTATAAAGTGCTCTGCTATGCTTCTTAGGATGTACTTTGCTTTTCGGTTTTTGTATATATCCGTCTGTAGATCTTCTAGCTATACTTCTAAAATTCTCTATACCTAAAAGCTTTCTAGTAACTCGTAAATCCTCTCTAATTCTTTTTAAGTTGCTATAATTTTTGGATAATTGTACCTAATTAACCTATCTATATCCTTTCGCAGTAAAGCCCCTAATGGCTTCTTATTATTTTATAGTTTAGCTTTTCGACTTAAAGTATCTGCCCTTGTGTTATCTATACCCTTAGTATACTAAATCTTAAAATAGTATTCTGTAAGCATCTCTGCCCATCTAACCTGTCTTTGGTTAAGTTCCTTTATCGTTAAAAATCCTATTAGGTTCTTATAATCCGTCTTAACCATAAATAGTTTCTCTATACCTTATAAGAATGCTCTCTATTCCTTTAGTGCTATAACTATACCTAATAACTCCTTGTTATAGATGTTATAGTTCAGTTCTAGTAGTATTATCTTCCAACTATAATATGCTACTGGGTGCCATCCATCTAGATGCTTTTATATAAAGTATGCCCCTAGTATAAAGTCTAATATATCTGTCTTAACAACCGTCTCTAGTCCTAGTTAATAGATCTTAAGAACTGGCTCTTGGGTAAACAACCTTTTGACTTCCTTAAATAGTTCTTATTGTTCTTTTTCCTATACCTATAGTTCTTCTTTCTTCGTTAACCGCGTAAATGGCTTAATGTCCTTTAACCATTGCGCTATAAACCTTCTACAGTAATTATAAAACCCTAGGAACGATCTTAACTGCGTAATATTCTCTAGTTCTTGCCAATTCACTATAGCCTTAATCTTTTTTGGATCTATGCTGAGTTGGCCTAGTTTAATAATAAATCCGACAAAATCTGTCTTCTTGGTGAAGAACTTATATTTCTTAATTGCTACTAGCATCTGTTCCTCTTGTAGTCTTTTTAAGACCCATTTAACGTATTCCCCATATTCTTCCTTAGTTATTAAGTAGATAATGATATTATTAAGGTATGCTATAATAAATTCATCTAAGTATTCTCCTAATATATTATTAATTCGCTTCTAGAACGTTGCTAGTGTGTTTATAAGCCCAAATTATATAACTAATAGTTTATATAGTCCTTCCTTTGACCTAAAGGCTGCCTTCTATTTATCGCCTTCCTTAATTCTAATCTAATGGTATACCTATCTTAAATCTATCTTCGTAAAGATTTACGCGTTGCCTATTCTGTTTTGGATTTCGCTAATTAAGGGTAAAGAATATCTATCCTTCCTAGTAATGCTGTTTAACTGTCTGTAGTTAATATACAGCCTTAGCTTGCCATTCTTCTTTAGGACGAACAGTACTGGATAACCCGCTAATAATTATAATGGTCTAATATATCCCTTTTATAAGTTCTCCTAGATAAACTCTTTTAATACTCTACCTTTTTCTTTAGTAAGCTTATAGATTGGAAAGAACCTTAGACTTATTCCTAGTTTTAATTCTATCTTATAATCCTATGCTATATACTCTAATAGCTTTTTACTTTCTAGTGACCATAGTTTCTTACTATACTTATAGTATCTCTTTGGTATATAGCTCAGTCCTTTTTCCGTTTCCTTATAGGTCGCTCCTACTTGGTACTATACTAACTTAGCTTATTATCGTGTCTTGTGGTGTTAAGTATCTCTAATATCGACCTGACCTATAACCTAATTGATTTTTAGATTGTATTCCTATAACTAAGGCATCCCTAGTATCGCCTCGTCCTTCCCTAATAGTAGGATATCAAAAGATATCCGAATTTATTTTCCTTTAATAGTTAACTAAATAGGTCCTGTTTTGAGATTAATAATGCCGTCTCCGTAGGCTATTAGATCTCCTAAAATTATTACTAATGAATATAGGTGCTCCTTTCTCCTATGTAGTAGTCCCATTCTCTTAACTGCTGCTGGTAAGATATAGTTCCTTATTACTTTACTATCTATTAGTGCTTCAAACTGTTAATCTTGCTATTTAACTCATAAATTTAGGTATCTTCCTTAAATTCCTTTAAGGGTCTAAGGCTCTACTATTGGCTCCCTTTAGTCCTGTGGGCCTCTACTTTTCCTAACTATTAGCTACTAGATCCTGTTTATACTTGGTCCAACTTAGGCTAATACTTAGTTCGCTTTTTATCCTTAATATGCTATAGATAGGTATTTTCTAGATATTCCTACCATTATCGTCCATCTAGGCATTCTTCCGTAAGGAATCTTCCTAGTTAAAGTATTAAGTCCCCTTATTCTTAAACTTCTACTAGGTGCTAGCTATGCATATACTTAGTATTTTAGTATTTTGCCTCGTCCGTTATCCAATATATTCTTATTAGATACTTCCAATTCTTATCTTTCGGTGTCCTATACATGCTGCACATATTATCCACACATGCAATTTATAATAGTGTGTAATATACTTAGTGTCTTAGGTTAACTCTTGGCTTATCTTTATCCTTAAGTTTAAACCTTTCTTGTGTTAATCTAAGCGTTGCGACTTTATTTATAGGTACTAAGATTTGTCTCTTGCTTCTCCAGTCCTCTGATTACTCCTTTAGATCTTTTAACGTTATAATTAAGGCTTCTTTAATATAAGTTATAGCCTTTTCTGTAATTAGGTGGTCTTGGACAACTTTTTCATCCAACTATATATAGAAATCTTCCCACTTATCGTTGTGTCGCTGCCTATACCACTTTTGGTATAGCTGCTTAAGTGTATACACTCTATCCGTAAGGAAGTATCTTCTTATTACTGCGTTGTGACAGCCCTTTATATGTCATTCCTTAAATCTAGTTAGAATCCCTAGATCCTCTTCTTATTCTAGTTTAGTAAGCCACTTAGCTCTTAGTGTGCCTGCTCTTGGCCTATTAGTAATTCTTTATACTAGCGCTCTATCCCTTATACGACCTAGTAGACTAGATCTCTTATTTAGTTTCTGCTCTTACCATAAGGTAATTCTTGCTCTAAATTCCTCTATGGTTTCTTTTCTTTTGTGTCTTACAAGTAGATCCTTAAAGTCTTCATACTTCTTAATCTTGGTATTAACTTTTTAATCTTTAGGTTAAATACTATATTTAACTAGTAAGTCTTCTAGGTCTATATATCTATCTCCTAGTCTAACTACTACCTAGATTACAGATTCTCTAATCTATAAAGAAGCTCCTTGCTTTTTACCTATAGGTATCTTTATTTGTACTCCGAATTCTTAGTCCCCTAGATTCTTTAATTCTAAGCTTACTTCTAACTTAAGCTTAGCTCCCACCTTAGTCTAACTAAGCGTCCATAGTGTTCTTATTTTATCTTAAGAGTCTTAAATCTTATCTATCTTATCTTAAGAATTTAATGCCTGTAGGAAACTCTGTCCCAAGCTTATTTGTATATTCCTAAACTAAGCTACTGCCCTACTTTATTGGTTTTCATCTATTATAGGTCCTTGGGTGTGCCTTATCTTATTTTAAGAATCTTAGTTATTTTTTATCTCGTCTTAAGAATCTTGAGCCTTTAGCCTTTTGCCTTTATCAAGTAGTGAATTAGCACTAGTAGTTGTCTGCTTACTTAGTCTTTATAAGACGCTCTTCCTACCGTCTTATAAAGTAATAGATGCCGTATCTAACGGTGTTATAATACCCGTTACTAAACCTTGCTCTATGGCGGTCTTAGTCTCTACTTCTAATACTAATGTCTTAAGATCTTCTTTCTTAATATCGCTGAATGGATTTTTCCTAAAGTCCCTTTCTAAATACTGCCTTATTAACACTGTACTAAAAGTTGCTGTTAGATCTTTATTATATTTATAGAGCCTATCTTACTCTTTATAGTCTTAGGTAGCTCTTAGTTTCTCTAAACTGGGTTCTTATAGCTAATAGCTTGCGCTATACTTAGCGTCTTTATAAATTTGGCACGCGTTATTATAGCAAAACGTAAAGTGGTTAATTAAATAATCCTTTGTTCCTTATAGTATATTATCGTCCCTTTATATATATATGCCGTTTGCTAGTCTGGTTCCCTTTATTATATAGTAACTCTAACTATCTTTACAATTTCTGGCGAAATAACCCTGTTTTCCGCAATTTATATAAGCTCCCTCTTTAAACTATTTTTCTTGCTGTGAAGTCCGCCTAAATGTCTTTTGCTGCTAAGATTTCTAATTCGGCCTTTGCTTCCTAGACCTTTAATTACTTAATCCTTGTCCTCTTGGTTTTTATGGTGTCTTACTTTATCTCTTATAGGCTTCTTTAGTACCGCTTAGGTCTATTAGCTTTGCGCTATACTATAGTTTCTAACTTGGCTTTAGTTAATGCGTACTCTACGCCTTATATAACTATAGAACTCTATCCTAACCTCTCTTGGTCTATTCCCTTTGGTAGATCCTATTGTTAATCTTTATTACTTAATCTATTAATTCCCTTAGGGCGTCCGCATCTTCTATTAGAATAATTACGTCCTAGACTTTAGCCTTAAGTCCCTATTTGTACTGTGCCATAAGCGCCTTATTATTCCACTTAACTTATATTGCTAGCGTTTGGAACTGCGTTGTATACTTAATAGCTAAGGTTTATTGCGTAATATCTTAAAGCTTTCTTTCCGCCGTGGTTGTTGCCTCTAAGTCTCTAAATATCTGTGTAAGTTGCTCTACGAATCCATTTTAGCTTAAGAATATAAACCGTACTTCTTAGTTTATTGTTATTATTCTATTTGCTTGTATCTCTGTAAGGTAAGGCTTAAACTACTTAAGTACTCTTCCTAATAAGAACAATTCTATATACGCTATTTAATCCATGGGTGTTGCTAGCTTTGCTCTCTTTTACGTAACCTTAAAATATATTTACATAAGGAATCCTTTAAGCTTTAATCTCTCCCCTAAGAATCTTTTAATTAATAGTAACTTAACCTTTGCTGCTTCTATCCCATTAACCCTTTGTTTAAGTGCCGTATTATTTTCTGTTAACTAGTTAACTATTTCCTATAGTTATCCGACCGTTATATGTTGTTGTAAGTTAGTATCTGCTATACTGGTGTTACCTCCTAACCTTAAAGTAGTTGCCGCCGTTAATGGCGTTATAGTGGCTGCTTTTAGTGGCATATTGTTTGACTTTTGATACCGTAACTAGGTAGTAATTATATAACGGAACCTTGTAGCAAGTACTACAATGGGTCCTGTTATTGGGCTAGGTGTATAGGTAATGCGTAAAATTAATAATGTAATAATAACTAGTGGAGTGGTTGCCTAATAGATTAACTCTAATTATATTCTGAGAATTATTATAAGGAAGGAACTATCTAGGTAGGGACTAAGGGTCCTTAAATATATAACTGTACTCCTATGAAATCCTTCTTATACATGAGGTATGTGTGCTCCGTCTGCTCTATTATATAGATTATATAGATTATACAGATTATATAGATCTCATCACGTGACTTGGTTACTATTCCTCGTTATATGGTTCTACCGGATCTATCCTGGACCGTGCTTGTATTAACCAACTAGCTTCCTCCGACTCCTCTCCGAGTAGTCGTAACATTGTACTTAAAGCGTCCGTAACATAGGGGGGACTTAACAATATTATCAAAAGTTAGAATATCGTAATATTACACCAAAAACACTTTGATTAAGGGGTGTAGATCGTAATATAGAGTATATCGTTGTAATTAGATATCGTACTAACCAGTTTTTACTGTATATAAATTTTAAAGGGTTCTAATATATTATCTTTGCATTCTTTACTGCGATTGGTAGTTATAACTTTATTATATTAGTTTAAGGTTTATAATAAGGGCAATTTATATTATATTAAATTTAAATAGTTATATATATATTTATAAGGTAAGTAGTATTTTAAGTAATAACTTCGGCAGTAGGTTATACGGAATTTTAGTATTTCTTTTACCTAGCTAATTAAAGGGTTATATTGTTTTAGCTATCTATATCTAAGTATTACCTTATAACGCTTTAAGGATATTATAAATAGGGAAATGTATTTAAGGTATTTGCCTATCCGCATCTTTATAAGAGCGTAGTACGTTAGTTTACTATATATTAAAGGCTTACTATTAAAGCCTTATAGGCCTTAGGGCTTATTAAGTTTCTTTAAATTTAAGCATTAAGTTTTCGCGTAGTTTATATTAATAAAGCCTATATTAGTGGCTCCGCTATTTATAAGGATTTATACTTCCTTCTATTTTTTAAGTATTTAAATTTCGTTAAATATATTAAGGGAGTTATATTATATATTAGCGCTAAAAGAGCTTAGATACTTATACTCTTCCACTTTTTATCCTAAGGCGCAACTTAGCCCTAGGATAATTTGTTTTCTAAATTAACTAAAGGTAAGACACTTTATAGCGACTAAGTATAATTTATAGAATAAGTATAATTTAAGGACTAAGAGGAACTACGTTAAACCTTTTTAAAAGGGTAAGTTTAATAATTCCTTTAAATATATCCCTTTTTACCGCATCTAAAGCATTTTCTATTTACGGCTTAAGTTCTTTATTTATTAGTTCCTAAGGGTATATAGAATTAGGTAGTATTAAGGTCTATAGGGTTATATATAAGGCTTTTAGGTCTTAAAGATAGGTCGCGCTTTAGGGTATATACTAGTTTTATAGAGTTTTAAATATAAGGTATAGTTAGCTTTAGGAAATAAATCTATTTATTATATTAAAGGTCCTTATTAATTTATTAATATATTATAGCAAATTCGGGTAAATCCTTTAGCAGTTCTCTACCTACTAACTATACTCTAATTTTATCTAAAATAGCTTAACGGAGAGCAGTAACTTTAGCGGCTTTATTTTAATCTAATTTACTAATAAGGCCTAAAAATTCTATAAAAAAAAAGCTAGTAAAGTCTTGGTTCCGTTATTGTAGGTTTTTAAGTTTAGTAACAGCTATATATTTATAGCTAGCGTTATTATACGTTTATTCTAGTAGAGAGATAAAGATTTTAAAATTAATAAAGGTGCTATTATAGAAGAATAGGTCCATAGTTTGTGTAGCGTCTTTACTTAAATAAGATATTCTATAGCTAATCTTACTAGCTTTAATATAGCAAGGAAGCCACGTAGTAGTTTTTAGCGCTTTATGCCTATATAAACCATCTAAGACGGCGCAATATTTCTAAGGAAAAGGCTTTATTTTATTACGTTATTCCTACTTTATATCCGCAATAAATACAATATTAAGACAGATAGTGAGGCTAAGCGATATATATAAAACCTATCTCTATAGCAATTTCTAGAGTATATTAAAAATATCCATATAGTAGCTTTTTTAAGAGATATATATTATAATGTAAATTAGCGCACGTCTAATTATTTAGAGCTACTTATTAATATACGTTACCTAATAGTAATGTTATCCTCTATGGGTATATAAAGCTTTGCCGCTAGTAACTATAATATAGAGTTCTTTAATTATATCCAGTTCTTATAGGTTATTAATACTTATAAGCTTCTAAAATACGCCATTAAGTATATAAATATTGGACTACTAAAGTATATAATCCCCTACCTTTGCTTATACTTTACTAAAAGCCTATTAAAGAACTATATATATAATATACTAATCCTATAGCAACTAGTTAGAATAAGCGCTTATTATCTAGTGCTTTAATAGGCTATCCTTGCCAATGGTTTAGTTAACCTCTAAGGGCGGCTAGATAGCTTCTTTAAGATAGATCGCCTTAATAAACTACTAAATCTTTAACTTAAGGAGTTACTCTAAACGCGTAGGAATTCGACGTTTAGTATAAATAAGCTATTTAAATAGAGTATTCTTATAATAAGTTACACTAGCGCGCTCCGTAATATTTTTAAGCGTATATTTAGCAAACGTATAAATAGCGAATATACGACTAAGTCTTTAGCGCTAGATATCTGCTATCTTATAGATTAAATTAGAAAGGATTTAATCGTATAATATACGCGGCGCTTGGCGGATTTTAAGGCTTCTTTGCTTTTATAACGCAGATATATAAAAAAACTTGTAAAGGACGGTATAAATATATTTAACGCCTTTCTATTAACTGCAGCCGGTTTGCTATTTAATCCCCTTATATATAGCTTTAGTAATACTAATAAAAATATAGAGGTATTAGGGGAAGCTGCTAAATATATTTATATAGTTTATTATCCTAATATTATACCTATATCTCTGCTAATATATATAATAGTTAGTATATAAGTTGCTTAATAAATACTAAGAATAATAGTAATATATTGTTTTAATTTTGGATATACTTCTATTATACGTTAGCGTATATAGGACGTTAAGTTTAAGGTACCTACTATTTTTTAACTTAGATTAGAGCGGCTCTTATAGGGCGGCATTACTAATTTTAATATGTGGATATCTTATATTAGCGGTTTACTATATAACCCTTATAAGAATGGATTTAGTAAGGCTATAGATAATATACTAGAGGACTTTTAAATGTTTAGGCTTATAGTACGTTTCTATTTTAATATATTAATTAAGTTCTTTTTATTAATAATAACTCTAGCCAGTATATAATCTTCTTAGTGCGTAGTATATAACGTAGTAGTAAGCTATTTTATAGTGCGGATATATAAATATCTTATATTAGCTTATATAGATATTATTATCTTAGCTTATATAGATATTATAATATTAATTAAGTATATCTATTAAATATAAGGCGGAGACTTAATTCCTATATATATAGTAGCAAAAAGGTAAGAGCTATTGTTTTATTATTATAAACCTATAATAATAGCCAACCTATTATAACAGCTAACTTATATCCACTTATTTAATATCTAGTAGCACAGTATTATATATAAGTGTAATAATATTACGCCTTAGGAACGCAGGCTTATCCTTTATCTTACTTAGAGAATTTCTAAACTTATTTAACCAGCGGTTTATAGCTTAAATATCTTTTACTATATTAGTTGCCTATTTATAAACTATATTAATATATATAGAAATAGCAATTGTTAAATATACCCTAATAGACCTAATGCTAGCGGAAGCGGTAGTAGCAATAGCAGTACCCGGCGTGCTAGTAATTAGTAAAAGAGTTAGAGAAGCAGCGGTAAAGTAGGTACCTGTAAGGGTACTTTTGGTCCCTTACTCGGCTATATCCCGGGAGCTCTCAGGGGCTGCCAAGGCTAGCCTTCGGCTAGGCCTTGGCCACCCCTTATAAGCTCCTTGGGCTTGCAGCCTCCTTCCTCCCCCATTGGTTCGTCTCTGTACTCAGGCTATTGCCTACCCTTATTACCATATCGTCCTCTTCCATAGACTCCCTATGTGACTTATGCTCGGCTTGCCTGCTCCCTACCGTATACCCTGGCAATACTGCCTTATATTTGAACCGATCCTACACCCTTGCGGGTGGTAGCCTGCAGCAAGCCGAGGGCTGCGCCCTCGAGCAAAATCACGATTCTCCATTTTTACCTAGGACGATCGCGTTTACTGCGACACAGCAGGTACACCAGCAGACGCCTGGCAGATTGCATCCGCATAACGGTGTTGGAATACGGATCAGGTTTTCTACCTTTACCTAGGACGATCGCGTATACTATAAAGCAGCTACACCAGCAAGACGTCTGGCAGATCGCATCCGCATATTATGGTGGTAGATACGGATCAGGAGATAAGGGAGACGGTAGCTACCTGGCTAAGGGTCAGTGCTATCCGGATCGTACACGATTATCTCCTAAGGCGATTGGTATACGTATATAATCGACAGTGCAGCGGTGCAGCTCTGCCCTGACGGCGACCCGAAGGCGATTTGATTGCTATCCAAAAGCTTTTTGGCAGGAGTTAAGGGGGATCCTACGTGATTAAGCTTGCAAACACTCTATGGCTAACCGCGGTTTACTCGCTATAGAGGTCCCACCAATAGAGATTGGAAGGTTGAATGTTTTTAAAGAAATACAGCTACCCTGGAGGCTATCCGATTGCTATTTAATGGCCATCCGAAGAACTGACGGCTAGTTTTTAAAGCTATAGCTACTACTATGCGCTTCCAGATTAAATGTAATTGAGCTACGGCTTATTGATCCTACGTGATCGACCCAGAGACTCTCCGGTTATCAGCCAAAGGGCTGCCGAGACTAAACCGTAGGTGGTTATCTTATTAAGCTACGGCTTACCTTAAGAGCTTCGGCTTAGAGATCCTATGTGATCTCGTAAGCTACTGCTTGCTTTAAGAGCTACGCCTTATTGAGATTGTAGGAGGTCTCGCAAGCTACTGCTTGCCTTTAGAGCTACGGCTCGCCTTAGAGCTACGGCTCATCTTAGGGCTACGGCCTGACCCGGAGACCCTCCGGATATCAGCTATGGGGCTGCCAAGACTTAATCGTACACGATTGTCTCTTCTGAAGTTATAAGCTTAGCTTATGAGATCCTATTGCGGTTAAATGCCATCCTTAAGCTATAGCTACAGCTTTAAGAGCTACGGCTCGCCAAAGAGCCACGGCTCTGAGATCTAGAAGATCTCGTAAGCTACGGCTTACCTTAAGCTACGGCTCATTGAGATCATAGGTGGTCTCATAAGCTACTACTTGCTTTAAGAGCTACGGCTTAAAGATTGTACGCGATCTCTCTGTAAGGCTTTGGTCGCTCCAAAAGCTCTAGCTTACATCCAGAGCTACAGCTTGCCCAAGAGAATGGCAGCAGCTTAAAGATCCTACGCGATTATCTCTGTAAAGCTTTGGTTGCTCCAAGAGCTCCAGCTTGCTTTAAAAGCTCATAAGACCCTATCGATATCTCTCCGAACCCCTTCCGGGACGAGCCCTTTATAATCTCCCACTACCGTAAGGTAATGGAGGGGGTTGACCGCAAGAAGGGGGGGGAATGTAAGGGATATTCTTGCGATCAAGCTGGCTCCAAGTAGAGACTATCTGGCTGTCAGCTATAGAGCTGTTGAGACTTAATTACAGGCGATTGTCTCCAAGACTGATCGTATACGATTAAGTCTTACCCACCAGCAGACGCTCTTTTCCTACCTAAAATAGGCCCTTTTTCCCACTGGGTTTTGGCCATAGGTTAAGGTTTTTATCAAGGCTGCTTGGCTGGTCCTTTTCCCCTATTTCTTTATTCCCCTGTACAAGCAAGGCTTCTGCACTGCTTACCTTTTTGTATATAGAATCAATCTATTGGGATACGGGCTGGGGGCCAGCCTAACCAAGGGGGGGGTAATGTAAGGGTACTTTTGGTCCCTTACTCGGCTACATCCTGGGAGCTCTCAGGGGCTGCCAAGGCTAGCCTTCGGCTAGGCCTTGGCCACCCCTTATAAGCTCCTCGGGCTTGCAGCCTCCTTCCTCCCCCATTGGTTCGTCTCTGTACTCAGGCTATTACCTACCCTCATTACCATATCGTCCTCTTCTATAGACTCCCTATGTGACTTATGCTCGGCTTGCCTGCTCCCTACCGTACACCCTGGCAATACTGCCTTATAGTACCTCTATAGCTATAGGTACTACTATAAGTAGGAGTCTTAATAGGGGGGAGGCGTAGTAACGTAGGTGGTAATAGTATAAGAACGAAGCTATCCAAATATTAGTAATATCCGTATTATTAATATATAGATACTATACCTTCTTAGTAAGCGTTTTAGCTAGATTACTAGCAGAAGCTAATTTTGTATATTTTTTGCTTTAAGGTATAACCAGCTCTAAATTTAATAAACTTTTCTATTCGCGTATTAGCTAATAGAATAATAGTATATTATTAGCACGTACCTTTCCGTATAACCTACTGCCTATATAATATCTTAAGCACGCACCCCTAAAATAAGGCCTGGAGTCCTTATAAACGCGATATTTATGGCTATACTTCTTATATAGAGTATATAGCGGATTGCGTAGCTTACTAAAGCTACCTTTAATATTCTAGACGTGTGTTAATATTTACTAGTGACTTTCCTTTATATTTTTCTAAACACTAGCTTTTAGAGTATACTATTTATTCGCTAATAGTACTTAAATAAAAAGGCGCTTATTTATATTTATGGTACTATAGAGATTATAAGGGCTGTGGAGATTGTAAGGGCTATAGAGATTATAAGAGTTAGTGTTATTAAGATCCTTATCTTTACCGCTATCTAAAAATTCGCTATCTAAAGAAACCTTATAAATGTTTAGGTTACTATAAGAGGTAAATTAGTAGATAAGATATTAAAATAGTACAACTAACACATACAATTTAATGGCTATTTTAGCCTTTAGGTTAATATTAGCAGCCTTTTTAGCCTACTTTTTAAGAAAAGAAGATTATTAAGCCTTATTAAGCCTCCTTTTAGAAGTATTAGGTAGTAGTAGTAGAGAGGTAAAT
>Ga0307515_10013338_pt1 | contig 15374 bp, 8 predicted proteins | sample 17_EM_MG_FD_194513 | JGI IMG/M metagenome (GOLD analysis project Ga0307515, IMG submission 194513) | Populus trichocarpa ectomycorrhiza microbial communities from riparian zone in the Pacific Northwest, United States - 17_EM | ecosystem: Host-associated > Plants > Roots > Unclassified | place... | reverse complement strand
AATCATTCTTAACCAAACACATTAAACTACTTTTTATTCAACCTCAATTTCAACCACAGTTTTAACCAAACACCTATTTTTTCAAACCAACCACAACTAAAAGTACTTTTTTTAAAACAACTTTTTTCAAACCACAACCACAACAGCTACCGCAATACCAAACACACTTTTTGTGTGGGCATGCATCGGCCAGGACTTGGATTAGAAAATTGCATTGCTTGGTAAGAGTGATTGTGGTACCGAGCTCAAGGTATTTTTAAAAAATAATTTTTATTTAAAAATATAATTTTTTTATTTAACAATTTGATTTTTTTTCAAAAAAATTCACTTAGCATATATTGATATTTTTTTTTAGAATTAAAAACAAATTTAGAGAGTTTATATAAAAAATAAAAAATGTAGAATTAAAAAAAAACAAATTAAGTTTAATTGTTAAAGTTAACATGATGACAAATCATTCATGTTTTTCTACGGGATCAAAAGAGGAAGTATGATATTTTTGTTAAGTTCATCATAATTTTGACAAATTAAAAATTCTATATCAAAAGAATATGGTTACCGGTCATTTTCAAGTTTGTGAAGAATATATGTTTGATAGAGGGCAAAAAAGTCATTAGAGATTATTCATTTTAATATTTGTGGGTCATAGTAAAGATTAAAAAAAAAATATAATCACCTTTATTGAATATTATAGTTAAAAAAATTGTTTTTTTAGGGTTTGGTGACCACCTAAAACTTGTGCGTTCTGAATTACAATTTTTTATTCATTTTAATATGTCTAGGAATATGATAATAATTATTTTTTAATATATTTTTTATTTATAAATATATTAAAATAATATTTTTAAATTTTTTAAAAATTATTTTTGATATAGTATATTAAAACGATCTAAAAATATAAAAAATAATTTAAAATTAAAAAAAATTAATTTTAAAAAAATACTTTAAAAAAAAATAAACACAAACTTAATGTACATACAAGCAATTAAGCATTACATCATAATGATATAATAAGTGTTTAGAAGTGTGATAACTGTTAATTTTTAAAATATTTTTTATTTAAAAATATATTAAAATAATATTTTTTATTTTAAAAAATTAAACGTTAAATAATTTATAACTAAAAAGTGTTTAATTATGTTTCAAACATGGGTGGGTTGAATTTGATGGACCCATCGGCCGAACGTGTGGTTTATGAAAAGTCTGCTAACCAGCCGCAACCTCAACTTCCATCATCCACCGACAGGCTCCAGAGAAAAAAAAAGCAGTTGGATAATAATATCACTCTCCCAGCCAAATCGATTCAAACGTTCTCTCCTCTACTGTCAAAAATTGAATTGCACTCGTTTCTTCTCACCTATCAGATCCCTCCTCCCTCTCACACACAAAAATTTGAGATCACAATCACTGCAAAAAGTTCTCTCCTCTACTGTAAAAAATAATTCTGTGTCTTCTCCGAAGAAGGAAGGTGGTTTTGGAGCTTGTATTGGGAAAGGGTTGGAAAAAGTTTGCTCCTTTAACTGGGGTAGTAAGAGAGATTAATTTAATACTTCTGCAGAGCAAAATTTTCATATTTGTTTGTTTTCGGAGAATGGACTACAGCATAGGAAAAATAGAACACAGTTATGAACCAGTAAGAACTCATACCATGGTTGACATATGGAAATTCACTGGATTCATTTTTCCATTTCATTGCTGTTTATTTTATCTATTGAATGTCTAGTAACACAGATTTTCTTGTTTACATTTGGCAAGATTCACGCGTACAGTTTCTGTTTCTGATGGGAAAGCTCTGATATTCTATTTTAATTTTACAAGAAACATTTTGGTTTGATCATTGTCAGCTTTTTTCCCCATTGACTAGGTGGGTCTGAGCTCAAGACTTCTTTAAGGGAGGGGGGCCCTGCATGCCACCCAATAAATCTTGTTGAGTTGGTGCGTCTCAGGAAAATTGGCGAACCATTTTATTCTCTGATAGATAGCAAATAGAATTCTGCTTTTGCACTTCTGTCTCCCCATGATTCTTCCAATTTCCCGTAAGGGATTGAAGTGTAGATTCTATTAGTCAGGTATTCAAGAGAAATCTTACAAAATGAAGATTTAAAATTAAATTTTTTCCTGAAAATAAAAAATTCAACATTTTTAGAAATGCGGTTACCAAACACATTAAATTGTTTTTTATTTAACCTCAATTTCAACCACAGTTTTAACCAAATATATATTTTTCCAAACCAGTCTAAAATAAAAGTATTTTTTATAAAACAACTTTTTTAAAATCACAAACACAACAACAACCTTAATACCAAACACAATTTAAAAAAACCAAAATAATATTAATTTGAAATAAAAAAATTAAAACTTTTTAAAAATACTTTTGAAACATAAAAATAAATCATCATTATGCAGTATAAATTCTTACATTTGCCATAAATCGCCAATATCATCTTAATAGAACAAAAAAAAAAAGAAAAAAAAAAGGCAACGATTAGATTGTTGTTGTTCCGAGTATCACTTAGCACTCCTCCAGAACTATCACAAGCGACGTAAACCGTCATCTCTAAAAATTTTATGTTGAGTTATCTGGAATTGCTACTTGATTGTAACTTAAATTTTAATCATGGAATCCTCAATTATACATATATATTTAAATGATTTGTTTTCAAGCATCAATCATACCTTTTCTGCTTCTCCTTCTTTCTCTTCCAGCACAATATTACAAATAATTGATAGCTAAGAGGGACATAGAAATTAGAAATACAAAACTGTACAGAATGCAAAAAAAAAAAAAAAACTTTGTGAGTACCTTCGAGGCTCCCTTCTTGGTGGACCAAAATCAATACATAGTAATTATATGATTGTTGAGATATTAGTTAAAATTCTAGTTTTAGAAAGAAAAATCTTATAAAAAAAATTATGTTTAGGATGCTTTTAATTATATACAAAGTTTATATAAAAAAAACTATCTCTAAATCAACTTGATTAAAACAAAAAACAAATAAAATTATTAAAAAGACTCTAAAAACAAGTTTAGTAATTTTTATTTTCAAGGATTGAAGTCATTTCACTGTTTTACAAAATAAAAAAACCTTCAAACGCTATTTTAAGATTTTTTTAAAAGACAATTAAGGTTTTTTATTGTGTTAAAAAAACAGAAGAGTGATTTATTCCTAATTAATTTAATAATATGATATAAACTTGGTGAAAAAATTATTTTGTTTTTCAATTTATATTTATTAACCTATCATATGAATGGTAAAAACTATTAAAACAATTCAATTAACACAAAAATAAATATGAACATAAAAGAGAAGGAGGTTAAAATTCTCCTTAATTGATTTGTCTTAAAGTTCTTGTTTTAATCTAGATACAAAAAGCTTATATATATAGATTAAATTAAAAATATTATTTTAACAAAAACATCATTAAAATGTAGCATGAATTATGATCCATAATATTTTACTATATCTATTAATGTTTTTGATAAGCGAGCTGCCATTCATGGAGATACATATTTTTAATATTGTTTTTTTAGATCATTGACGGAGACTCTACCATGAAATTAGTTTTATATGACGGGTCCACCATGTTGAACTGTTAAGCACTTTTGTTTTCATGAACACTAAACACTAATTAGCACTGGCTAAATAATTACAATTTGGAAGCTATTTAATTTCAGGTCCATAAGAATCAGAGGAAAAATCAAGCAACAGGTAAAAAATAGTTTACCGCGTTCTAAACAACTGACTTGGTAAAAAATATACAGAGATTAGAGAATGACCGTATATTTTGAAACAAATTCAGAGCAATGAGGTTCTTAGGGATATTCTGAAAACTAGGCTTAAAATATAGAATCAAATTGAGCTAATTTCCCGATGTTTTACGAATATGAATATATTATTCTCTATTAAACTTATCCTATATGAATTCATAAAAGAATTCTAGCATGCCATGGATAACAAAATAGTTCTTGTAACAAAAGACACACACACAACTTATCGAACACCAAAATGAAACAGCATCACAAACACCCGACTTGTCCATAACATAAACTGCGAAGTTGAGGGGCTATCTGTCTGTGCATGTCAACCATAACTTATTACACATATATGTTCGATATATAAACTGATAAAGAAGAGGACAGGAGCAGCCTGCGCAGGGCGCCAAATCAACCACTCCCTGATCGATAGTGAACATACTTTGTTGAAGTCCCTGCAAATATCAAATGAAAAACCTTCATTATTGATGCGTTTTTCTTAATTTGAAGCCTAAAGGTTTCCTTTCCTTTTTGTTTTTAAATCTTTCTTAGGGCAACATTGGAGAAAGTTGCCAACTACCCTCAGGAACCTAAAACTGCTAGCAATAACTGAGAATATGATGTTGCCTCACTCAATAATTTAAACCTTTGATTGAGTGATTCTTCGAGATAGCCAAGTTAATTAGAAAATGAGATGGGCTAACTCTCCCTCTTACCTCCACTTCGCAAGTTGTTTTTTTTTTTTTTTCCTTATGTCAGAAAAGGTGTTGGATTCTCTTAAATTTAAACAACATTAACAAGGGTACCTTGTCATGAAGGGGTGCTCCACGCCCCTTCATTAATGTTCGTCATTATTCAACTTGTCACACAAAGCTTCGTTTATAATCTGGAGTCTCTTGGCTTTACGTTTCCACTTTTCAATCTCTTCGACAAGCTCGACTGTTTTCATGATGTCTGGATATTTCAATGAAGTCATTAGCTGCTCATTTTTGCGCTTCAGCTGTTTGTTTTCTTCCACAAGACCAGTAGCTTCAGAGCTAGCAACCTGTAACACAGTTAGAATAAATTCATCATATAAAGAGAATTGTTAAAAAATCCATGCTAATAATAAAAAAAAACCCTCGAATGAGAATAATAAGATTTGAATTTATAATTATTTGATCATTAAAAATCTGGTATCATGATTAAATAATCATTTTAAGTACAGTTTAATGATATTGAGAATTAATTTAACTAGCTGCTAAATTAGTTACAAAATTCCCAATAGTATCTTAATTGCATCCTTTTCTTTTCTTTTCCCTTAACTGCTTTCACAATATTGGATGGGTTCCAACAGTGAAAAGTCTTAGGACAATGCAGGGCCTGTTTAACGCCATAGAGATGGTTTAGTGAGACGGAGTGATGGATAAGAACGGCATTGCAAATCTTGGACTAATTGTCTGTTTTGTGATTTCCTTTCAAGATTTGTGTATTTTGCCGTATTGCTCCTTTGTTGAAAGTATTCGTCAAATAAAATAGTTTGATTCAGTTAGATGATTGCAACGAGTAGCAGATTAGGAGAAATGAGCATACTTACTAGTTTCTCAGAAAGCACGTCCACCTTTGTGTTTTGGCCTTTAAGCTTGTTATTCAAGCGGCTAACTTCTTTCTCGAAGTGGCTAACTTTCTGTACGAAATTCTTCAGTTTTCTTTTCATCTCAACTTCTCCCTCTTTTAAGCTGGCATTGTCTTTCCTTAATTCGTTGTTCTCTTCGGTAACCTTAACCAACCTTTCCTCGTTTTCTCTTCTCGTTTCCTGTGCGGTATACAGAACAAGAGGGTACAAACTAATTATAATGGACAATAACGATACAAAATTATGGGTTGAGAGAAAATTAATGTTGTATCACCTCCTTTTTTGCCCGAGATTTCCTGTCACTCTCTTGTTTCCTTATTCTTTTCTCAAGATCAGCATTGCTTATGTTTGAAGACTGAGAACTTCCTGGTTTAGCCAACGGGGAAAGGTTCATCTGAGCACTAATGGAGGGATTCACAGTGTAAATAGCACCTGCATTTCCCAACATGTGAAAGTGTTTGGTTGTGCCGCGTTCCAAATTTAGAAGAACAAAATCTTGGTGGGAGTTGTTAGTCTTAGCTTGTATTGAAACGTAAATATTAGCTACAAGGGAGTAAAACCAAAATATCTTACGTCTCATCCAAAAACTTATAACTTTTTGCCTGATTTTATAGCTTAACTCACATTTATGTTTCCTTCCTCCCTAGCTAAGATTTTTCAAACAGCTTTTAGCTAGGTACGTATAAATTTTATTAAACAAATGAAAAATATACAAGAATTGCCATGATCGATGCAACAGACTCATAGCCAAGATCTTAAACTTAATGTCCTTAGGATTTTCATAAAATAGTACTAAAAGTCAATTTTATCAAGGGTAGCCGAAGCCTATGTGATGATGAGCTCGCTCATTTTTCAAATAACAAGAGCAATCCAAATTTAATTATACCTTGTGGTTGATCCAACCGATGAGGGAGTTGAACATTCACCAATCCATGTTTCATTGCATAACTAGGAGCTGTCCCAAACTGAAATGAGCATGCTAGAAGTGGATTTAAAAGCTTAATTAGAAAAACAAATCCTTAAAAGACATTTGTATTTTTCTTAAAGAAACATAAAATCAACAAAACATAGACCAGCTATATAATAAAAGCTTCTAGTGCTTAGCCCATGATGATACGTTTGTGTATGTTTCATACGATGAGTGATCAGAATTCCTACCATCAGGTTGAGCTGACTGGTTATGGTTTATTTGAGTGTTCACCGATTGGATTAAGTGCCCATGCCCATGACTTGGAAACGTATTTGCTCCATGTTCTGCATTCAAGATTTTGAAACTCAAATCCGAAAGAGATATCTAAAGTTTGCTCAAAGAAAAATATATGCTAGCAAAACACTAGCAGCTAAAGTTTCTGGCTAGCCAGCCTATCGTGATAAAAAACCAGCAGCTTGCATTGAGCCCAAAAGGTTAAATTTATGAGTGAAACCTTAGAACGGTTTTGTATTAATTATAACATACTAAAATCCAAAAACACACACACCTTCTGGTTGAGCCGAATATTGGTCCATGGGTATTTGATCATTCACCAATCCGTAGTTCAGTTCATCACCAGTACCATACCCGTCCAAGAAGTCTACCACAGTAAGGTTCGGTGTTAGAACATGTTAAACCCTACAAAAGATTTCAAGAACTTTCCTAGAGAGAAATGCGTGTGTGTTAAATAATTAACAAATAGAAAGCTAGAGCTTCTTGCAGCCTACGATGATGAGCTTACAATATTTGACATTTAAAAGGTAATCAAAATGATCCATAACGTTTAGTTAGCCTATGATGATAAACTGTTACATATTATCCCTCTGCTGTAGACCCCCACATATTTACATGCTGCTAGCATTCCTGTTCTCGAATATTTCTATGAGGCCATCCCTGACATTCTGCTTAAAAAGGTTTCTAGTTCATGCTATTAAAAATAAATAAATGAAGTCCTATATGTTTCAAAAAGTTTACTAAATGACAGAGTGCCAAGCGTATAGTAGATCTGTTTACAAATCCTAAATGAAAAAAAAAGAAAAAGAAATTATTCACCCAAAGTACTGATGAGTGTTAATCCATAACTGATCTGGCTGGCCTTTTCACATCAATCTAACAGAAGCATAAGAAAACTCTGTTTCTGTGTTAAAGAGATAGAGTCGAGATTCCAAGGAAGAGAACAACAACTAGTACTGGTAGACGAACATAATCAGTCATGCTATTCATAGGTAAGACCTTCATATAACAATCAATAAAGTTCTTGAACGATGAAGACTAGTCATTTCTCTCTCTCTCTCTTTCTCTTTCTCTTTCTTTTCTCTCTCTGTTTTTTTTTCTCCTGTATGAGAAGATTAAAAAAAAACTTACTTTGAGCGTCAAAGAACTTTGGGCGAGACATGATTAAGATCCCCTTTTTGATTAAGATCTGCAGAAACCAGAGAACAAAACTATGGATCAAGTTGACAAAATTCTAAATGATTGTACAACGTTTCTGGTGAGGGAGAACAGGTTTTTCTGATCAAGCAGTAGTAGATATATCTTACAGAAAAATTATGAAATGGAAATTAAGCAGAACAGCTACCAGAGCTTGATTATGAAAGAGCTGAGGATGCACCCAAGCTTTGATGAACTATGTAGGTTCCTGAAGAGGGGGACGTCGGCCAGTCCTAGAAACAGGCAACGTTGAAGACCAAGGGTGGTGCTCTTTCTTAGAATTCAGTGGCTCGAAAATCCAATCCGTCAAAATATAATGACAAAGGTTTATGAAATCCATTTTAAGATGGGATTACTGGATTTACGATACCGCACGAAAGCAGGTGAGAGGGTGAGGAATAGTTGCCCCATCCGCTCGACCTTCGCGCTACTAACGAGCTATACATCTGATTAAGATGGGCTTTTACTGTATATTTTTCGCAACCATGCTGGTAAGAAAGTAGCTGGTAAAACTCTCTGTTTAATTTAGTGAATATTACTGGAGCTTTTGTTGTTTGACAGGGTGCGTAGTAATACTTTGCCGACTTTTATATTGCACAGAACTATTCTCAACATATAAACTTTACCTGTGAAAAACCTCAGCGGTTGTTTATCAATTTTCTCTTTCTTTCACCTAATCTGGTGACTCTCTCACTCTTTAAAACTCAAGAACTAAAATCAAATTTACAAACTGAAGGGAGTTAAAAGAAAATTTGACAAAATCCGAAAACCTAAAGGGCACCGACACAAAAGTTTTTTTTTTTAATTTTAAAAGGCCTCCCATTTTATTTGGTCCCCTTCTTTTCAACAATAAAGCTGCTTTTTTATTTTTATGAAATCGAGTGTAAATCCAGTAGCAAGATTTTATTTTTAAGATTGAGATAATATATAATAAGTATATAAAAATAAATTATCAACCTCAAACTTCAATTAAATCAGCATTAAATCATCAATTTGAAAAAAAAATCGATGACCAAAGAAGAAAACAAATGAAGAAAGAGGACCGCAATTGACATCATATTTTTCTTAAAAATAAAAGGCATGTCTGCTATATTTTTCATATATTTTTTAATTTTAATCCTCTTATATTTAATTTCTTGCAAATACCAATTTTAAATTTTATTTTCATTAAATTGAATATAATACCAGGATGTTTTTCTGAGATCGTGATAACTACATAAAAAATAAGTTCAAATAAATTATCAATCTCAAATTTTCAATAATACATTATTAAAAAATAAAATTAAAAAAAAATCATCAAAAAAAAAAAAAGTAAAACACTATGCGAAGCCTCTTCTAGTTATTTTTTTTCTCTAACATATCATTCTTTAAAAAAAGACTTTCATCTTTATTCTTTATTTTATCCACTCCCTTTCATAATAATAAAGCTATATTTAATTTTTATTTTCAACTTTACTCTTCATTATCATTCAGATTTTAATTTTTTTCAATCAAATATTAAGAAAAAAAAGAAAGAAGAGGAAATGGGTTCATTTCCATTCTGATCCTTATCATTAATATTTTATCCAACAGAACCTTAAAAACACGAAAAAATCTATGATTGGTGTCCGGTTTGCCGATGAAAAAACAAAAGAACAATTACAATTAAAGAATCAATAAGAGAAAAAGCCGTCATGGATAATCATAAAGTTGATGCTATACGACAAGTAGCAAGACACGGTTATGCGTAGCCACGAGGAGCCATAAACGAAGAACGAGGACCTGTTGCCAATTGCAATAGAAAACTACATTGCGTGGTGGGTCCGCCGAGTGACAACCCACCGCTCTAGACTGGGAATAGAAGACCCATTGGTTGATCAACTATCAAGGAGAGGCACAAACATAGATGGTAATGGAGAGAGGGAGGTGCCTGGAGGCTTCACTCGGCGAACCAAACCTAGATCTATTTTTTTTTTTTTAAAATGGGACCTGTATAGGGATCATGAATGATGATTATACGATAGGCATAGGTGTAGGCACTGAAGACATAATTCATAGTCAATTTTTTCGTAGAAGTGTTCCTAATGTTGATAAAAAAATTCTTTGATGGAATCCTTTTCTTTAAAAAAAATTATTAAATGGTTGTTAGAGTTTGTGCATTTTTAATTGAAGAAATTTTTTTAATTATTAGAAGGTAGAATTTACAAGATAAAAACTAACTTCTGATACCGAATACTTGTAATATAATATTTTAGAAGATAGAACTCGTCTTGGTAAGCCTATAATTTTATTGAATAATTTGAAATGGATGTCTTGTAAAGTTGAAAGTGTGGATAAAGAAATGGATTGCTATGAGAAATCTTCAGTTCTAAATTAATGCACACGAAGATGAAAAAGGATGTGGACGGCAAGGAACGTGAAGAAGTTAATCTTCTAGAAGAAGCTCAAACATTATTGCTTGGTGGAGACAACGTTGACATAACAGAAACAAAAGAACCAGATGAGCAGCGGAAGAAATTAATTAATGAGGTGGTCTCTGAAGAGGTCGCTAGCTCTACACATATATGGTGGCTGAATGGAGAAGCAGAGGAACATGGAATAATCCGAGGGCTCATTACATGATGGTTAATTATGGGATGTAACATCATTAATTTTGTAGTATTTCGGGTGCATGTTTCAATGCTAGGCTGAGCATAGAACGTTGATAATTTGGATGAGCATAGCATTTGTCCTTGTGCTGATATATTGTAGCATCTCTTTGAATTTTACTGACTTGATGAAGAGTGAAAGACAACAAAATTCTTCGGGTCTTAAAATTTTATAAAGAAGACTTTGAAATAAGATTTTTAAATATCGAAATCGGATGAAAAATAGCATATAATAAAGTTATTTAAACAGGAGCTAAACCGACCCTGCTAGTTAATAAAAACCTAAACCAAAGAACATATATAATCAAGAAAACACTACTCCTAAGAAAAACTATTGATTGTAAGAGCTAAAAATATGATACGACATGCATGTTGATTCGAACATCGAGGCAACACATTCAGCAACTGGAATTATAATAGATTAATAAAGTTGACAAATATATATATATATATATATATATATATATATATATATATATATATATATATATATACGTACATCAATAATGATAATGGTTCCATCGACTCTCCAGGCAATTATTTTATTTTATTTTGTTTAATCTCTTATACTCCAAGTGCCTGAAATATATATATGACCACAGGTTGTAGTGAGATAAATCGTGCAGAACTGCGAGCGGCGGGAGACCTCTCTCTTCTGTGGATCAAACATCTTCAGTCATCAGAATAATAACTATATTGCGAAGAAATATTTAACTCTGAAAATTTGCATGAACCGACAACATTAAACCAGTACCTTGTGATGCTAGTTCTGCGGTCCAAGCTGGTCCTTCTCGTTGTTTATCTTTTCACATAAAGCATCGACTATCACTTGCAAGGAGTGTTTTTCATTTTCTAACAGTGCAATTTTCGCTCGAAGCTGAAGTACACTCAAGCTTTCTGGATTGTTGATTTTTCTCGTTAACAGATTAATGTCATGTTTGAGCTGTGCATTTTCACGCTGGAGATCTTTATCATCGGAGCCACCCTGACCAAAAAATGATTAAAATAATAATGAATAGTTACCCTATAGATAAAATGAGTCAATCAAAGAAAAACACTTTTGATCAGAATGTCATCAGCCTCATTTTCTATCTATTAAGATCTTGTTTGACGTAAGATTTCACCACTAGGAAAAAAATTGACGCGAGAATCCAGTATGAATTTGTTGCTCGGAAGAGATCCTAACGTGGTTAATTCTGTAAAACCAAGTCACCGTATAGGGCATATAAATAGAAGAACCGGGATAACCTATGACTTGCCTGTCTATATCCCCGAAAGGATAATTAAATCAACAATCTAACAGCAACTGGCCTTCAACTTTTGAGGAACATACACGGTCGCTGTCCAGGAGAAAGCAGGAGCCCCTTTTCTCGAAACATAGTCTGTTGAAACCGAATCCTAACTGGTTACACAGTGAAGGGAAATTACAGGAGCAGCGTAGTGGTGGAGAAGCACTGCGTTGGAGAAGTAAATTAGTTTCCTCTAGTCAATTCCATTATGCAGGTGGCTTCGATATCATCTACTAGATTAAGTAGTGTATCAAAGGATAGACTGCTATAAAAAGCAAGTAATTTCTTGGGGAAAGAGAATTAGAAGGCTCTCAATTAGTGAGGTCAAGGCTTGGCTTTGATGACAAACTACTACTTGCTCTTGACCCTCGTTATTCTTTAGAGAAACTACGCTTCCAATAAATTCCTTTATAGTTAAACCAAAATCGTAGAAGGTGAGATCAACAAATGCTGGTTAGCGTAGCATGCTCTGCTTTCTCCAAATCCTTCTGCTGTTAAGACTCTCAGATGAACTCCTACTTCCTTTCATATTGAGTAGGGAGGCAGATCCTGAACTTCTTGGAAATAATTCTCCTCAAATGACATTTATATGGCGGATTCATGACTGGAATATGGAGCTCTTTTTGTTCCGGTAGTTGAAGCTCTGTACCCCCAGAGGTACACGAGTGATTTCATGCTATTTTAAGCACTTCCATTCTCAAATGCCCTTTAATGATAGGTCAAGATCATGGACTATCCACGTTAAAAAATAAGTAGCAATTGAAGAGAGTGTTGGTGAAATTATTTCATATGAAATAATTACAAGAAAAAACAATCTATGAAAAAGTGACGATTTACTTTCTCTAATCTTATTCTTCTATTAAAACCTCTACTGAGTTATTTATTTATTAATTGTTGCTAATAGACTGCAAGTAGTTAATTTTGTAAGACAGATAGCAAGGGAAGAAAATGGAGAAACACTTACTAGTCGTTTCGAGAGCACTTCCACAACCGTATTTTGTCTATGCAGCTGGCTCTTTAGTTGGCCAAATTCCTTTTCAAGTTGTTTCATCCCATCTTTTTGATGTTGCAAAGTTTGTACTAGCTGCGTTCCTTCATTTTTTAAATAATTATTCTCTCTCCTTAAACCATCATTTTCTTTGGTAAGTGCATCCAATTTTGTCTCGGTCTTCTTTTTCATTTCCTGCACAAAAGAAACAAATAGATTAGAGAGAAAAACATAAATATGTAAGAATAAATTGTTCTGTTGTCATACTTAAGAGTGAGCATTGGTTATGTTAGTGCTAGTATGAAAGATTTATAGAAGTATTATTTATATATCTTATCATAACAGTTAATTATGTGAAGTTTCAAGATATAATTTATATTATTTTCTAATTAAAACATCCCCTCAAGTGAAAACTCTTTAAGTTTGAAACTTGCATAAGTCCATATCACCTTATGCTTGATTTTTATCAAATAAATAGAGATGATAGATTTGAACTCGTGACCACTTAGTCATCAAGACTCTGATATCATATTAAAGAACCATTTCAATCCAATAACTTAAACAGGTGAAATTCCAAAATATAATTTATATTATTTTTTAACAATGACAAGATAGCCTGACCAAGAATGCATATATCACTTCTTCAAAAGAAATTAAAGCCTTTCCTTGTTGTAAGTTATAATAAGGATTGACACAATATTGAAAAAATAAAACATTCTTTTATAATTTATATAGTGAACTTTGAAAAGGGTTAATAACCAACTAAAATATATATAAAAAGAGGGGTATCTAGCTAGGACAAAAAACACATTTGAAAAAAAAAACGGATCTCATCCAGGTTTTGCCGAGTCGTCAAGGTCGCGAGTCAACCCGGCAGGTCGACCAGGTTTTTGCTCATATCGGTCTTCTGCCTTACCCAGACTAGTCCAATCACCAGGTCTCGGATCAACTCGAAAGGCCGGTCCAGGTTTAATAACTATGTTCGATATAATTGTTACAAAGCTCAAATATATAAATATTCAACACTTTTAAAATTAACAATATAAGGAGATTACAATCTCTAACTATTATAATCTAAAAAAAATTAATTAACTCTAAACACAAAACCTTTTTTTGTTTATCAAGAATTCATAAAATAAATTGAAGATTAAGATAATTTTTATAAAAGATGCTGAGCACATTTTATTTATTATTTGATTTTAAGTTAGTTATCTTACTAACATCACCTTAACCTTCATCATTATTGGTACCATATCATCATCATTATACATCATCATTATTTCATTATCATTTTATTTATTATTTGATTTTAAGTTAGTTATTTTACTAACATCACCTTATCATTATTGGCACTATATCATTATCATCTTATCATTATTATACATTATCATTATTTCATTACCACTGTATTTCTCACATCATAATTATTAAATACCAAAAACTTTATTTCATGTAAAACATTTTACACAAAACATATGTCCCTTAATTTAAATTAGTTACTACGTACATAATAAGTAAATATATTTTATTTATATGAAATGATTTGTAACTTGTACATGTGCAAAGATATATTTTACTAAAATAATAATTAAGTTTAAAAAATAAAAATAAAATATATAAGGTATTAGCATAGACATACTCATCATCACTATTATTTACTCAATAAAACATTTATAAATACAATGAAAAATACACAAAAAGTATATTATAACATTATTTGTCTCGCAAATTGCATCACAAGGCTTTGAAACTGAGTATTGTATAACACTATGATCTTAATATATGTGTGTATAAAAAAAAAAAAAAGAAATTAAGTCATCTTTTTTAACTAAAAAAAGCCGCCCAAAAAAGTAGTTAATTATCCTTTGCGTTATATTGTTTTTAGAACGAAACCGTTTTCTTTTAAATAATACATAATTTGATTTAAATCTAAAATATGTGACAAAAACACTATATAATTTAATTTTAAACCAGATATAATTGTGCTGTAAAAGAAAAGGGAGAGAAAAATGCTAATCCAAGAATCTAGTGTCTATAAACTCGGTAGGTAGGTGTTTTCTTTCAACAAAAAAAAAAAAAAAAACATGGCAGGTAGCTAGTTTACTTGGTTTTTTTTTTTTAATTAAACCAAGGGTATCCCGGGGCTTTTTGACCTGAGAATAATTCCCTTTCAAGCCGGGAGCATGAAGGTGAAATCCCTCCCGATAATAAAATTTTATTTAAAAATATAGTTAAAATTATATTTTTTTAATTTTTTAATTTTTTTATTAAATTTTTTTTATATTTATATTTTTAAATTGTTTTGATATATTAATTTTAAAAATAATTTTTTTAAAAAAATTATTTTAATATATTTTTAACTAAAAAAACATTTTAAATCGTAATCATTTATACATTCTAAAATAGAAGAAATACGTTTTTAATGGATTACAATTGTATTCTCGTCCTATAGGATAGAGGTCACTTTCACCACCTCAGCTAATTGTTTGTAGTTTACATTGTTTTTATCATATGATTTTCACTCCAAAAAAAAATATATATATATATATATATAAAAGTTATGTCATGCCTTCAACGAACTCTGGACCCCAACAAAAAATTAATAAAAGTTAATTTTCATAGTTCTTTGATTCCAATTATTATGAGATAAAATGGATGAATTTATTTTTTGAAAAAATATGTTAATTTTCTACTCAAATT
>Ga0307515_10013337_pt1 | contig 15375 bp, 2 predicted proteins | sample 17_EM_MG_FD_194513 | JGI IMG/M metagenome (GOLD analysis project Ga0307515, IMG submission 194513) | Populus trichocarpa ectomycorrhiza microbial communities from riparian zone in the Pacific Northwest, United States - 17_EM | ecosystem: Host-associated > Plants > Roots > Unclassified | place... | reverse complement strand
AGTAAAGAACCTGCATTTCTTAATTACTACTAGTATTTGTTCTTCTTATAGTCTTTTTAAAACCCATTTAATATATTCTCTATATTCTTCCTTAGTCTTTAAGTAGATTATAATATTATTAAGATATACTATAACAAATTTATCTAAGTGTTCCCCTAATATATTATTAATACACTTCTAAAATGTTACTAGCGCGTTTATAAGCCTAAATTGTATAACTAATAGTTTATATAGTCCTTTTTTTAACCTAAAGGCTGCCTTTTATTTATTACCTTCCTTAATCCTAATCTAATAGTATACCTATCTTAGATCTATCTTTATAAAGATTTATACATTACCTATCCTGTCTTAGATTTCGCTAATTAAAGGTAAAGAATACCTATCCTTCCTAGTAATGCTATTTAACTATCTATAGTTAATATATAGCCTTAGTTTGCTATTCTTCTTTAGTACAAATAGTACTGGATAACCTACTAATAACTATAATAGTCTAATATATCCCTTTTGTAGGTTTTCCTAAATAAACTCTTTTAATACTCTACCTTTTTCTTTAGTAAGCTTATAGATTAGAAAGAACCTTAGACTTATTTCTAGTTCTAATTCTATCTTATAGTCCTATACTATATACTCTAACAGCTTTTTACTTTTTAGTAACTATAATTTCTTACTATACTTATAGTATCTTTTTAGTACGTAACTTAACCCTTTTTCCGTTTCTTTGTAGGTTGCTTCTACTTAGTACTATACTAACTTAGCTTATTATTACATTTTGCGGCGTTAAGTATCTCTAATATTAACCTAACCTATAATCTAATTAATCCTTAGATTGTATTCCTATAACTAAGGCATTCCTAATACTGCCTTATTATTTCCTAATAGTAATATATTAAAAGACATCTCGATTTATCTTCCTTTAATAGTTAGCTAAATAGGTCCTGTTTTAAGATTAATAATGCCTCCTCCGTAGGCTATTAGATCTCCTAAAATTATTACTAATAGGTAAAAGTACTCCTTTCTCCTATATGGTAACCCTATTCTTTTAACTGCTGCTAGTAAAATATAGTTCCTTATTGCCTTACCATCTATTAATACTTTAAACTGCTAATCTTACTATTTAACTTATAGGTTTAGGTATTATTCTTAAATTTCTTTAAGGGTCTAAGGCTCTACTACTAGTTCTCTCTAATTCTATAGGCCTTTACTTTTCCTAACTATTAGCTGCTTAATCCTATTTATACTTAGTCTACTTTTAGCTAATACTTAGTTTGCTTTTTATCTTTAATATACTATAAACACGTATTCTTTAGGTATTCCCACCACTATTATTTGTCTAGGTATTCTTCTATAAGAAATCTTCCTAGCTAAAGTATTAAGTCTTCTTAGCTTTATACTTTTACTAGGTGCTAACTATATATATACTTAGCGTTTTTATATTTTACCTTATCTAGTACCTAATATATCCTTATTAGGTACTTTTAGTGCTTATCTTTAGGTGCTCTATATATATTATACGTATTATCTATATATATAATCCACACCAATATATAATATACTTAGTGTTTTAGGTTAACTCTTAGCTTATCTTTACTCTTAAGTTTAAACCTCTCTTATATTAATCTAAGCGTTATAACTTTATTTATAGGTACTAAGATTTACCTCTTACTTCTCTAGTCCTCTAATTACTCCTTTAAATCCTTTAATATTATAATTAAGGCTCCTTTAATATAACTTATAGCTTTTTCCATAATTAGGTGGTTTTAGATAACTTTTTTATCTAACTATATATAGAAATCTTCCTACTTGTTATTATGTTATTATTTATACCACTTTTAGTATAACCCTTTAAGTATATACGGCTTATCTATAAAAAAGTATCTTCTTATTACTGCGTCGTAATAGCCTTTTATGTGTCGTTCCTTAAACCTAGTTAGAATCCCTAAATCCTCTTCTTATTCTAGTTTAGTAAGCTACTTAGCTCTTAGTATGCCTACCCTAAGCCTATTAGTAATTCTTTATATAAGTACTTTATCCCTTATACAACCTAGTATACTAAATCTCTTATCTAGTTTTTGATCCTGCCATAAGGTAATTCTTACCCTAAACTCCTCTATAGTTTTTTTCTTTTCGCGTCTTATAAGTGGATCCTTAAAGTCTTCCTACTTCTTAATCTTATTAATAGTCCTTATTCGTGTCTTAAAGTCTTGGTTCTATAGGATTCTTAATCTTAAGCTTACTTCTGTCTTAAGCTTAGCTCTTACCTTAGTCTAACTAGGCTTAGGTATTCTTATTTTATCTTAAAAGTCTTAAATCTTGCTTATCTCGTCTTAAGAATCCTATACCTATAGGAAACTCTATCCTGAGCTTATTTATATATCCTTAAACTAAGCTATTACCCTACTCTATCGGTTTCTATCTATTATGGGTCCTTAGGTATACCTTATCTCATTTTAAGAATCTTAGTTATCTCTTATCTTGTTTTAAGAATCTTAAGCCTTTAGCCTTTTACCTTTATTAAGTAATAAATTAGCACTAGCAGTTATCTACTTGCTTAATCTCTATAAGATACTCTTCTTTTTATTTTATAAAGCGATAGATACCGTATTTAACAGTATTATAATTCCCGTTACTAAACCTTACTTTATAGCGGTCTTAATCTCTACTTCTAATATAACTTCTTTAAGGTTTATACGCTCCTAGTAAGCTACCCTTATTACCTTATTATCTATAAATATTTCGCCTATATTAAACTCATCGTCTTTAATATCCAATCTACGTAATAGTTCGTTAATTCCCCTATATTTTAAGGATTTTAGCTCCTATAGCTAATAGCTTACGCCGTACTTAACGTCTTTATAAATTTAGTATGCGTTATTATAATAAAATGCAAAACTTCTAATTAAGCACTCTTTTGTTCCTCGCAGTATACTATTATCCCTCTATATATATATGTCTTCTACTAGTCTAGTTCCCTTTATTATATAGTAATTCTAACTATTTTTATAATCCCTTATAAAGTAACCTTGTTTCCTATAATTTATATAAGCTCCGTTTTTAAACTACTAACTTTACTATAGAGTCCGCCTAAACGTCTTCTGCTACTAAGATCCCTAGTTTAGCCTTTACTCCTTAGTCCTATGATTACTAAATCCTTAACCTTTAGGTTTCTATAGTTTCTTACTCTATCTCTTATAGGCTTCTTTAGTACCACTTAGGTCTATTAGCTCTGCGCTATACTATAGTTTTTAACTTAGCTTTAGTCGTTACGTATTCTACGCCTTATATAACTATAAAACTTTATCCTAACCTCTCTTAGCCTATTCCCTTTAGTAGATCTAATTATTAATCTTAATCGCTTAATCTATTAATTTCTATAGGGTATTCATATCTTCTATTAAGATAATTACGTCCTAAACTTTAGCCTTAAGTCCCTACTTATACTGTACCATAAGCACCTTATTATTCCACTTAACTTATATAGCTAACGTCTAGAACTATATTATATACTTAATTACTAAGATTCGTTGCGTAATATCTTAGAGTTTTCTTTCCGCCGTAGTTACCGCTTCTAGGTCTCTAAATATTTATATAAGTTGCTCCATAAACCCTTCCTAGCTTAAAAATATAAATTATACCTCCTAATTAGTAGTTATTATTCCATTTACTTATATTTCCGTAAGGTAAGGCTTAAACTACTTAAGTGCCCTTCTTAATAGAAATAGTCCTATATAGGCTATTTAATCTATAGGTATTAGCAGCTTCGCTCCTTCTTATATAACTTTAAAGTGCATTTATATAAGAAATCCTTTAAGCTTTAATCTTTCTCCTAAGTATCTTTTAATTAATGGTAACTTAATCTTTACTACTCCTATCCTATTAACTTTTTCTTCTAGCGCCGCATTATTTATTATTAATTGGTTAACTATCTCTTATAATTGTTTAACCGTTATAGGTTACTATAAGTCAGTATCCGCTATACTAGTGTCGCCTCCTAACCTTAAAGTAGTTGCCGCCATTAATAGCGTTATAGTAGCTGCTTTTAATGGCATATTATTCGACTTTCTATATTTAATACTATAACTAGGTAGTAATTATATAACGGAACCTTATAGTAAGTACTATAATAGGCTTATTAATAGGCTAGGTATATAGGTAATGCAAATTAAAGTTAACAACGTAATAATAACTGGTGGAGTGGTTGCCTAATAGATTAACTCTAATTGTATTCTAAGAATTATTATAAGGAAGGAACTATCTAGGTAGGGACTAAGGGTCCTTAAATATATAACCGTACTTTTATAAAATCCTTCTTATATATATTATACGTACGTTCCCTTTATATACTGCGTATACTGCGTACAACATTATATAACCTTAGCTACCATTCCTTATTATATAGCTCTATCGGCTCCATCCTAAACCGTGCCTAAATTAACTAACTAGCTTCTTCCGACTCTTCTCTAAGTAGTCGTAATATCGTACTTAAAGCGTCCGTAATAGTTAACGTAAATAACCGCTAGGTACCGTATTGTTTTATTAATAAATATAAATTAGATAGGGGACTCGTCCTTAAATTTGGCTTAAAGGTGCCGTTAGGCGTCCCTAGTAGTTCAACTAAAGAGGTAGAGTATTTTAGCTTCTTTAGAAAGGAAATAGTTATAGTTAATACGGAGCTTTCCTTATACTTAAATCCTCCAATTCTTAAAGGTAGGGTTTATCCTATTAAATAGTAGTAGGGGGTTAAGGAGCTTAACGGACTTTAATTACTTCATTATTATATCCATACTCCCTAGTATATTATATTTAGTAGAGTAAATAGGTCGGCTAGGGCTTTAAAAAGGGGAAGCTAGGCTATTTTATAGGGCCGTAAGGCTTTCTAGGATCTCTTATAGGGTTTCTTATATATTTCTTGCTTTAAAACAATTAGCTTTCTAGCTGGCTATAAGGGCGCAAATCTACTCGCGTACGTCTATAATGTTATTATTATCTTTAATTTTTAATCCTAATTAGATCTTAGGTTCCTCTTAGGTAAAAGCAGCTCTTTTAAATAAGCTTACTTTAGGTGCCATTATTAGCTTCCTAAGGTTTATTAGTATTATACGCTTTAGTTTTAATTCTAGGGGTATAGGTCTAGTTCTATCTAGCTTATAAGATAGAATATTATCTAGGCCTTCCCAGGTAATATAGAGTTGTTTTAGTGTCTAAGTATAGCGTATTAATGCGTTATTATAGACGAAGTTTCTTTTTTGGGGTAGGATATTATTAAGGCCTTCCTAGGCAGGGTAAGGTAAGCTTAGTATAATATTACGGCTTAAATAAATGCCTCTAAACCAAAGCTTAAACAAATGCTATATTATAAAGATACTAAGCTAAGGAGAAGGAAAAGGGGTTGCTAGGACTAATATAAACAAATATATAGGGTGAGCCGCTAAGGCGCTAGCTTTGGGCGAGCCAATTATAAGTTAGTAGAATTTGGCAGAATTTGGTAGGTAATGTGCAATAGCGCCGTTATATATATAAACTTCTCCTTTTTTTAAGGATTTGTCTATCTATATAATATACCCTATTATTCTATTATTAGACTCCCTATTTATATTCTTACCTTATAAAACGTATAAAAGTAGATTCGCGCCCTTATTGCTAGCTAAAACGCTATTATAGGACGGGGGCAGTAGCTATAGAGCGTATGTATTTAAGGAGTCTACAAAACGTTACGCGATTAATCGTAAGGGTTAAGGGCGTAAGGAGGTAATATACCTACGCGTAGCTAATATAAGCTATATGTAAGGTATATATAAGAGCACGGGGTTCTCCTATAGAGGCCCCTACGGTAGGTTCCGTAATACTACCCCCCCTCTTATAAAGGCGGAGCTCTAGCGACGCTATAATTACTATATATATATAGAAGGGACACTTAAAGTATAAAAAAGAAGAAATGGGGGTATCGCTAAAGGCTTAAAATAATATTATGTAATAAGGCTTAGCATCTAAGAATCCGACCAATTAGATAACTTTAACCGCTGGTTAAAGTTCCTAAATATCTTAACGATATTCCAGTTACGTAATTGCACTTTACTACAATCTAACGGCAATCTAATAGTAATTTACCCTTACGTAGTAATATATAGCAGTTTAGCTCTATAAGGGCTCCTATAGAGGATTAAGTATAAAATCTTTACTTAGGCCCAGTTTCTATAAGTTCGCGTAGTAAAAGTCGCTAATTAGATCCTTTGCATTTTTAAAGTCTTCCTATAGTTACTATTCTGGCTAATTTATATCGAATCCTATATATATAGCTCTATAGTAGAGCCGTTGTCCTTTGCCTTTGCTGAAGTACCTAAAGTTAATAATTTATTTAATAGTCCACTTCTCGTAGTTCTTATCTTTGTTTTTATCTCAGATTAGTACTAGTAGGGGTTTAGGCTATATCTGCCCTAGTAAGGGGTTAAGCTAATAGAGGTATAGTAGCTATAGGTAAAATATAGGCTATATTCTATAGGTGGCTAGAGTAGGCGGGAGTTTTAGCTTATATGCGGCTCCCCTATTAATAACTCGTTTAATTAAATAGGGGCCGAGGTTCTTATAATTAAGTAACTTTATAGGCCTCTATATAAAAATATTATATATATTTAGCTATACCTAGTCGCCAACACGCATCTCTGGTAGTAGCGTTTTATAACAGTTAGTAAAGTAGGCCTATTTTACTTAAGCCTAGGCCATTTCTCCCTTATAGTAGTTAAGTAGATTTTTTATATAGTCTGTATACTAGTCGGCAATTAGCATTTTAAGGCGTTTTCTATAAAGTAGTTTCTTATTAATGGGTTCTGGTGGCTCTATACTAGATTAGGGGTAATAACCCTTATTCGCGAAGAATAGGGTAAGTCCTATAGTGGTTAAGACGTAGTTATTTGCTATAAATTTACCTAGTAGGAGGTAATCTACCTAGTTATCTTAACTATAGGCAACTACCTATTATAGGTATACTTTTATACTAGTATTAGCGTTTTCTAGTTACCTAGAAGTTTTATAATAAAAGGATATAGATATCTTAATAGAGATGCTAAGGTGTTAGTAGATTTGTCTCTATATATTGGAGTTAAATTATATACCTTAGTTGGACGTAATTAAGTTAGGTAACCCATATAGTCAGTAAACTTTATAAAGGAAGGCGTTAGTAACATCGCTAATAGCTATGCCTTTAGTTAGGACGTAGTGGCGCTCTTTTATAAGTTGGTATATTATTATAAGGATATTCTTATAGGTATAGCCATGTCGTTTATAGGGTAGTAGGTTAATAATAAAATCTATAGCGATATCTACCTATTATTATATAGGTACTAGTAGAGGGTATAGTAATCCTTAGTACTTTATATTAAAGGCCTTAGCGCGCTTATAACCGTAATAGGCGCCTATAAAGTATTTAACTAAGTCTATTATTTTTAGCTAGAAGTAGTATCGGCTAAGGAGCTTATAGGTTTCTTTTTTACCTAGGTGGCCGCTTAATTGGAGGTTATAGGCTATTTAGATTAGTTACCGTTATAATTTTCTAAGTTAGGGATAAATAGGCGGCCTCTATAATAGAGCCTATTCTCTTTTACTTCTAAGGCTGCTATATTAATCTAGCCTAAGCTTTAGAGGTTAGTAGGTAGCGTATAGGCGCTAGCGGTCTTTACGGCGATAAGTTAATATAGTAGTAGGTTAACAGAGGTATTATATACCGTAGTAATAAGCTTATTAATTTTAGGAGGTAACTCTAGTTCTATAGTATAAAGCTAAGGTATAGTTAGCTCTATTATAGGTAGTATACCTAGGGCCAAATTTTATACTTTTAGAATCGTCTGTTATTAGAACTAATTATAGGGGTTATCTTTAAACTAAGAAAGGTCTTATAAGTAGCGTATTAGACTATTAGGTTTAGTACCTTATACTCCTAGTCTATATATAATTTTAAAGTTAAAAATAGAGAAGAACTTGTTCTAATATACTTAGCATTAGTTTAGATACTTTATAGTTATAAAGTACTTAAGGTTGCGATAGTCTATAAGGACTTTAGTTAGCTAGTTAGGCTCTACTAAAGAGAGTTCTAGTTAAAATTCTTTAAACGCTTATATAATTATAAGGAGTTCTTTATTATAGATCTTATAGTTACACTCTTATAGTATTAGCTTAGATAAGTAGAATATAACTAGGTAAAGGAGACCGTTATTACCTATCTAGGAGAGAATACCTACGTTAACGTAGTCTAAAGAGTTAGTTTTAAGATAAAGTTATTATCCTAGTATAAAGTAAACTAGGATAGGTACTTTAGTAAAGGCATTTTTAAGATCTTAGAACGCCTTCTTGTATTTAAGCGTCTAGGTAAAGCATAGGTACGTTTTTCTTCCTTTTATAGAAAGGCCCTTTGTTTATATTATTGCTATAAGTAGTGCTACTATACCTAAGAAGTTATATATAAATTTCTAATAGAAGTTAGCGAAACTAAGGAAGGCTTATACGTCCTTAATACAGTTAAAGGCTTACTATTTAATAATTATACGTACTTTCTTAGAGTCTATACGGACACCCTTAATAGTAATAATTAGTTTAAGGTATTTTACTTCTATAACTAAGAATTTATATTTTTTTTAAATTAATATAAAGTTCTATATCCCTAAGGCGCTATAGGACCTTTTAAATATGTTTAGTATACTTAGAAAGGTTATTATTATAAATAAGTATATTATCTAGGTACGTAGAGCAGAAGTTATTATAGTAATCCTATAAAGCGTTATTAATATAGCTTTAAAAGGTACTTAGGCCGTTATATACGCTAAAGGGTATAATAGTATATTTAAATTAGCTAAAGCGTAATATAAATATGGTTTTCTATTCGTTATCTTCCCGTATTTAAAAATAGTTAAAGGCGGTAATAATATTAAGCTTAGTATAGATTTTAGCTTAATTAAGCCACTTAAGGGTCTTACGTATAAGCGGTACTAGATATTAGTTTTTAATTATAATAGCGTTAAGTCCTCTATAGTTAATATAGAATTAAATACTTCCTTCTAGTTTCTTAGTAAGAAGAATAGGAGTAGCTATTAGTAATATGCTAGGACAAATAAATCCTTTATTAAGGTACTTGTTAATATACTTTTTTATAACTAAAAGTTTATCTTCTAACATCAAGTAGGGTCTCTTATAAGGTGGCATTTTTCCTTATTTAATATTAATAGTATAGTTGTTAGGTTAATATAGGGGGAGTATATCTACACCCTTTTGTAAGTATATATTGGTAAAGTTATAGTACCTCTTAGGGAGGAGCTTACGGAGTTCTTTATTAGTAAGTCCTTTTTTAAGCTTTATAAACTTCTTAAAGTTTAAAGGTAAAAGTCTATAGAGTTCTATAGGGGCGTTATCTTCTAAAAGGTTAACTATATCTATTCTATTACTATAGAGGACGTAGTTTTATTCTTTATTAAGCTTATATAGTTATAATTAAAAAGCTACGGTAATAGTTTAGCCTTTCCTACGTGCTATACGGTAGAAGGCTAGGGCACTTATATAGTAGTAGTTAGTTATAGGTAGGGTAATAAGGGGTTCTATAGGTTAATATCCTAGGGAGTAAATAGAGGCGGCTAGGCTATGCCCTAGGTAAGTCTCTCTACAGTATTTAAAGTTAAAGGTTACTTTTTTCTTCTTCTAGTTAATAGCGGGGTTATATTATTTAAGCTAGTTTATTTTAAGGATAATAGGGTAGTTAGTAAGTAGTGTAATATAGGCTTAGAGTTCTTCCTGGTACCTATTTATATCTAGGTAGAGTTATATTATATAGGTAATCTTCTATATAGTATAATTACTATTAGCAAGTTATAGAGCGCGGGCTTTAGTAAGGGGTAAAGTAGGTAGGTTATAAGTATATATAAATTAGGTATTTATAAATTTATTAATAGCTCTGCAATTAATTATAAAACGGCTTTTATATTATTTTTTAGTAGTAGTTCCTATTATAAGTAAAACTATCTATTTCCGTCTATTTATCTTTATAAAGTTATTTATTAAGCAAGCCGATATATAGATCCCTCTATTATTAGGGCGTCCTAACCCGCAACTTAGAGCTAGGACTTAGCATTTTCCGCTTCCGTATCTAACTCTACTACTATTACTACGTTTTTATCTTATATAGTAGTAGTATATAGTAATATATTTAGTTTTTAGGGTATTAGGCTAAGTATTAGGCGGCGGCTACTAAACCTAGCCATTAGGTAGTTTAGGTTATCGCAATAGCAGCCTTCTTAACGGCATTTATAGCAGCGTCCTAGTTTTTAAAGTAGCCCGCGCTCTCTATCCAGGAGTTTTTATAGGAAGGTTAGTATAGAGAAATCGATATTAGCTCCGGTAGCACTTAAAATAATAGGTATTAGTAGCTTAGTATATATAGGTTTAGTAAGCCTAAAAGGCTTCTATAAAGAGGTCTTTAGGTAAAGGTTAGTAATAGTAATCTAATTTAATTATTGTTTAATCTTCTATAAAGCTACTACTATATTATAAATATTGTTATAGTTATGGCTGGCGGCTGCGTAACTAAGGTAATAAATAAATTTTTTAAGGAGGTCCTTTTAGTCTTTAGTATTATCTTGGGTAAGGGCTTCGGTATATTCCTAGAATTTAATATAGAATTTATTAAATAATTTAGTAGGATTTATCTTTAGGGTATATAGTTTAGCTTAGCTAATAGCTAGTAAGTTATAGTTATAGTATATTAGGTTAAGATTGTTAAGGACTTTTTAGTAGGACTACTACTTTTAGGGGCTATTAGTCTCCTATTAGGCGAAGAGTCTATTAAATAGTATACCCTTTATTCGCCTAATAATATAACTAATCTTAGTATCTTCTGTAGGAAAAAGGTAGGCGCTCTAGGTTAGTTTTTCGTGGATTTATATCTTCTAGTAGCTATATTCCTTATAGTCTCCCTAAAAGACTAAGGGATTAAGGTAATATATATTAGACCCTACGGTAGCAGCTTAGGTTTAATTATTATGGCTTTTATTATTACTGCTTTAGTAGGGGTTCCTATTAAGTAAAGCTGCTTAACGCTAACCCTCTATTAAGCGTTAAGTAGATAAAGTTACTAGGGGCATAAAAACTTAGGTGGCGTTATATGTAGTAAAGAGGTATTTAGCGTTATTATAAATGTGCTCATTAAGCTAAGATTATAGGTATTTAATTATGCCGTCTTTTTTAGTAACTATAGCAATAAGTATAATCTTAGCCTTTTCCAACCGTTAGATGTCGCGTTTAAACACATAGAGGTTATCTTTAGTCTCTTAGCGTATATTATTGGCGAGCACCTTATAAGCTTATAGGTCTTAGATAATATCGCAATCTTAGGTAGTATGCATTTCAGCTTATATAAGCTTTAGGTGGTAGTTCTATAAAAGGCGGTAGTATTTATTAGGTTCTTATGCTACCTTTTTTATAAATATCTCGGCGTCTTATATTTTAATTTTAATAGGTAGTAGCTTTTCTATTTGCTTATTTATAGTTATATAGTTAATAAAAATAAGATATTATTAATATCTACCTTATTAAGGTTATTATAATCTTTTAAGCCACTAGGCTTCCTCTTAGGGGTTAAGGCTAGGGCTAATAAGTTAAATTCTCCTAGGGTTAATCAGCGGCGTAGGTTAAGTATAGGTATTAGATTATTCTTTAGGTTTAATATAGTAGCTAATAAGGAATATTATCTTACTACTGTAGGTTCCTTAGAAGTATAGAGTAGGGTAACTTATAAATACACTGCTTTTAGCAGCGCCTATAGTATTATAAAGACGTAGAATTGGTTATAGGCTAAGTATTAGTAGTAAAAAAGGCGCAACGTAATATTATAGGACGGGGGCAGTAGCTATAGAGCGTATGTATTTAAGGAGTCTACAAGACGTTACGCGATCAATCGTAAGGGTCGAGGGCGTAAGGAGGTGATATACCTACGCGTAGCTGATATAAGCTGTACGCGAGGTGTACGTAAGAGCACGGGGTTCTCCTATAGAGGCCCCTACAGTGGGTTCCGTGACAAACGCTAATTATCTTAAAGTAAGAAATATATAAGAGATCTTATAAGAGATCTTAAAAAGCCTTATAGCCCTATAAAATAGCCTAGCTTCCCCTTTTTAAAGCTTTAAATAACCTATTTACTTTACTAAATATAATATACTAGGGAGTATAGATATAAAGATAAAGTAATTAAAGTCTATTAAGCTCTTTAACCCCTAATTACTATCTAATAGGATAAACCCTACCTTTAAAAATTAGAGGATTTAAGTATAAGGAAAACTCCGCGTTAATAATAACTATTTCTCCTCTAAGGGGGCTAAAATACTTTACCTCTTTAGTTAAACTACTAGAAGTACCTAGTATTACCTTTAAGCTAAGTTTAAAGATAACTTTTTACGTAGTTTATATTTATTAATAAAATACTATAGTATCTAGCTATTATTTATAGTATAGGAAGAGAAGGCCGTAGAGCTACTAGAAGCGAGAAAGGGACTATATAAGCTTTAGTAATATATCTCCAAGCAGCAAGAATAGGAGTGTAGCTAGCGATAGAAGCTGGGCTATGCTTTAGGTCTAATAAGTTAGTGGCCTAATAATTAAATATGGAAGGACCGAACTGGAGGAGCCTGTATAGCGGAGGACGTAAAAGGGCGGAGAAGGGCTACCGATTTTTTTTCTTGTAATGGGTTTTTTTATATATATAATATAATATAACGCCTTATAGGAGCTCGGAAGTAAGAGGGGGGTACTAATATAAGAGTCACCCACATACGTTCGTCCTGTAACACCTGCGCACGTCCTATAACTACTCCTATTTCTTTAACCACGTTAACCTAACCTATTCTATTTCTATATCCAAATGTTTTTATATTAATTACGCATAGTTACGCGTACGTAGCCTTCTTTAATTACTACCCCGTTTAGTACATTGTATTCTACCTTGTACTTACTTTTATAACATTATAGAAGAAGGCTAAGTCCCCCTTAAAAACTACTAATTAGACCTATATAATAAACTAATAATTAGGCTATAAAAGAAGATTACTATAACCTTAAACAACCTACTATAAGGGTTATTTTAACCCTTACTTAGGTATACGCCTAGAAGCACTTAGGGGCTGCCAAGGCTAGCCTTTAGCTAGCCCTTGGCACCTCCTTATAAGCCCTCCTTTTTCTAGCTTATCGCTTATTACTAGAATTAAAAGAATTTTAATTGCTATAAGCGAGAGCTATAGCTAACGCTTTTATTGCTATTCTTAAGACTACTACTAAAGTATAATTATTAAAATCTTATATAGCGTCTTAAAGATAAAGTCTTTATACCCATCTTAACTTTTTAGTTAAACTATTATACTATTAAGATTTTTAGCAATCTTATTAAACTTATTAAGGTCCTAAGCTAGAGCTAGCCTTTTATATAATAATATACTTCTAAGCGTAAAACTCCTATTCTAATATCTTTCCTAAAACTCTTTAACGCTATTAAGTATAGGCTTACGCCACTCCTTCTTTTAAACCTACTTAATACATCTTATATAATAAGCTAAATAAAAAATAAGTATAGCGGCGTAAAGGGATAAGTTATTTATTTTATAGTAATATTTATTAAAGATATTCTAAGCATTTTTAATGCGTTTAAAGAACTCCTTATTAGATATATACTCCTATTATATAATATCAGCTAAATAAAAAAGTAAAAAGAGGAGATAAACTAACCTAGGATTTATTAAGGTACTTAATTATAATACGTATTATAAAGAGTATATTTTTAAGCATTACTTTATATCCTTAGTATTTTAGGGTTATCTAATAAAATATTTAAAGAAACCCTTTTATTATATAAAGCGCCTCCTAGTCCTTTAGACTAACATAGTCCTTTTTAAATATACTAAGATCATACTTAGTATATATATTAAAGGCAGACTCTTTCTAAATTATTATACTAAGTATAAAATACTAGCTATTCTATTTTATATAATTATTAAGTGGAATTCTTCTCCCTATAAGACTTTTAAACTCCCTTATATAACTAGCTAAGCTATAGGTTATTATAAAGCTTTTTAAGTGTGCCAAGTTTCTAAAATATATTACTTTTCTCTTTCTCCTCTTTTAGATCTAACTCTTTTCCTTTTACCTTATCTTCTTTATATAACTTAATAATATTAAAACTAATTAGGTTTTTAAAGAGAAAAGCCTATATAGTACGGTTAAGAATATAACCCTAATAGCAGATCCGTTAGTAGACAGAATTCTATTTAATTCCTTTTTCCTAAAAAAGCTAGTTACTTATTATATAATAGAGCTTATTATTTATAGTATAGTTATTAAATATAACGGTACCAAGCTTTTATATAATCCTATAGTCCTTAAGCACTAAAAGGAGAGTATTTTATTACATATTCCTATAATAAGAGGCTACCGTATAAAGGCTAAGAAGAGCATTTATAAGCTTTTTCTAGCTATTAATAAAATAGCTATAAATTATAAGGAGAAGGTAATTATTTAGAGAGATCTAAATATTAATAGAGAGATAAATACTTATTAGTGTAAACTGCAGCCTCTTTTATATAATATCCATTTATAATAGTTATAAGTTATAAATCTTATAACTAACTATTAAATGGGCTATAGTTATAGCTATTGTCACAGCGACTTAGTTAATCGAGGCACGAGCGCCGTAAAGAACGTATGCAAGCCTATACAATTGGTAGTCTATAGACCTAGATATTAAGATAAGGAGCAGAAGGTGGAAAAGGACACGTCTATATACATATGCCAAGGCTTAAGCGAGCCTCTTAACTAGATCCGTTACGGTGCCGTAACAGCCATCTACTTTAGAATTAATTAACTATAGAAGAACATAGAACTCTAGCTACTCGACTATTTAAAATAGTAAGTTTTATATAATAATTAATATAATAGGGGCCTTATTAATAACTTCCTTATTTAGGACTATTTAAAGTACTTCTAAATCTAGCTTTTCTATATTATTTTAAGATAACGCTTTAAGGTAAAGGTCTTTTAATTAATCCCGTATTACCTCTTTTATATAACTAGTTTTAGGCTTAACTATAATGCTATACTTTAATACTAAGTAGTTTTAGAAGTTAGAAGTTAACTATATAGTATATAACTCTATATAGTATTTATAATATAATAAAAGATAGGCTTTTTTATTTTATACGGGCTTATTATTACCTAGTAGACGGGTATACTCCTATATTAAAAGAGCTAAGCAATCTCTTGTATTTTTTAATTTAGAGGCATTAATAGAGTTAAGAGCTTCTAGTTTTACTTCTAGGGCTATATTTTGTACAATAATAAAGAAGAAGAAGGCGACTAAAAATT
>Ga0307515_10013336_pt1 | contig 15375 bp, 6 predicted proteins | sample 17_EM_MG_FD_194513 | JGI IMG/M metagenome (GOLD analysis project Ga0307515, IMG submission 194513) | Populus trichocarpa ectomycorrhiza microbial communities from riparian zone in the Pacific Northwest, United States - 17_EM | ecosystem: Host-associated > Plants > Roots > Unclassified | place... | reverse complement strand
TGCGTACGACGGTTCTGCGTACGACGGCTCTACGGCGGAGGCTCTATATAAAAGCTTTATGCAGACCTTCGTGTAGAGCTTCGTACAGAGCCTCCGCAGAGCCTCGCGCAGAGCCTCCGTACGTAGAGCTTCGTGAAGAGCTTCGTGAAGAGCTTCGTGAAGAGCTTCGTGAAAAGCTTCGTGTAGATCCTCGTGCAGAGCCTCCGTACGCAGAGCTTCGTGTAGACCTTTGTATAGAGCCTCGTGCAGCCTAGGCGCACCCAGGTAGTGTAAATAACATCACTCTATTTTTAATTAAACGCTATTATACTATATAGAGGCTCCGTGTATAAAAGCCCTATAATCGCGAAGCCCTACGTACGGAGACTCTATATAAAACTCTGCGGAGACTATATAAAGCTCTATATAAAGCTCTGCACGAAGCTCTGCACGAAGCTCTATATAAAGTTCTATATAAAGCTCTACACGAAGCTCTATATACGGAGGCTCTGCGGGAAGCTCTACGGAGGCTCTGCACGAAGCTCTGTACAAAGCTTTGCACGAAGCTCTGCGTACAAAGGCTCTGTATGAGGCTCTACACGAAGATCTACATAAAGCTTTATATAGAGCCTCTGTAGTAGAGCCGTCATACGCAGAACCGTTGTACGTAGAACTGTCGTACGCAAAGCTGTTATGCAGAGCCTTTGTAAGCAGAGCTTTGTGTAAAGCTTTATGCAGAGCTTCGTGCAGAGCTTTATATAGAGCAGTAGGGAGCTAGCTGCTGCTGTCCTATTATAAGGATGGGATTGATATTGGTACCGGCGGCGTTAACGGCGGTGATGGTAGCGTTGTAGAGAACGAGAGCCCTAAGTTAAAGTTAGCTTTATACGAACTTTTAAAGCTAAGGTATAAGCTGCTCTAAAGCTATAGCAAACCTATAAAGCTGTAAAGGGCGCTAGCTTCGTACAAGCTGTCCGGAGGATATACTTACATTATTGCTACTACTGCTACTGCTGCTATTATTATTGTTATTACTATTGCTACTGCTACTGCTGCTAGTAAGGTAAAGTAAGGTAAAGTAACGTTTAGAATTAATATTAAAATACTATATAAGGAAGGCGCGTAATTATATAATAACTAATTATGTAATTTAATTTAAAAACTTGCCAATATATGCCAATTCTTAATATAATCTTTATTTTTAAAATAAATACATTACTATTAGAACTGTTTTATTAAAAGTGTTACAAATATTAAATATTGGCGCTGCAAATATTGGCATTTACCGATATTTTATTAGCTGGATATTCGCTTATTAAAATCCACACTACCTTTTAGGCAAATTCCATAACCTAGCCATCCTTTAATGTCGCTATATATAGTGTACCCTACCTCTCCACTAGAGAAAAAGGTGGCCGATTTTGACGCACGGGCCAAAAACACCAAAAGCCTTATTATACTCTCTAATACTTTGTCATTTGCCCACTAAGCCTAATACATTCGTGCAGTCTCTTTGTATACCACGTAAACTGCTTATTAATCTTCTCCTAATCTGTATCCTCTCTAAGGAGTGCTTTATTTACATTAAGAGTAGTGTTTTAGTATTTGTGGACCGTGCGTTAAAATTGGCTACCTTTTTCTCCGGTAGAGAGCCTACTCTATTTAAGCTGTGTAAATTAATTTAAGGTTAGCAAGCCTCTAGTTAATTTACTTTATAGCTATTTTAACCCTTTTTCTACTAGCTAAATAAGTTAATATATTGCCCTCCTCTCCCCTCTTTATCTCCCGCTTTATTTTAGTAGTTTAGACGGTTTCTACACCTCTAATACTAAGCCCTTAGAGTCGTGTAAGAAGCTTGACGCTTATAAATAGATTATTAAGCCAAATAATATGCTTCCCTGGAGGATAAAGGGGCTTATTTAACTCTAGATCGCGCTAAGTAAGTAGATTAAGCACTATTATCTACGTTTTTAAAAAACCTTCCTCCTTAGTAAATGTCGGAACGTTAATCACGTGACGTAGTCACGAGACTAGCTAATCTGACTCGGAGCAACCCCTGACTTCTAGACATTAATTAACTACTAACTTCAACACCGCATACGTACTACTATAAGTGATATTTATATACGTTGATAAAGCGAGTATACCGACACTGATTAGTAGACGTATAGATTAGGAAATACGCAATAGTAAAGCTCGAAACTACGCATTAGCTTAACTGCTAACGCGTTAAATTGTAGAGCTATCGCCCTATTTTAGTTAAAGGAGAAAACTACGTTACCCTTAAAGCTCGAGACTACGTATTAGCTTACTAATGCGTTAAATCGCCTAGAGAATCATATCTTTACTTAGAGAGAGCTACGTTATCCTTAAAGCTCGAAACCACGCATTAGCTTAACTGTTGACGCGTTAGATTGCCTAGAGGACCCTTAAAGCTTAAAACCACGTATTAACTTAACTGTTAACGCGTCAGATCGCCTAGAGGACTATATCTCTACTAAAAATCGTCTACAATGTCTAAGAACTGTAGATTTGTCGATAGGACACGTATATACCTTTACACCCTCACCTTAATACCCTTACCTTAACACCCTCACCCTTAACCACCCTTATACCTACCCTCTTAACTACCCTCGTACTACCCTTATACCTACCCTTACACCTACCCTTATACCTACAACTATGGAACTAACGGAAAAAGAATAGGCCGTAATAGCCAGTAAATATAGATACGGAATTAATGCAGATAAGGCTACAAAAGACAAGCTAGTAGAGTTTGTAGAAACGATAATATATTTAACACAAGACCTTATAGATAACGACTTATAGTATATCTTTTAGGAGCAGTTTAAGGGGTTTATAGTAGAGAGCTTTAAGAAGATACGTATAGATATTAGATCTAAGCTACGAAGACATTTCTTTAAAAGAGGTGTTTACGTAGGCAGACGCACTAGCAGAATTACTATATCTGAGCTATTATTTAAAGTTATATAAGAAGAAGAGCTATATTAATGGACAGATAAGGAGATTATAGCAACTATTAAGGAGTTGGCAGAACTACTAGCTATAAGAGCACTACGAGATAGGTTAAACTACACTTATAACGGTCTATCGGGTCAGCCTATAGCTATAGTTACTACCCTACCTAGTCCTCCTCCTGCCTGGTATCTTTACCCTAGTACTACTAAGGGTAGACTAAACCATACTCTTAACGGTTTAGCTATTAGCCCAGAATTAGTTTAGCCTATAGCTACAATACCGCCCAGAACGTAGATACCTACCCCTATAATACCACAACCACCTATAGAGTCTTAACCGTAACTACTATAACCACCTATAGAGTCTCCGCCACAACTACCCCCACCACCAGCTACCCTAATCGCTACCCCTACTACCCCCCTTAGTACTCCTACCCTACCTAGTCCTCCTCCTACCCGGTATCTTTACCCTAGTACTACTAGGGATAGACTAAACTATACTCTTAACGGTTTAGCTATTGGCCCAGAATTAGTTTAGCCTATAGCTATAGCTATAGCTATAATACCACCCGGAACGCAGATACCTACCCCTATAACACCTTAACTATCTGTTATATCTATACCCCGGCAAGCTGCACCAACTACCTCTACCTTTCCTCTGGTAACTACTCCTACCCTACCACTAGCTGCTCCGTTAATTTCACTAGCTATTCCAACTGCCGCACCATTAGTTGTCCCGATCGCTACACCGCCAGCTACCCCGATCGCTGCCCCCGCTGCCCCTACTGCCCCCGCTGCCCCTGCTGCCCCTACTACCCCTCCCAGTCCTTAATCCTCCAATTACAACCAATTACTATAGTTAAGAGAGCAGTAACCACAGCAGCTGCAGTAACTGTAGTAGCTATATATATATATACTACCTAGGCCGACTATACCTAGTATAGAGCAAGGACCTAGGCAAAGACCTAGATATAGTAAGGAGGTAGCTATAATTGTAAAGATCTATATAGATAACTAGAAGGCTTACTAGGGAGTTCCTGCTTATAGAACTGCCGTCTCAAACCCTGAAGAAGACTTGTCTTAGTTAATTAATAAGTTACAATCTTTAACCGTTGTATAGGAGAAGGAATACCCTAGTTAAGGAGCGTATACTACCTTTACGGATCGCCGCTACTACAATTAAGACCAAGACTAAAATCGCGATCGAAACGACCGAGACTATAGCCGCAACTAAGCATGCGGACGTTATAATAAAGGGGTAGGTTAAATAAGCGAACTGTAAGGTATTGCCTGGGTATACGGTAGGGAGTAGGCAATACCCTTATATAGGAGAAAGAGAGAGACAAACTAATAGGGGAGGAAGGAGGCTGTAAGCCTAAAGAGCTTATAGGGGGTGGCTAAGGCCTAGCCGAAGGCTACCCTTAGCAGCCCTAAGAGCTCCTAGGATATAGCTAAGATGGTATTATAGGACTACCTATAATACCTTATATATGCCTACCTATTTGCACCGCTAAGACACTAGTGTCTAATATCCGTAGTGTCTGATATCTGCAATATCTACAAGATCCGCAATATCCGCAATATCCGCAATATCCGCAAGATCCGCAATATTGACAATATCCGCAATATTCGCAATATCCGCAATTCTCTATACTGATTTAAAGTCTTTATACAACTGTCTCGTCCGACGAGGAACTACGCAAGAGAAACGCTTAATAATTGATATTAATAGAGATACTAACCCTGCGGACGCTACGACAAAGGTCAAATTATAGGCCGTAGGGTGGGTTAAACGAACGGAGTCGGCTTTGGTTTAACTAGGTATAATAAGCTCGGACTATGCAGAGCTAACTACTAAGGCGCTAGTGGCGGGCGAATTAATAGCGATTTTCTATCCCGGGGATGGAAAATCCTAATTGGCTGGTTTAACGGCATGGCAGAATTTGGCAGAATTTTGGCAGAATTTGGCAGATTATTACGTATTAATTAGATCTCTAGCTATTGCGTATTATAGACGGAAAAGCTAGCTATTGCGTATACGCTACAAATAGTCTAGAAGTAGACTTAACTTTAGAGTGTAGATTAGCCTTCTTTTTAGAGTTGCTCTAGTGTCGGAACGTTAATCACGTGACGTAGTCACGAGACTATAAGGCAAGACTAGCTAATCTAACTCGGAGCAACCCCTAACTTCTAGATATCAATTAACTACCAACTTTAACACCGCATACGTACTACTATAAGTGATATTCGTGCACGTTGATAAAGCGAGTATACCGATAGTAAATGTTATATCTAGATTAACTGGGCCTACTTTATTACCTCTTATATGCTACAGCTAATTAAGTATATAGCCCTTATTCGCCAGAACCCATATTTTAAAACCTTTAGGTATTGGTTTAAAAGGAATATTAATAATTTTAGGTATACGGCCTATAAAGCGCTTAATCGTCTCGTCGACCGTAAGGTAAATACTAGGGCTATAGAGCTTCCTATAGGTAAGACAAATATATTTAGTAAGCTTATTAACTCTATTAAATATAGATTATAGTATAGGATCGTTATCTAACTATAGTTCTATGCACTAAAAGTAACAATTAAGCTGTTTAAATCATATCCGGCTTATATATTTTTTAATAATATGCTCTAAGCTAGTGCTATCTAAAGAACCCTAGTAATCCTTAATAGATAATTTGTGTATAAAGCCTATATAAATAAGCACACTAAAATATACCCAGAGTTCTTCTTTGTATATTAGCAGCTATGGGTAGGCCTATAGCTGTTTACCTATATTATTTAACAGGTGCAGCTCTGCGTACTTATTTATCTACTCTATAAGCTTATCCATAATCTTATTAGTAAAGAATTGACTAAATATAGCGAACAGATCGTGTCGATTAAGTATAGAAGGTAAATTTAGGGTGCTATAGTTATTGAAATCGTTAATATATAGGGGCTTAAAATCGGGCAGCTCCTATAGCTTAGGGGGTGGTTTTTTAGCAACCCAACTTAGTAGAACTTTGTATTAAGTCGGTTAAACAAGATCTATTATTAAAAGTACAATTAGAAGGTATAGTTAATAGTAATTAATTAGTTAAATCTACATAGGCTATACACGTAGTTTTAATTCTAGTATTCTATATAGACCACCTACTTTATATACGCTAGCGGGCTAAGGGATAATAGGGGTAGAAAGTGCTAGGATTCCCTATAAACTAGTAGGATTTTCCCCAATATAGATAGAACTTATTATTACTTTATATTCTATGTCCAACCAAACTAGTAAGTTAATAGCCCGCTTGCGTAAGTAAGGGTCGTTATCTATTATCTGCTTACCGTCTAGTACTACTCGCTATCTAGAACCTGCCTATTGTTAACCTAGTACCTGTCTACTATTTAGTATTTACTTGCTATTTAGCACCTGCTTACTATCCAGTGTCATAGTTATAAAAGAATAAGGTATGGCCGTAATTAATATAAATATATTATAAAGATTATGTAGAGCTGCTTATTAATAAAATAGGTTAATTAATTAATAATCTTAACTTAATTATTAATTTATATCTAATGTCTTAGGGCCCTAGGGCTACGAGCTATAAAGAGATTTTATAGTATATGTAACCTATATACGTGACCCACGCTTTTTAAGAATATAGATTATCTAATATACCCCCTTAGCTTTAAGCTCTTTAAGGTTAAAGCTAGCTACCTTCTTATATCCGTTAATAAGTTAATTAAACTATAATCTTATTTAAATCCTTCCGTCTTACTTTAATACTATTTCTTAGGTCCTCTAATAGCTTCTCCTTATTTAGCTGTTTTTTAATATCTGCTATTTTAACTAGGTTAATAAAGTTCTAAAACCTCTACTTAGGTAGGGCCTTTATAAGTCTATTAGCAATTATCTCCTTTATCGCTTTTTATTAAAATACCACTTGTCTTATTATATATTCTTAACGCAACTAGTATTAATAGATATTAATATCTTAGAGCTTTACTTAGCCGTATCTTCTATAATTAATTAGAGTTAATAATTAAGGGCTTATTTAGTTACAATATTATTACTTTAAATGTCCTACTAGTAAAGATAGCTTCCTTTATTATCCTACTTGTTTACTCTCTAGGTAATTAGTCCCCTAAATAGCTTTATAGTGTACCCTTATAAGCTCTTTCTGTTAACGGAGTTGTCCGTAAATAATACATTGCTAGTATAGATAAATAATTGCGCTTTACTTCTACCGTCTTTATTATCTTGTCCTTTATTATATATTCCTTTATCTCTCCCTCTACTATTTATTTCTTCCTTATCTTCTCTATAATAGATTGCTCTACTTTTTGTACTATATAGGTACTGGTCTCTAATATAGCATTATAGAAGCTGCTTCTCTTAGTAGGGATATAGGACGGACTAGTAGGTTTATACTAAGAAATAGATATATTAGATAGATTAATTAGTAATTAGTAGGGAGAAGTTCTAATTCTGCTATAAAAGTCTAAAAGACGCCCTTTTAAAATCTATTTTATTTTAGTTAGCTATCTTCTTAATATAGGCTTTTTAGGATAGCTATAGGAGCCTCTAACTATAATTATATAGTATATAGATTCCTAGGAACTATTTTAGCTTACTAAGGGTACTTATCTAGTATTCCTTATTTAGCTCCTTAATTGCTTTTTAAGCCTTCTTCTTATTTATCTTTTATAGCAGAAGACAATATTATTAATAGATAACTTTATTAAGGTTATATTAGATAAATATATTAACTATATCTTTTTATATTATCTCTTAGTTAAATTTTGCGGTAATAGTAATTAGGTCTAGTATATTATACTTATTAATATAGTAGTTTTTATAGGTAAGTCTTATTAAGCTAAGGATCTACTATCCCTTTATATACTTTTTAATAATTATACCCCCTAAGCGTTTGGCGGTACTATTTTAAGCTTAAGTATATAGTACTAAAGGCTCCCTTAGCGCTTCCTTAAGGTTGTCTAGTTAATATAGAGGTCGAGATAGGGTTTATTAATATTTTATTTTAAGAACCTTTTTAAGACCTAACGCTTAATTTTAAAGGCTTATAGGTCCTAAATAACCTAGACGCAAATACTATAGATATATATTACCTTTTAAATCTAAATAAATGTCTTTTAATAATACTCTGCGCTTCTATAGCGGCGTAGTAGTTAGCTTATATTAAACGCTAATAAACTCCCTAGTTAGACGTATTTTTATTTTATTATTAAGCTTTGTCTTCTTATTTATGTCTAATTTTAGTAACTAAATTAGTAAGATTTTTATTTTATTCTACCTTCCTTAATACCTTTTTAATATAAGTATCTCTAATTATAACTCCTTTAGGTCTTTTATCTTTAAATAAATACTAATAGTTCTAAATAAAGTGTTCTTATATTCTATATACTAGGTACTTAGGTATTAGCTTTTTATAAAATATCTTTTTATTTACTAATATCCCAGCCCCCCTTAAGCGGCTTTTATATACTAAGGCCTTTCCTCTTTAAAACCCTTTAGTAATATTAGAGTAATCCTTAATAGCTTACTCTATAAAGTCTGCGTTAAAGGTACTTCCTTTTATAGTAGTATTAGCTTTCTTTAAGGGTGTTCTAAGTCCTTTTTATAACTCCTTTACTACTCTATAGTATTTAGAAGATCTTAACTTCTAAGGGTTATTTAATTTAGTAGTATACTTTATATAGTAGGTATTGTTAAAAGGTTAAATAACTTCTACTAGATCTTAAAGCCAGATTTTATTAAATATTTAAAGAATCTTATACTTCTCTTTTAGTAATATTATATGTTCCTATTAATCTAGCTACTAGTTTAATTTTAATAAGTATTTAAACCCCTTAAGGGCTTCTATATACTAGTATTATACCTTCTTCCTAATAAATAATAAGGTAGGTTTTATATTCTCCTTTAGCTAAGATAGCCTTTCTTTAACTATTAAGGAAGGGTTAAGCAGTAGCTTCTTCTAGATTAATACTATAGATATAATCTAAGTGTAGATCTATTAAAGATAATCTTCCTATCTTAGGAAATACTTTATATCCTAGTTGTAGTATTATCTGCTGTTCTCGTACGCTTTCTGTTGATTCGTTAAGAGCTGTATATATAAGGTTGCCGTCCTTGTTGAAATCTGTAACTTTTGGATAGGCTGGTTCTTAAAGTAGACCTTGTTAAGGTGCTGCATTGTCTGGGTCAACGTGGGCCCAAATTCGCTGATCCGCAAGGGCTCGTAGTTGCCATAGCCATTGCTCCCAGTCTTCTGGCTTATTGAGGATGATCGTCGTTGACGAACTTGACGGTGTAGTCATTTGACTGATAGGTAAAGGAGGGATTGAGATGGTATTTTGTCGTCAGGATCGTCCGTCGGCAGGATCGTCCTTGTCGTCAAGATCGTCCTTTGACGATGAGGTAGAATCTCGTGGAAACTCGTGGAATCTCGTCGAAGACTCGTGGAATCTCGTCCTGTGACGATTAAGGTAGGATTTCCGTCAGAGTCTGCGTCTTGACGATGAGGTGTCAGAGTCTGACGATGAGGTAGAATTTCTTCAAATGATTGAATAATAGCTGAATAGCTTCTTGAGTCGGCGGACCGGGCTCATAACTGTCACGAAGATCGTGTAGAGCTGCTCATTGATGAAATGGGTTGATTGATTGATGATCTTGACTTAATCGTTAATTTATGTCTGATGTCTTGGGGCCCTAGGGCTGCGAGCTATGAAGAGATTTTACAGTGCACGTGACCCGTGCACGTGACCCACGCCTTTTGAGAATATAGATTATCTGACAGAACAAGTGGTTGCATATGTAGAGGCGAAACGTGGGCTTGGTAGAGAGCCCGTTGGGAACCTTTTTAGTCGGGCCTGTCTTGGAGCCAGAAGTGGTACTAAAGAGCCCTCCACTCTGCCACCTTAGGGTCTGCTCAGGATTGCTTAGTTATCGCTGAGGTTAAGGCGACGGCAGCTCAGGTTTTACGCTAAATGTCACTACCTAAGCGCAACATTTTTAACGCTTTGATACGATTTCAAAGCCAAGTATACAAAATAATTCGATTTTTAGAGCAAGGAAATGTTCTGTTTGATAGCTTGGGGCTATCCCTTGATATGGCAGGGTCCTTTGCCAAGTTCGCTTATATTGACGACTGGATTTAATTGGATATTTATATTAACCTAGCTTTTCCGATTGGTTGATTCTTATCGATAAGCTGAGGACCTAAATTGCCGTGTCAAGGGATAAGGAAGGTATATTAGGAAGGTGGTGGGCGGAATGGAGGCTTGCAAAACGTTAATTAACAAGCTACATAGCTTTGAAGATTACAGCAGCTTTACGATCGCCTCGTGCCCGTTCCTCGCAGCCCACGATAGCGGCGTCCGACCAAACTTAGAGTCCTTTGAGTCCGCATCCACCTTACCGGTATTGAGTAGCAGCTTCACGATTGCCTTGTGCCCGTTCCCCGCAGCATACGACACCGGTGTCCGACCAGAACCCTTCGAGTCCGCGTCCACCTTGCCGGTATCGAGCAGCAGCTTTACGACCGCCTTGTGCCCGCTCCGCGCAGCCCACCACAGCGGCGTCCGACCGTAAGAACCCTTCGAGTCCGCATCCACCTTATCGGTATCAAGTAGCAGCTTCACGGTCGCCTCGTGGCCCTTCTCCACAGCCCACCACAGAGGCGTCCGACCGTAAGAGTCCTTCGAGTCCGTGTCCACCTTATTGGCATCGAGCAGCAGCTTCACGATTGCCTTGTGCCCTTTCTCCGCAGCCCGCGACAGTAGCGTCCGACCGATAGAGTCCTTACAGTCCGCGTCCACCTTACCGGTATCGAGCAGCAGCTTCACGATCGCCTTGTGCCCCTTCTCCACACCCCACCACAGAGGCGTCTGACCGTACGAGTCCTTCAAGTCGGCTCCGATGTTGCTGTCTTCGTGCCTACCCATTAAAAGCCTCTCTGTTAAGTAAAGCAGTCTATACCTAGCTGTAAGGTACAGTCCACTTATTCGATTTGGGAACCTTCTACTATATCCTTTATATTTAAATTTTGGCATTGATACAGCTTGGATAATATAGTTAACCAAGGCTTCGTCGCAAAGGAAAGTTAGCGCTAAACGAGACGTAGTATTTTCTACCGGTTGTATATGCTCGCTCTAGTAATCTGCTGAGTACTCGAAGAATGCATTTTCGGCTAGCCTCTGTTTGAAAGCTTTATCGTTGGTATAACTGCCGCTCCGAAACGTGTTGAAGGATAAGTACGTTATATAGGCTACCGCTATCTTTTCCTGAGTGCTAGGGTTCCATTTAAAGCGTACTTACTTAAAGTACTCCTGTGTCGTGTAATGCACGAGACGGACGACGTTGCTTTCCTCGTCTACTGTATAACAAGCCTAGCGCAGACGGAGATAATATCTTCCACATCATAAATATTGCCGTTATTTAGAGTTTTATCGCCGGGCTCGATAGCTAGCGCTTGGCAAAGTTCTTTTGTTGAAAGTAGTCTCTGTACATGCGTTATCTAGGATAGAGCGTGCCTAGCAAGCGAACGGTCTTTAGCTAGTTATCCATCTATTCGTTCGATCGCCTCGCTGTAGGCCTTATTGAGCGCTGCTGACCCTTTCGAGAGCTTTTCCACCGTGGATAGTACTTTCTACTTATTCCTTTTATTAAGAAGCGAGTCGACGTATAGACGCGCAAGGAGGAACCTAGCGGTTTTGTGAGTAAGAATGCCTTGTATGTATAAATGAGTAGAGAGCACCTATATGCCATTAACAGCTTCAACAATCTTGTTCTGTACGGCATGCTTAAGCTCCTCGTCGCGTTGGATGCAGTTCGACAGACGTGGTATCTGACCTACAATAAAGCGTCTCACGTCCTCTTCGCTGGCACGCACCTCTAGTATAGGGTTCGATTGGAATTTCTGTGTTATGTCGGGGATAAAGCGGGAGGTAAATAGAAGTCGTACGTCTATTCTGGCCTGCAGCTCGCGCAGTTTGTCGATGAGTCGGCCGCGTGCACCATCTCTATCCGCGCATTCGTCCAACGCGTCTACTACAATATATACTGTAGCGTGATTAGAGCAGACAGACTACAGAGCCGCGAATATGTCGTCGAGAGATAGTTTGCTTCTTCGCTTTGGGTGGTGGTCGTACATGTACGCCACCAGAGCTGCGATGTCCAGCCTGCTCTGCACTAGCTGCTTTAAGAGAGCAGCAAGCAGACTCGATGCGCTCTGATCGGCTTGCGCTTTATAATTGCAGAACAAGTAGGCGACTCTAATGTCATCGCGCCCTGTCGTTCTACAGAGATAGTCAATAGCGATCGCCGCCATCATCATCTTGCCAGCTCCAGGTATACCGGGGCAGAACAGCGTCCTGTCGGACCCCTGCAGCTATTTCTTAAACTCGGGAGAATCTAGAAACCATTGTCCGGTGCCTTCCTGTCTTTGAGTGATAATATCGTGTTGCAGGGCTAGGAAGTCTGTCGGCGATAGCCAAGTCATAATGGTATGGTGCTGCTGGAGCTTCTGGGTATCCAGTTGCAGATTGTGCGTGTCTCGAATCGCAACGACGTGCGTTTGAAGGGAGGATAGGGTGTCTCGCGCGAATGAGGTGTCTTTCTTGATCGCTAGAGATAGTTTACTTAAGGGAGTGAGGACATAGATCTTCGTCTAAAATATTGATGTGCTCACAAGTGATCCATCTCGAGCGCGATGCTTACGAGACTCTTCAACCGCTCTATCCTCGTCAGGATGCTTGCGACTTCTTCCTTACTGAACTTCCACAACAGCCGCCTCTTGACCTCCTGTACGCCGTCTTGAATCTCCGCCCTTGACCGCAGCTGTTCGAGAGCTTGCTTGTATTGGTCGAGAGGTCCATTTTCGAGACTTAGAGCCCGAATCGCTGTGTACCAAGGGCCGCCTGTCTTTCCCTGGTTAAGGTGATACAGAAGATTGATCAGGAGGCTTTGTAGGTTTGAAGCCTCAGTCATGCACCGCTGACATTCTTTCGGAGCGTCTTTGACGTCGTTGAGATACTTGATCACCTCGGTGGTGAGCTGAAGGAGAGCTATGATGCTGGAAGCTTCGCTCAGGCCATCCATTTCGCGAAAAGATCAGATAATTACGGGTAGGAATTAGAATACCGCGCTTCAACGAGCGACGCTGTTTGAGCACTGCGTGGCTGCATCGTTGCGGTGTGTTTAAGGCTGAAGACCTGAAGGCGCCGCATACACCCCGCCGCGTACGCCTTCAATTGACCAGTCGAAGCACGTGCCAGTAAACTGTAGGTAAACTGTGAAGGCCAACATATAACTCTGAGAGATGAAAAATGAGGTAACTGAGTAATGTGAACCGGGAATTCCGATTCTATGCCTTCTGTATTTCAAACTCCCCTATTCAACGTTGTTATCATGTGATTCGACTGGCGGCTGCCGTGCAAAGTTCATTGAATACCTCGCCGATGCCACTTTGCCCGCAACATGGCACCAAACCTTGCAGCATCGCAGCATGCGATGATCTATGATATGATAGTTTCGAAAACGCTCTCTGCCGCACAGATGGCTGACGCCGCTGACTATAGCAAGCGCTCGATTAAACGCATTCGCTCAAATATACGCTGTTTCGGCACCACTAAAGCACCTCCCAACGGCGTTGGACGACGTCGAAGTATTACGTCTTTGATGTTGCAAGCCTTACAACAACACTTACTCGAGAAGCCTAGACTGTGCGCGCGCTCAAAGGGTGAAACCGATTTCGTTAGGCACTGTAGCCTTTGTCTTCGGCTAGCCTTTGTCTTCGGCCAGCCCTTGTCTTCGGCCAGCCCTCCTCTTTGGCCAGCCTTTCTCTTTGGCCATCCTTTCTATTGGAGCCGCCTCCCTAGTCTCGCAGTACGGTAGCTTTAATATGTTAGTAGCAAAGTTAAAGGAGTGCTTGAGGCCGGTTTGCTGTAAAGCTAGCTAGCTGTATAAACAATTGAATTTCTATGCGAAGCCGACCATGGGAGTAACGCCTCTCGGTTGTGTATATATTCGTCCGCAGTACTTCCTTGAGATCTTCTACGTATATACACGGCTTTTCCTGACCTTCGTCCTTAGCACGTAATATTAGCTACTATCTGTTTGTCTGAGACTATGGAAGCTGAATACCCTATGCATGACGCGGTTTATCTGGCCGTTAATCTTCTCGCTAGTAGCTCTCTCGTACACAAGGCAATAGAGTTTCCAGTATATACCTAAAGAACTCTTGTGTTTCGTGCCACGCCTTCTTCCGCCTTTGCCCCTTGTCTGCCGTACCAGCCAATCAAAAAAGCTGTATAAATCGCCAGCGCGTAAGGTCATGTATATCGTCTAAGGGTCCTTTCTAATGTATTGGCAGTGTCTATACACGGTCAAAATTCCTAATAATGGATAGAGTATAAGAGGCGAATCAGCTTACAGGAACCATTGCTCTTTAATCCGATCCAGTAGGCGGGTTATACCAAAGCTATAGTCCTCCTTTGTATCTTCCGTCTTATTAAAGTCTTCTGTAAGTTGAAGATAGTACTCTGGTGGATGGTCGTTATCTGCGAGGAGCCAGGCCGAATTAGCTATATCTGTCGGATTTGTTAAGTCCGTCTCGTAGCCTACCTCATCGTCGGACCAAACGTCGTTACGCGTTGAGCCCTAAGAAGAGGAGTCTTCTGGTGGTTGGGTGTCTATATTAATTTAAATCGTTGATGTCGAAGAGAATAGGGAGTTAGAAAAATTAGCAGAATGACTACAATGAAGGAAGAGGGGAGATGAGGAGAAATGAGGGTGATGAAGTGACCGAGGGTAGAAAGGCAGAGGAGATGAGAGCCTTTTGAAGAGGCGAGGGACGGAGGGAGAAGCCATGCGGAAGACGCTGGGCGCCATTTTTGGACCCCTCGGATGTGGACGGAGGTTAAAAAGTAAGATTCAAGAATTGCAAAATCGCGAAACTGAAAAAACGAACCCCCGGCGCCTCAAGTGAGGCTGCGCAATGCGGCACGGTGTGTTGCAGGGACCCCTGGCCGAGTGTAGTGACTAGGCAGCCATTAGACAGGGCCTGCGATTGGCAGGTAGGCTAGCAGATTTACCGCTAGAATCTGCGTCACAAACCGCCAAAAATGGAGGTCGACCTGCCATTAGGTTGTTTAAGGTAGTAAATAAGTTAACTAAATAGGGCTACTTTATAGCATACACAGAAGAAATCTTAGCAGAAGATATCGCTAGAATCTATATTAAGGAAGTATTTATAAGACGTAGTGTTAGCGACTCAGTCAATCAAGGCACGAGCACGGCAAGAGGGACGCGTAAGCCTGTACGATTGGTAGTCTATAAACGAGGATCTAAAGCTAGAGAAAGGAAAGGAGAAGAAGAGCAGCGCCGGTCGAAGTAGGGTTCTTTTATGCG
>Ga0307515_10013335_pt1 | contig 15375 bp, 13 predicted proteins | sample 17_EM_MG_FD_194513 | JGI IMG/M metagenome (GOLD analysis project Ga0307515, IMG submission 194513) | Populus trichocarpa ectomycorrhiza microbial communities from riparian zone in the Pacific Northwest, United States - 17_EM | ecosystem: Host-associated > Plants > Roots > Unclassified | place... | reverse complement strand
CTTTCAGGCCTTTGGGAGTCATCTGCATTTGGTTTGCCACCCGGCCAGCCGGTAATGGTATGCTGTATCTGGTTAAAAATATCGATGTTGATGTTATAAACCGGGCCTTGCTCTACCGCAAGCTGTGCCATACCATGGTTGTTATAATCTTCTTCGGTAAGTTTTAGTACCGGTTTACCAATGGTATCGGCCAGCCAGATCACGGCTTTCTTTTTCAGCGTATTATCATCCCATGAGCAGTCTTTTACCAGCCATGGGGTATCAAAACGGGTTAGTTCCGATGCGGCCGCTTCATCCAGCACAAATTCAACATGCTCTGATAATTGTAAGTAGGTAGCAGGTACTTCTCCTGATATTTCGCCCTCTACAGCTTTTTTAACAATCGGGGCTTTTTTGGCGCTCCATGCCATCAGGATAATTTCGCGGGCTTTAAAAATGGTGCCAATACCCATGGTGATAGCTTTGGTTGGCACATTGGCCTTGCCACCAAAATCGCGGGCAGCATCGCTGCGGGTCAAATCATCTAAAGTAACTAAACGGGTACCCGAGTTTGGCGCCGAGCCCGGCTCGTTAAAACCGATGTGGCCGGTACGGCCGATACCCAGTATCTGTAGATCCAGGCCGCCCAATTCCTCGATCTGTTTTTCATAATCCAAACAGAAGGCTACTACGTCTTCTTTATCCAAAGTGCCATCGGGGATGTGAACATTAGCCGGTTCGATATCTACATGGCTGAAAAGGTTCTCATACATGAAAGTAACATAGCTTTGAGCGGCATCGGGCTTCATGGGATAGTACTCGTCCAGGTTAAAGGTGATGACATCTTTAAATGATAAACCTTCTTCCTTATGTAAGCGAACCAGTTCGGCATAAACACGGATGGGGGTAACACCGGTTGCCAGGCCAAGCACGGCCTGCTCGCCTTTTGCCTGTTTATCGCGGATAAGTTTGGCTATCCTGCCTGCAACGGCAATAGATGCCTCCTGCTGGTTGCTATAAACGCTTACCGGCAGCTTCTCGTACCGGGTCTCTTCCAATAAATTTAATCGGGCCATAATTTTCTAAAAAACCTTTGTGATATATATGTTGAATAAAAAAACGTATTAAAAAAAATCCCCGCCGAAACGAGGATTTATCAAACCAATTAACAAAAACTGTTTTAACCTCACCGACATAAGGCTAAAAAGAATTCTATCTAATAACAAGTTGTGCATTACTGGTACAAACATAATAAAACTTATTTTCAATAAAAAGAACTTTTTAAATTATTTTAATAAGTTATTTTAATGTTTCCGTCAGGTTAATCTAAAACAAGAAAAGAGCTCCTGATGGGCAGGAGCTCAGATTCTAACCAATTATAAAACATAAATATGAGAAGAGAAGAGATGCAGGGGATGGGATCGAACCATCCGTTTGCTGCCAGCCAGCGCCTGCGTTGTAGTTAAAAATGCACCCATTTATAAACTAACCGCTGCAAATATATAATTAATTCTATAATGTCTATGTGCTTACTGGAATTAAATTATTGAGACTTAATTATTTAATTTGGGTAACTTGTTGCTAGCGACATATAAAAATATTTTTCAATTTAAGATATTAGAATTTTTAACTCGTTGATAATTAGTTTTTTCCTATTTTAGGATAAATAATTTAAGTAACAATATTATCTAAAAGATGTCTTCAAAAGATGTAGTTGAATTTTTCAAGAGTATTACAGAATTATTTGGAGATAAGTATGGAGTTTTCAAGTTTTTTACTGCCATAACTCCAATTGTAGCTTTGGTCTTCTGGGGCAGTAAAAGGTACTTCGACTTAAAAAAAACGAATAGAGTTAAAAATGATTTACACCCGTTTTTAGATGAGGATGATGTTAAAAATGCAACTCAAAATTATATTCCTACCCAATGTCAAGATCGCCCTGCTGAAATAGATGAAGAATTTTCTGATGGAATAGAGGCAGCAAATAGAATGCTGTTAATTAAATTTTTTATTAAGCAAGCGTTTAAAACTGATAAGCAAAGGTTTTATTTGGTTCTTGCAGATGCAGGGATGGGAAAAACGACATTTATGATAAATCTTTTTCTCGCTTATAATAGAAAAATTTGGGGCGAAAAGTATATTATTAAGTTTGTTCCATTGGGCGATGTTGATGCTGATAATCATATATTAGCAATAAAAGACAAGCAGTCTACAATTTTACTCTTGGATGCTTTCGATGAGGATCCCAAAGCAATAGATAATTGCGAAGATAGACTAAACGAGATTATCAAGAATGTGCAAAATTTCAGAAAAGTCATTATTACCTGTAGAACTCAATTCTTTCCAAATGAGGAAAGTGAAAAGTTCACAATGGAATTGCCAAAATATGGCGGGGACGGAGGGGTTCATCGGATAAATAAGAAATATCTTTCTCCATTTACAAATAATGATGTAAATAGATATTTAAGAAAGAAATATAGCAGGTTCGGGAGCAGGCAGAAAGCGAAAAAAATAATAAACTTGGCATCAACATTGACTGTTAGACCTATGTTACTTGACAAGATAGAGGATTTATTAGCTGGTTCCCGAAAGTTTAACGATGAGTCACAAGTTTTTGAAGAATTAGTAAATCTTTGGATTGTTAGAGAATCTGAAAAACAAGCTGCCCGAACTAATGAAAACTTCCACGAGCAAATGTTAAACTTTTTGTTATATGCTGCGAACACCGTATACGAAAATTTTAAAAAAGGCGAAGGCCTTTTTTTAACCGTTTTACAAATTAGTGAACTAGCTGAAAAATATTCAATACAACTTCCAATGATTGATTTAACTTCTCGTTCGTTATTAAATAGAAATCCTAAAGGTTTAATTAAATTCTCTCATAAAACAATCCTCGAATACTTTTTGGCTAAGTATGACTCTTCACAACCAATTGATACAATTGACTTTACTTCTTTTGATCTAGGATTAACAATGAAGGTTCAAATATTACTTGGCGAAGTTTTGAAAAGAAACTTTCTAGTCAGTAATATATCAGAAATTAATAGTGATGACAAAGTATTTAGACATCATTCTCATATAGATTTTCGGAATGTCGGCAGTATAATTTTTGCGGAAAAACCTGATGCTGTCGAATTGTCTTGTCTCCGTAACTTTCCAAGTCTCAAAAATATATACATTGCAAGTTTTTTAATAAATAGGCATTATGGAAAAAGTATTGTTCTGTCGATACGGGAAAATAACAATAACTTTGGATCAATAAATCTTGATTTGGGCTATGATTACCCAACTAACTTAGATATAAGTTGTAAGTACGATTTAGATAACGGGTTCCCAAATTACAAGATCTATAATGTTTATCGTAGATTTCAAAATGATTTGGTTATTGAAAATTGATGGGCATTTAGTTATGGCTTATTGATGATTGGAAAATAGGTTTAAATGCTTTTTTTCTTGGATATTAATTAATAGGATTTAAAAAGTTGATCGCTGATCGATCCTGTTGCAAATCAAACGACTCATGCTGCGATGCGCCCAAACTCATTAAATATTAAAACACAGGTGACCTGTTACCAGGCCATCTGTCTATACAAAAAATACTATCGGGTGGTAATCAAGCCAAATCAAACCTATCCAGGTTCATAACCTTAACCACGCCGCCGTCTGTGTAGGCATATACCTCGGCTATTGCCCTCAATTCGAAAGAGCCGAAGATGAGGTCGACACGGGTACCTGTCCATTTAATTTCGCTGGTAGCCCTGTCCGAACCGGTAAATACCAGCTCGGCATCTGATGTATGCCTAACTGGTATGGCAACTGCGCCCCTGCCGCCGTCTCTTAGTTTCACAGCTTCGTCGATAAAAAACTACTCTCTGTCGATGTACGTTATATTAACAACAATTTAAGCTGGAAATTTGTCGTTAAGCACATAATTAAGTTTAAGGTTTAATTAGTCTGTTTTTACGTTAACCAAAACTATTAATTTTCTGATCATATTGCTTTGCGGCCTGTTTGGTGCCGGGAAAACAACCCTCGCCCAAAAAGTTAAAGGAAACCTCGGCCGGATAGAAATCCCAACGGAAGTAATTGATGCCGACGACTACAGGCAACAGCTATTCCCCGATCTTAAATACTCAAAGAACGACAGGTTTGAAAACACCGTTTGCTGTCGGCCAGCGCCTGCGTTGTAGTTAAAAATGCACCCATTTATAAACTAACCGCTGCAAATATATAATTAATCTATTATATCTATCTATTTAGCAGATTAAAAAAATGAAAATATCGCTAAAGTTTATAAAACTTTCTTTTAACAAAACTCTTTCATCTATGTTATTGTTATGTTCGTCGATACAAATCTACTATCTGTCGATTCACACTATGTTAACCACAATTTAAGCTGAAAATTTGTCGTTAAGCACAAGTGTTAAGTCAATAGTACTAAGTAGCAAGTCTAAAGTTATTTTTTTGCTTAGAACTTCAGACTTTAGGTTAAAGACTATCCGTCGATTTATCGTTGGCACAACACCAGGGGTTCAATCAGCTTTGTTTTATATTAACCATAATTACTGTCTTATGATCATATTGCTTTGCGGCCTGTCTGGTGCCGGGAAAACAACCCTCGCCCAAAAAGTTAAAGGAAACCTTGGCCGGATAGAAATTCCGACGGAAGTAATTGATGCCGACGAATACAGGCAACAGCTATTCCCCGATCTTAAATACTCAAAGAACGACAGGTTTGAAAACATCAGGCGGCTGGGTTTTATAGCCAACAAGTTTAGTAACCAGGGTATAGTTACCATTATTAGCGCTATAATGCCCTACGAGGCCATGCGCAGCCAGCTGATTAAGAATTATGATAATGTTAAGGTAGTTTACGTGGATTGTCCTTTAGCCATTTTAAAGGCAAGGGATACCAAGGGACTTTATCAAAAAGCGCAGTTGCCGGCAGGCCACCCCGAGCGCATTGGCAACTTAACCGGTGTAAACGACCCGTTTGAAGCGCCCGCATCGCCCCACCTGCATATTAATACCTATACCCATGATATTACCGAATGCACAGCTATGCTGCTGGCTTTTATACAACACGAGCATCAATTATTAAAACGACAGGTTATTGCCTGTTGAATATTTAAAAATGAATCACAGTTAAATTAATACCCCCATGCAACACCAAACTTTAATTATAGCCGGAATGCACCGCTCCGGCACATCGTTAATAACAAACTGGCTTAACCGGTGCGGACTGCAAATTGGCGAAAACCTGGCAGCCGGTAACAATGGCAACATTGACGGACATTTTGAGGATGTTGAATTTTTAAAGCTGCATGAGGAGATTTTGAATAACAACAGCCTCCATATTTCGGGCCTGGTAGATGCTAAAGAGATAGAGTTATCGCCTTACCAGCTGGGCAAATTGCAAAGCGTTATCAACATAAAACAACAATTGTATGAGCAATGGGGATGGAAAGACCCGCGCACCTGCCTTTTCCTGGATACGTACAGCAAGCTATTGCCCGAAGCCAAATACCTGGTAATTATGCGTGATTACCAGGCCGTTATCAGTTCGCTGATAAACAGGGAGTTTGCGCATATTGATAAAAAATACATGGGCCGCAATTACCTGCAGCGGATAATATGGAAACGTTGGCGACGCAGCCGCCGCGAAGAAAAATTTTACGCCGAACATGCCGAAACTTATTTAAAGGTGTGGATAAACTATAATGAAGAGATATTAAAGACCCTAAAAAAGCTGCCCGCAGATGATTACCTGGTTATTAATTACCAGCTGTTACTGGAGAAGGACACGGAGGTTATTGATTTTTTAAAAAATAAGTGGAAGTTTGATTTAAACTACTTTGATTTTGGCCAGGTTTACAAAAGTAATTTAATGAGCGCCGCCCGTGATATTGAGCGCTTTATACAAACAAAAACATTGCTGGTAAAAGCACAATACCTTCAACTCCGGTTAAGCCATTATGTGAGGTTGGGATAGATGTTAGAGTCTGTCTAAAATAAAAAAACAGACCGTCATTGCGAGTAACCACTAGCCGGGCTGGAAAAAACAGTTATTGACATAGCTGTTGTAGATACGCATAATTGCGTCTCCCGTAGGATATCAGAATTTGCAAGGCCGATTTGCATGCGGGATTTGCATGTGTGATGCATGTGTGATTTGCATGCGGGAGACGCAATTATGCGTCTCTACATTGGAAACTAAAAGAATAGATTTGATAATCAATGTCTTAAAATCGTGTCGTTGAGATATACCAGGCAATCGCGAACTATGAAAATCGGTTATACAAAGTTCGTGATTGTTACGTCGTTCACTAACGCTTAACCTTCAAGTATGCAGTCGCGCCTGTAAATAATTTTGCTTCCCGGTAACAATGGCCTGGCCACAGGCGTCTAACCGGTATAATAAATACTTTAACCATGACAACGCCCCGTATATTTTTCTGCATAAGTTTTTCGGTAATGTTTGTTGCCTTTGCAGGTAGTTTTACAGCCAGGGCACAAACCGCTGTTTTTAAACCAAAAGACCCGGCCCTGTTTAAAACCATTGCACATATGGATAGCATAATGTTTGATGCCTTTAACAACCGTAACCTGGATGTGATGAAGGGCTTATTTACTGCCGATGTGGAGTTTTATAATGATGGCAAAGGCGTTACCGGCTACGATGCAACCATGGCCGGCTTTAAGGGTATTTTTGAAAACAAACAAGCTGCCGACCTGCGCCGCGACCTGCTGCCCGAAAGCCTGGAGGTGTACCCCATGCCGGGTTTCGGTGCTATTGAAATGGGCACTCACCGTTTTACCCATACCGAAAACGGGAAGCCTTTAATTGGTATTATGAAATTTGTACACATTTGGCAGTTAAAAGACGGGCAATGGAAAGTTAGCCGGGTAGTAAGCGTCGGGCATTAATAAAAACTGTTAATTTTTGAAACTTATTGCCGCTACCTCAACCACATGCTAAGTTACCATGGGCGGGGAATTCCCGGCCCATCGTAAGGGTTTTCGAGCGCGTTGATGATGCGCATGAGGCGGTGCCTGGCGCCGCTATGTTTAGCTTCGGTGCGCATGGTTTCCAGATTGCGGGCTACGGCTTCTTTCACGTCATGTTGGGTGGTTGCCCGGTCAATTCTTAAAGTTTGTGGTAAAGTGGCAGTTTCAAAATAAGCGGTCAGTTCCTGTTCTGTCATGCCCCAAAGGTAAAAAAGGAATCGGGTAATCGGTTAGAATTTTCACCTTTCACCCTTTGCCTTTCACCTTTCCCTCTTCACCTTTTGCCCTTTACCTTTCGCCCTTCACCTATTATTTTCTTACATCAATGTTACTTTTCGATAGCCAACAATCCACTCAAATTTTAATACTTTTGGTCAGACGGAAAAGCAGATTTTCGGATTTGCCGATTTTCCTAACTTCCGGACTATATAAATGAAAGACCTGGCATACCTCAATAAGTTTTTTTACAAGTACCGCTGGCGGCTAATCCCGGGAGTATTGTTTGTAATTATATCCAACATTTTTGGTGTGCTGCCGGCCCAGGTTATCCGCGTAGCATTCGACCTGGTTACCGAAAATATTGGCGCCTATCACCTGTTTGCCGGCTTTAACCGGCAGGGTATGATATATGATATTTTTGGCAGCAGCCTGATGTTATTTGGGGTGCTGGTACTGGTGCTGGCCTTGCTGCGGGGCTTGTTCCTGTTTTTTATGCGCCAAACCATTATTCTGATGTCCAGGCATATAGAGTATGATTTGAAGAACGAAATCTACAATCACTACCAACGGCTGTCGCTGGCCTTCTACCGCCGCCACAATACCGGCGACCTGATGAACCGAGTTACCGAGGATGTGAGTAGGGTGCGCATGTACCTTGGGCCGGGCATAATGTATACCATCAACACCGTAGTGTTGTTTGTAATGGTAATTTATGCCATGCTTACCGTAAATGTGCGGTTGGCTGTATGGTCGGTATTGCCGCTGCCGGTACTGGCGGGGATCATTTATTACGTGAATAATGTAATTAACTACAGGAGCGAACAGATCCAGGAGCGGTTGTCGGGCCTGTCGAGTTTTGTGCAGGAAAATTTTTCTGGTATCAGGGTGATAAAATCCTATGTCAGAGAGGCTTTTGTAAGGGATAGGTTTGCTGCCGAGAGTGAAAATTATAAGATGCACTCGATGGCCCTGGCCAAAGTACAGGCCATGTTTTATCCCATTATGCTGTTGCTGGTTGGCCTGAGCAACGTAATTACCATGTACGTTGGTGGGGTAGAAGTAATGAAGGGCAATATTACATCGGGCAATATTGCCGAATTTATTGTGTACCTGAATATGCTCAATTTTCCGGTAATTGCTTTGGGCTGGGTAACCTCGCTGGTGCAGCGGGCGGCTGCGTCGCAAAAGCGGATTAATGAATTTTTGCATCAGCAGCCCGAGATCATATCGTCAAAAGCACCGGCACATGCTATTAAAGGGGCGCTTGAGTTTGATAATGTATCGTTCACTTATCCTGATACCGGCATCCAGGCTTTGAAAAATGTTTCGTTCAAGGTTGAACCGGGGCAAATGGTGGCTATTATAGGCCGCACGGGCTCAGGCAAATCAACCATAGCTAACCTGGTTATGCGCATGTATGATGCTACGGGCGGGCAGGTTTTAGCTGATAACATCCCGCTGCAACAGCTTAACCTGGAGGGGTATCGTTCGCAAGTTGGCTTTGTGCCGCAGGAGGTTTTCCTGTTTAGCGATACTATTGCCAACAATATCGCCTTTAGCGCCGATGTGCTTGATTTGCCGGTGGTAGAACAAGCCGCCCGGGATGCTGCTGTTTACAATAATATTATGGAACTGGAAGATGGTTTTACAACGTTAATTGGCGAGCGCGGCGTAACCTTATCAGGCGGGCAAAAACAGCGTGTATCTATAGCCAGGGCCATTTTTAAGCATCCGCAGATATTGATATTTGATGATTGCCTATCGGCTGTTGATACCCGTACCGAAGAGGAAATATTGAATAACCTTGGCCGTGTTATGCATGGTAAAACCAGCATTATTATAGCGCACCGGATATCTACCATAAAAAATGCCGATAAGATACTGGTGATGGATAATGGCGAAATTGTTGAGCATGGTAACCATGAATACTTAATGCAGCTTAAAGGTACCTACTTTGAGTTGTACGAAAAGCAGCTGTTGGAAGAAGAGCAAGACGCTTAAATTTGGGGCTGGCATATTGAATTTCATTACACTTTTGCATAAAAAGAATTAGCTTTTGTACAAAGAAACCCTCGTTTTGTTCTAAAAATTTCAATAAAATCGAATAAAGTACTTGCACTTTGAAAATTTATTTATATTTATGCCAACCAAAACTAATTACTGGGATATTTATGGGAGATTTTGACAATAGAGAACGTGAAGAGGTATTTTCTAAAAAGGTGAGAGCCGGGAAGAGAACGTATTTTTTTGATGTAAAGGCAACCCGCTCAAACGATTACTATGTTACGATAACAGAGAGCAAAAAGCGTTTGGAAGATGGCGTGTTTATTAAACACAAGATTTTTTTATACAAAGAGGATTTTGAAAAATTTGCCGAGGGTTTAAAAGATACAGTTGATTACATCAGGGCAAACCAGGATGTAGTTGAAAAACGCTACGAATACAGCGAAAACCCGGAAGTTGCCAAAGCATCTGCCGATGAAGATTTCTCGTTCGAGATTTAACAACAAAAGAATCAACGTTAAACTGATATAATTAAACCCTGCCCCAAAGGCAGGGTTTTTATTTTAATAACGTACCATTACATTCCTGCAGACATATCTTTTGCCATAGTTGCAGCAAATACTATAAAACATACTATCGCTAATACGTAAACGCAAATGAAAACTATGGTTACAATTCCCCATAGCTTAAAAAAAGATTTTAGCTTACCCAGGCCGGCTGTTATATGAGCTGTATCCTTAAAGTTTACACCTGCCTTTATTTTTACAGCAAACTGGTAAATATAAAGTGCGAAGAAAAAGTAAAGCAAATCAATCAGCAAGTAAAAAACTGTGACGCCGCTACCAAAACCTGCCATCATTTTGAGGCCGGGGTTGTAGGGCATCGTTTCGGCCATTTTTTCAAAAATAGTGCCTATTGATAGGGCTACCAATGCAAACAGGCCGCAAAAAATAAAGCCCAGGATACCTAAAAAGGTAGCCCATTTGCCTGTCGAGAGTAAATAACTTTGGGCTTCGGCTGTTAAAATGATGTCGGCGGAGCCGGGAGGGGTAACGTAGGTTTCTTCAGTTTCCATTATAAGTGTTTTAAGTTTAAGTATTTATACAGTACTAAAGATATATAAATATTTAACCAATGAATAATCTCAAATATGAAGAAACTACAGCATTGTTCCCTTCATGAAAATGATGGCAACTGTGAAGTAAATGATCAGGCCCGTAACATCAACCAGGGTGGCTACAAATGGCGCGGATGAGGTGGCAGGGTCGGCGCCGCATTTTTTGAGTATTAGCGGAAGCATTGATCCGGCTAATGATCCCCATAAAACTACCCCTACAAGGGCGGTGCCAACGGTAAAGCCTACCAGTATCCAGTGAGGGCCATAAACGGGCGAAAATAAATGCCAGATGTAGATGCGGGCAAAGCCTATAAGGCCTAAGGTTACCCCCAGCATCAGGCCCGACATGATTTCGCGGCGCATTACCAACCACCAATCGGCAACAGTAACTTCGCCCAGCGCCATGGCCTGTATAATAAGCGTTGACGCCTGCGAACCACCGTTGCCCCCGCTCGATATAATGAGGGGAATAAACAGGGCCAATACCACAGCTTTTTCAATCGAGCCCTCAAAATAGCCCATAGCCGTGGCGGTAAGCATTTCGCCAAGGAACAGGATAATAAGCCAGCCTACACGTTTTTTTACCAGCCGGAATAAATTGATATCAAGGTACGGTTCGTCCAGTGCTTCGGTACCACCTATTTTTTGAATATCTTCTGTGTATTCTTCATTAGCTATCCATAAAATATCATCTACCGTTACTATACCCAGCAATATATTTTCCTTATCAACTACCGGCAAAGCTGTGCGGTTATTCATCCTGAAAATATTGATAGCTTCTTCCTGCGGATCGCTGGCGCTCAGGGCTATCAGGCGGCCGTCCATCAGGTCGGATACCTTTGTTTCGGGTTTCACTAACAGTATTTCGCGGATCCGGATATCATCCAGTAAAATTCCATTTTCGTCTATAACATAAATAACGTCAATAGTTTCGGAGTTTTTACCATAGCGGCGGATATGCGAGAGCACCCTTGTAACATCCCAGTTCTTTTTTACGGCGATATAGTCCGGCGTCATCAAACGGCCAACGCTGTCTTCCTCGTATCCTAAAAGAGACAGTGCTTCTTTGCGATTTTCGGGCGATAAGTGCAGGATTAGTTTTTTTACAGCATCCCCGTGTAATTCGGCAAAAAGGGCGGTGCGGTCATCGGGGGGCAGTTCGTTAACCAAATCGGCAACACGCGGGCCCGAAAGCTTTTTGATAATACGCTCCTGCGTTGGGAAATCAAGGATGCGGAATACGTTTACAGCGCGGTTAAGCGTAAGTATTTCTATAAATAAAGGGCCTTGTTCAGGAAGTTCGTCAATCAGTTCTTCAACATCCGATATATTAAGGTTGTTCAAATATTCCTGTAATTGGGTATTGTCTTCCTGTTCCAGTAACAATTCTATTTGCTCAACCATCTCTTCCATATAAATACCCTCGTTTTTACATCGTATTATTTAATGTGACCCTGTTTTTTAACGAGGGCAAAAGTCGTTTATTTTTTCAAATAATCGGGCAAAAAATTCTGTTATCTTTGCGCTTTTTAAAGTGGGTGGTTGATTAGGTGAGTGGTTGATTAGGTTAGTTAAAACTTGTACAACCATTTCTGATTTTTAACTTAATCAACCACTCACTCAATCAACTTAATCAACGAAATAATGGGTTTACAATGTGGGATAGTAGGTTTGCCAAATGTGGGTAAATCAACACTTTTTAATTGCTTATCAAATGCCAAGGCGCAGGCGGCCAATTTTCCGTTTTGCACCATCGAGCCAAACGTGGGCGTAATTACGGTGCCGGATGAGCGTTTAACAAAGCTTACCGAAATAGTACAACCAAAGGCTATTGTACCCAACGTAATCGAAATTGTTGATATTGCCGGCCTGGTAAAAGGCGCCAGCAAAGGCGAGGGATTGGGTAACCAGTTTTTGGCCAACATTCGTGCTACAAACGCTATCATCCACGTATTGCGTTGCTTTGATAACGATAACGTGATCCATGTTGATGGCTCGGTTGACCCGATCCGCGATAAAGAGATCATTGATACCGAACTACAACTAAAGGATTTGGATTCTATCGAGAAAAAGATTCAGAAAGTTGAGAAAATGGCCAAAACCGGTGGCGACAAAGAAGCCAAAAAGACCTTTGATGTTTTAACCGTTTATAAAAATCACCTATTGCAAGGTAAATCGGCACGCACCGCGCCCGTTGCCGAAGAAGATAAAGAATATATTGCCGACATATGGCTGCTTACCGCCAAACCGGTAATGTACGTTTGTAATGTTGACGAAGGATCTGTAAGTACAGGTAATGCTTACGTTGAACAGGTGAAAGCAGCCGTAGCTGAGGAGAAAGCCGAAGTACTGATTATATCGGCACAAATTGAAGCAGAGATAGCCGAGTTGGAATCATACGAAGAGCGCCAGATGTTTTTAAACGATTTGGGTTTAACAGAATCAGGCGTTAACAAACTGATAAAAGCGGCCTACCGTTTGCTAAACCTGGCCACCTATTTTACAGCCGGTGTACAGGAAGTGCGCGCCTGGACAATTACACAGGGCTTTACAGCGCCACAGGCGGCCGGCGTTATCCATACCGATTTTGAAAAAGGCTTTATCCGTGCCGAAGTTATTAAATACGACGACTTTGTAAAATTTAATGGCGTTGAAGCTACAATAAAAGAGAACGGTAAACTGGGTGTAGAGGGGAAAACCTACATTGTGCAGGATGGCGATATTATGCACTTCAGGTTTAATGTTTAGTTGGGGAAAGAGGCAAGAGGTTAGAGTCAAGAATTAAGACAGTTGCGTGTTGCGGAGGTTGAATAGGAGAATGCCTGTATAAAATGCCGTTGTTCGAAGCCTCCTGGCTTCGAATTAATTATGCCTGTAGTCTCCGACTACAGTGTGGCTGCCTGAAAGGATATAGGAGGGCCTGACTTATCGATAAAATCAGGAAGCACAGGTCCTTCGCCCCAAGCCGAAATATAAGAATCTGCCCCAAATACGGGATGCAAAAAGGGGAATACCTGGATAAAGGTGTTCCCCTTTTTATACTCCGGCTTCGAATGTTATAGGTTCGATTGCAGGCAGGTTATCAAATCGTATCTTATTTTCCCGTAATCAGTTTTGCCATCAGGAAGGCCGCCCCGGCGGCAAGCGCGCCAATTACTACCACCTTGAAAGCGCCGCTTAATGCCGGCTGGCCGGTCATTTTGCTTTTAAAGTAGCCAAATATAAACAGACATATCAGCGTGACGCCGCAAGAGTAATATAAAGCCTCCTGGGCATCGTCGATAATAATATAGGGAGATAAGGGAATGATGCCGCCAATGATGTAGGATAGCCCGATGGTAATGGCGCTTTTGGTGGCGCGGTTTGCATTGGGTTCTTCAAGCCCAAGCTCATAACGCATCATGAATTCTACCCATTGCTTTTTGTCTTTAGCCAGTTCGTCTGCAATTTGCTGTTGCAATGGTTCAGACAGGCCGAACCCGGCAAATACTTCCTTTACTTCGGCCTTTTCCTGCTCGGGTAGTTTTTCTACCTCCTCGTATTCCCGTTTTAATTCTGATTGGTAATGATCTACTTCCGTGCGCCCGGCAAGGTATCCGCCTAAGCCCATGGCAATTGATCCGGCAACAATTTCGGCAATACCCGCAGTTACCACAAGGGTTGATGAACTGATGGCCCCGCTTAAACCAGCTGCCAAAGCAAAAGGAACTGTTAATCCGTCGGACATGCCGATAACAATGTCCCTGATAGTTTCCGAGCTGGTTACATGGTGTTCATGGTGCATTTGTGCTGGTTTTTAATAACGAATATACTATTGTTACTTAATAGTAGTAAGGCTGAATTGTAAGTTAGAATTGTTCTTGATTTAGAAGCCTAAAGGCGGTGGTGGCAAACTAAACCGTGTTAGCTTGTCATTTTGCTGTTACTATGGAAATAAAAAAGGACTACTCTTTTTGGAACAGTCCTTTGTTTAAATGTCAAATGATAATTTGTGCTCCCAACCGTACACTTTTCGAACTCTATAATAGATGAATTAAAAGTTCTATCTTCAATTGGAACTTAGAAAATTCAAGTACGATTAGGTTCGAGCCCAGCCTCGGGAGCTTCAATTTCCTCCCCAGACTGGACGTAATTCGAACCACTTGATACAGGAATTGAAATTTCTAAGTGGATTAAAGCTAGGTTAACCGGGGTTCTATTCCCCCCGCACTTAGAGGCTGTTTAAAAACGAATGAAATAAAAGAGTATGTGTTAAAAAGTGGATAAAAAGGCCATCGCCAAATGGCCGAATAAGTACTAATTGTGAATAACCACAAACTCAATTAGTATGACAAATTATCCGAGCAATTTAAGCGATGGCCAATGGCAAGTTATATCAAAATATTTCGATTCACAACGCAGCCGGAAATATGACTGGGCTGCCAATGGCGGATGCTTCCGAAAGATTTTGCTCCCTGGCAACTGGTATATTATTACTTTAACACATGGAAAAGGCAGGAGGTTTTTGAAGTAATTCAGGAAAGCCTGGTTCAAAAGACGAGGGTAAAACAAGGCAAAAAAGAACAGCCGACGGTAGGCATAATTGATGCCCAATCCGTCAAATCAACGCTTGTAAGCAGTGAAAGCAGGGGATTTGATGCAGGAAAAAGAATAAAAGGGATCAAACGCCACATTATAGTGGATACTCTTGGGATGATTCTGGCAGTCGTTATTCAAGGTGCTTCAGTACAGGACAGGGACGGAGCGACGGAGGTGATCTCCAAGCTATGTGAAACATGGAGCGGAGTCATCAAAATATTTGCTGATAATGGTTACCGGGGTGCATTAATTGATAAAGTAAAGAAGATGTTCAAAATAGTTTTTGAGGTAATTAAAAGAAGTGAATTACACATCTTTAAAGTGCTTCCAACACGATGGATTGTAGAGCGAACATTTGCCTGGATAGATACAAATCGAAGAACAGCTAAAAATCATTAGTGTCCATTAAAAGATAAAAATTGTTCTTTGAAATCATTGATTGTCTATTAGTTAAGAGCTTATTTAGCGCG
>Ga0307515_10013334_pt1 | contig 15375 bp, 10 predicted proteins | sample 17_EM_MG_FD_194513 | JGI IMG/M metagenome (GOLD analysis project Ga0307515, IMG submission 194513) | Populus trichocarpa ectomycorrhiza microbial communities from riparian zone in the Pacific Northwest, United States - 17_EM | ecosystem: Host-associated > Plants > Roots > Unclassified | place... | reverse complement strand
AAATTGATAAAATCCGTCGGTAAATCAGAACACGGATGTTGTGACCACAAAACTTCAAGAAATATAACTTGTTGTGCTGATATGAGGAAGATTTTTTTTTGGGGGGGGAGGGGGGGCTGGTTGTTTACAGATGGGGAGAGTTGGGATGAGGAAGAAGAAGGAGAAATAGGGGATGAGAGGGTCGGCAGAGCTGTCATATATTAACTTTTTCTGACGGTTTCACCGACGGAAACTCCGTCGGTTATTACGTCGATGATTTTGACGGAAACATAGACACGTCACCGTACGGATCTGCCATTTCAAATCCCTCAGTGAGTCTGTCGATAATTTAAACGGCGAACCGGTCGCATCACTGTACGGGCACTGTACGGGCTATGGTTTTGAATCCGTCGGTGATTTCGTCGGAAAAAAATAACCCGCCAAAACCTCCATGTCAGCGACCCGCCTTTTTTTTAAATTCGGAAACTTTTCCGTCCGTAATTCAGTCGGTAACTACCGATGGAAAGTTTCCATCGGTAGTTACCGACTGAATTACAGACGGAAAGTGGCCGTCGGTAATTTCGACCTCAAAATACCGACAGAAATATTCCGTCGGTAAATCCGTTGGTATTTAGCGAATTTGTGGTAGTGATATTTGTTTCCTAAGTAAAGCCATATATAGGCTATATAGAAGCCTCGGCTGCTGATCACCTAAAGAAGTGAGAAGAGAGAACGGGAGAGGGACAGCAAAAGAAAGACAAGAAAAGCGCGTCTTTGCTCCATTTTTCTGCAAATAAAATCTGCAGAAACAGGAAAAGAAAGTGCAGGAATCAGTAGAGAGAGTGACGGAGACGCAAAGTAAAGAAAGAGGCAATAAGCAGACGCAAACACAGAACAGAAGAAGAAGGACGAACAAAGACCGAGCAACCATCACTCTTTCAACGCCATTGCAGTTTCTTCGTCTCTAGGTTTGTTTTCTCTTCACCTGTTGCATGCTTTGTTTTTCTTTGTGTGTGCACTGTTAGCGTGGTCTCTTTACTTTGTGTTGTTTTCGTGCCTGTACTGTTCAAGTGAATTAATTCACTTGAACATTAGCTCTCCATTCACAAAAGAGGACTGCGCCCCTTTTGTGTCCAGCCGGGTCACTTGCTTTTTTTTTCTTTCAAAAAAAATAAAAGAGAGAGAAAGAGATTTATGATTTTCTGGCATATTTATTTTAAGGTCTGAAATTTTTTATGTTGTAAAAAAAATATCAATCTCGTGTTTAGAATACCCGGTTTTTGACCAAGAAAATATTAAAAATGTTTTTGTGTGTTGTATACAGCCAATACCCTAACATGTTTTGACTCGTTTTTTTTATACAAAAAATATTGGAAGTTTTTGAAAATGTGTTTTCGCATGGATTTCTTAAACACAAATTTTTTTTTTGTTTTCTTGCATTTCTGGATTTTACAACATGTTTGTAAAACTCCAAAGGGTATTGGCTAATATTCCAAAAAATATAAAAATCTTATTTTGGGGGGAATTCATCTATTATTCAGCGCTAATGTTTGGATAAAGAAATCCTTAAAGGACGAATATCCAAAATATTATTGGGAATAATTTGTTATTATTCACTGTTAATATTTGGATAAAGAAACCCTAAGTGGTAAATATCCAAAATAATTTTCTATAAATAATGAATCCGCACACATCCTTGAAAGAAGCCTTGATTATAATCAAGGACATTTCAATTTTTTTACTCCACGGTTTTCGAGCTATGAGAGTATAAAACACTAAGGAAAAAATAGGTTTTTTTAAAGCGCCCTAGATTTCTAAATTTTTGTCCCTCCTCCTTGTGATTTACGAGTCGCAAACTCTTGAAATACTAAGGGAAAAATGAGCTTTCGAAGCACATGGAATCTCATTGGATTTCTATCTTAATAAATTTAGTTTGAATCAAACCTAGGAAAACTGATGGAATTTATAAAATACTAACACCATAGTAATTATAAAGCAAACCAAACACCAAGCAGCTTACCTTAGGTAGGGCGTACTAGGGGTGCTAATACCTTCCCTTTACGCAACCAGTCCTTTACCTTAGAATCTCTGAAAGACCAGTTAGGGTTCCTAGTGACCAAAATACTAGGTGGCGACTCCTTTACACAAAACAAATAACCCGAAATCAATCGTGGGTCGCCGTGACGCCGCGCTCCGATGCGAGGGTGCGACACATGTCATGATAAGTTCTTATTCAAGAAATGGTGCTTCAAATAAAAAAATATCTTCATGAAAAAAGATTGAAATACATAAACATTAAAAATAAGTTTTCACTAACAATATGTTTAAAATCCTCTAAATTGAATTAAATTGAATTAAGATGTTTTAATTAAATATTTTTTGAAATCTTAAGTTTTCATTATATTATTATTAAATATAAAGGTTGGGCCAGACCAAGCCTAGTTGGGTTGACTTGCGGCCCAACATGTTTATATATATATGGGTCCAACCCGGCTAGGTTGGGCCGACTAACGGCCCAACATCTTTTATTTTATTTTTCTTTTTACATTGGACTGGGATGGACCCGGCCCAACCATCTAGGCAGGGTCTGCCAGTCCAGGACCTCATGGTTGCTGGCCCGACCCAACAACCATGTTAATTATCTGGTTATTGCATGAAAAATCATGCAATGACTAGATCAGGGAGGGGGAAAACACAGGAGGAGGAGGAGGAGGTGGCGCAACCTTGCTTAGCCGGAGGCAAACGGTTGCTGGATTCATTCCTAGTGTTAAAGGAAAGACTTGAGTGTGGTTGGTGGTGGGACTGACAGCATAGGCACAGTGAAAGAAGAGGAAGAAGAGGTTGCATGGAGAAGAAAAATGGAAACAGGGGAAATAACTGATTTTTTTTCAAATTTTTGCTTTTGATTTCTCCCTCCATCAGACCATGAAATCCACCCCTATTTTTATGGATGAAAGAGCGATATTTTGTCTTTAATGATGTCAAATCTTGGCGATTGATTCAGCCCCGAAGGATTCAAACTATTGGCTCAAAGTGACCATCATAAACTGTTAAATTTGTCACTTGAAGGCTGGTTGGGTTGGCTATTTTGGGGCAGCACCATGACTGTTGTGGTGTCAATTGACCAGAAAGAACTATACTAGGGTGTAGTCAGATGTCAAGTCATTGTTTGTGTGCAAGTTTTGTCAAATTTGATGGAGAGATGAAGCATTAAATGCCTTGGAAAAGAAGACCACTCGAGCAGTTTTTTCTTGTTTAAATGAAGAAGAAGATGAACAGTCACTAGAAGACATGTTATTTAATCCTTTTTTTTTTACTGTTCAAAACGACGTTGTTTTGTACTTTTTAGGATTTTAATTTAGGGTTTTGGTCAAAGTTTAATTTGGTCCTCCATCATTTAATTTCTTTCAATTGCACCACTAATTGACCATAAACTTTTAATTTTATGCAATTTTGCCCCTTACTGAACTTCAATGTCAACCCTAACTCCAACGCCTTTTTCAAATTAGACCTTGGTCCTGGATTTATACAATTTGACCCTCAATTGACCATTAAACTTTTAATTTTCTTCAATTTCACCTCTAATTTCAATCAATTGAGTCCTCATAGTTCGACGCCTTTTGCAACATGGTCCTTGGCTGCAAATTTCTTCAATTTAGCCCTTAATTAACCTCATAACTTTGATTTTCTTGTGATTTTACCCTTGATTTGAACCAATTGACTTTGTAAAAATTAAATTTGGTCTCTTAAAATTTTAATCATCTCAATTAAGCCTAAATTAGGCCCCTCAAACTTATGTTTTCACTAATTAAGCCTCTAATAAAATTAATTTGACCCATTTAAAATATAATTATGTCCTTGGACCTAATTAAATCCTTCTATTGGATCCAAATTAATTTTTAAATATAATTAAACTTTAATTTGGCCTATGATTAAGTCAAATTAGCCTATTAAAAATCTAATTACGTTCGTGGACTTAATTTTTATGCAGATTCGTTCAATAATCATGTAACTTGACCTTGAATTTGCATTGTATCTCTAGTTTTGGGTAAAATGAAGTACAATTAGGCTCCCGATTCCATCTAAAATTATAGCTTGATTTTTTCTACATTTGAAATCTTCCCAGCTTGCTTTTGCCAAAATACCAGTCTTCTTTCTATTATTATTTTATTTTTATTTTAGAAAGAAAAAATGGTCAATTTGGGTAATGACCTAAAAATGAGTTATAACATACAACATCACCAAAATGCTCTTCTCTTCTTATCCTATCATAGGTCATATAGTTTGTCCATAATTTTATAGCTTGTGTAGTCTTGAGCAAAAAAAAAATATTAGAAAAATGTATTTGGATTTTAGTTTTTGGATTATTCATGGTAATGGTATTAGAGGTAGAAAGAGAGGGTGGTGTATGTTATGGTTGAAGGAGGTGAGTTATTTGTTGTTAGAAATATCTAGAGTATTGAGAGATATTTGAATGAATAAGATAAAAGTGATTATGATAATAATATAGAAAAAAAATGCATTAAATTTAGTGATAAAATCTTTCTTTCAAATATGTGAATTCAACTTATTTATCAATTGAATTCAAATTAAATATTATATCTGAACTCAATTTTGGTAGAAAATTGATTCCAAACAACTTGTATAGAAAAATTTAATAAAACATTAATAGTACAAACTATTTACCCAACACACTAGTTTCTCGATAGTTTTTTAATGATTAAAACCTATGTTTCATGTCGATAACATGTTAGTCCTAACTTTATTATGAAATAAATTGACCTTCATGCATCTTGGTAACCTTTCTAGTTAAATAAAGTAAACTAGATTATGTGCCTACACTATATATTTGTTTTCTTGATTAAGAATTTAAAATTTTGGCAAACTATTCACTAGCTAAAATTCAATCATGCAACCTTGTCTTGGATGCCTCGGTATGTCTCGAATGTCCTTTCTAACCTAAATGTGTACGGGGTTCATTCATTTAACTTTTTTTTTTAAATCCTTTTAAAATAAATAATTAAAATTATATTTAAAAAATCATTCAATTATTCCATGTATTTTAAATGAGATTCAAGTTTTTTTATGGTGATTTTTGCAAGTACTTTATGAATAATCATATATAAACCTAATATGTAAAACAATTTTAAAAAACTTATATGTGAATATTCAATTAGAATAAAAAATATATATTATTTTTATATTGTTTTCATAAATTAGTTATTATTTTATCCATTCATATATCACATAAAAATTATCATGACATGTTTTTTTTGGGTTGAAACTTGCCTTTCAAATCATGAAAATTTTATTTAAAAAACATGCTTATGATAAAAAGACATGTTTTCATCAAAATAAAAAAGTAAACTAAATGAAGGAAGTTTTACCTCAATAAATATATGTTTTCTCTTAAATTTTAATTATTAGAATTCTTGTGAATTCTTTTTTGTTTTTTTTTCAATTTCAACTTTCAACAGTTAATTAATTCAAAATTAGTCTTTATAATTGATTTTGATTTACTTTTTATGGGTTATCCTGGTCTTGTGACTTAGATCGTGAATATGACAAGTTAACTCAAGTTAATTTTTATGTCTCTTTTGTAATTGATGTTTTTTTTTTGTTTTACCCTTTAATATTGAATTGATTTGAAATTGAGTTTTATACTTTGTTTTGATTTGTTTTATATGAGACTATCATTATCTCATGAGTACTCCAGCCATAAATTTAACAAGTTAACTAAAATTGATTCAGGTCGATCCAATATGTTAGAATCTCAATATTTTAAAAAAATATTATCTTTATTTCTATTTGAGTTAAACTATATTTTTACTAGTTGTCTAGATTGTCTTTGAATCCATTAAGTAGACTAGATCGCATGAGTCAACCGCAAGATGATTTAATTTTTCTTTCTACTAAAAAAAATCAGCAAAACTTAAATTTTTTTTTTACATTAAAAAATTTAATCCTACCAGTAGCGTGCCACGTTAATCAAGTAAGATCTGCAATTTTAAGATTCTCAATGGCAAAACGACACCAAATTCCGACGTGGAACTCGTCATCTGATTTGTCCGAACTATTTGTTTCTATGGTGGCACGCATAATAAGCAACGGATTTTGTGTGTTTGGTTGCTCAAAAACTATGCTTACTGACATTGCAGAAGTGGGAGTTTATTGAATAGTTAGTCCAGACTTGGGTAGTACTAGCTATACCCCCTTGTGAAAATCGCTCAAGTAAAACTGAGGTGAACTTGAAATGGGTGAGTCTTGCATTCCTACTGTCGATCTCTCACCTTGCTTCCGAGAAGATGACGAGGATGGCATGAAGAAAGCCAAAGAAATTATTGGTCAAGCTTGTTCCGAGTATGGATTCTTCCAAGTGGTGAATCATGGTGTTCCGCTTGGTTTGATGACGCGAGCCATCGAGCTTTCCAAAACATTTTTCGAGACGTTGCCGAATGAGGAGAAGCTCAAATGTGTTCCTAATTCTGGTGCTCCCCTTCCGGCTGGTTATAACAGGCAACCAGAACAATCGCCAGACAAGAACGAGTATTTATTGATGTTTCCACCAGGCTCTAACTTGAATGTTTACCCACAAAACCCTCCTCATTTTAGGTCACGCTAGCTCACATAATTGTTGCTTTATTGTTGCCCTATTATACTTTTTGCATTAATATTCCCTTTTCACTAATTGATTTTTCCAGGGAGGTATTGGAACAGATATTCGCATACTTTACAAGGCTAGGTGTGCTTATAGAGAGCATATTAAGCCAGTGTTTAGGTCTCCCTTCCAACTTCCTCAAGGAATTCAATCACGACAGGAGCTGGGATTTATTGGCAGCCTTGCATTATTTCCCTGCAACCGAAACTGAAAACAGCGGAAACTCTGAGCACGAAGACGGGAATTGCATCACTTTTGTTTTCCAGGATGAAGCTGGAGGCTTAGAAGTTCGCAGAAATGGGAAATGGATTCCAGTCATTCCTACGAGGGGCTCATTAGTAGTCAACGTTGGCGATGTTATTCAGGTAAAATATATCTTTATTTTTCATTTACTATATTAACTTTTAAAAGAAGAGTTAAATTACTAAATTACTAGATCTGAAATAATAATAATAATCAATATCGTTGTCAATTAGTTTCATTAACATTATTCTATAATGAAAAGACAAAAGAGTAGTTGCAATGACCATTTTTTTAATTTGCATGTTCCTTCGCTATTTTCGTCTGCATGTAAATATAATATGCTCATAATTAAGAACTACAATATTATTGTTTGCTGACTCAATTTGGGCACTGGACACTCATGTCAAATTAAGGTATTGAGCAACAATAATTTCAAGAGCGCAACGCACAGGGTGGTGAGACCGAAATCCAAAAGTCGATATTCATACGCCTTCTTTTATAACTTGCACGGAGACAAGTGGGTTGAGCCCCTGCAGCAGTTTACGAAAGACATCGGAGAGGCACCCAAGTATAGAGGTTTCCGGTACAAAGAGTACCAGGAGCTGAGAATGAGAAACAAGACCCATCCACCGTCAACGCCTGAAGACGTGATTCGCATAACCCATTATGCACTCAATACCTCTTAATTAGCCTACAATATTCTCTTTAAATTGGTGTATGAATTTCCTAAACAAGAATCCTTCAACAGCTCCTCCTTTCCTGTTTCTATTACTATTACAGTACTTCTGTCAATCCTTTTGGTTGCTTGATAAGCTGGGCATGTGTGGTTCTGAATATTATCATCTCTCTTTCACTTGTATATTTTTTTCTTTTTTTGTCATACTTGACGGGTTAGCATGAAAAATCAACGTCTCAGATTTTAACTCAAGCTAGGTTTTAAGTTAAATAAAAAAAATAATATTTACTCAATTATACTTAATTAGAGGCTAAACCTAAATATCAAGGGAGTTTGTTTTTTTTAAGAATGAAACAATGCAATTTTAATAATAATAATTAGCTCGAAGTTCATCCATGAATTAATCTAATAATATAATATTTACCTAGGATTGTTTTTGAATTAAGGGGTATTTGAGAGTGTGAATGCAGTTATTTTTTAAATACCTTTTTATTTAAAAATGTATCAAAATAATAATTTTTTTATTTTTTATAAATTATTTTTGGTATTAGTATATTAAAATAATTTTAAAAAACTAAAAAATATTAATTTCCAGAAATATTTTTAAAATTTAAAAACAAACAGATGGTTTCAAAGACAGGGATGACAACTGCCCTATACATATAGATAAGCTACATTTACATTTTGTTTTTATTTTCCCTCGATGAACAACAGAGTTTAGAAAACAGTGCCAACGATATTGTACTTAACGATACTGTCCGTGACTGACCACTACATATATTATACTAGAAATGAATATAACTAGCTAGTTGCGTATGTCATTGAATAAAAAAAGACTTTGGAGAAAAAGACAAATCTGCTTGTACTAATTGCTAAATCGTTTTTGTAAGAAAACTTGTTAGTGACCCTGATTTACTTTAATACGGTATTAGAATGAGGTGTTGTAGTTATCCACCCACCATTAATACAAAAGGAGATGATTACACTATTCTTCAACATATTCAAAGCTCCATACTTTATAGCATACATATAAAACCCGTAGTCCAACAGGTTAATCTGAGATCAAGGCAATTCAGAGTCTTCATACGGTCACATAAATTAATTATTCTAATTTAAATAAATAAAATAATATAGAACAAGTAAGAGGTCGATCCCACGAAAAAGATTTAGTCTGGTTTTTGTGCTAAATGATTCAAAAATGGGTTTTTGTGCTTTAAGATTATCTAAACTATGCTAAGGTAAACCAAATAAAATAATCAAACTAAATTAAATAAACCGAAATTATTAAGAGAAAAACCTTGGTCTCAAGTAAACATCCACCGAAGAAAATCAAAACTGATCATTGAGACGATACATCAATTTATATTATGAATATTAATATTTCCTTAATATTAGTCACTTAACCGATTCACAGTATAACTAACCCTAATCATTAAACAACCACAACGTCTGCGCTAGTAATTTAATTTAATGGCAGCCTTAAAAATTAGATAGGTTGATAAATTTAGACAACATAAGTGTTTGTAGTCTATATTTGATTTAATTGAATGTTTCCCCTAAAATTAACAACATAGATCCGCTATAATTATTAAATTTAGTCGTTTCACAAGTTAAATATCACAACTCCGGTTTTGATAGCAAACTTAGCAATAAATTGGTTAGAATAAGAATTTAAAGTCTGCTCTAACAATCAAACTAAACAATCATAAGAAATAAGCATAGAAAAACATTCATACTTATCATATAAACTGAAAAGAAAAGATAAAATAAATCTCATAATTTTTGAACTGAAGGCTTCTATAACCTTTCAACCAAGAAAAATAACTTAGTCTTGCATGACTATCGAAAAACTAAAGAAGAAAAAAGATGAAAACATAATTTCGGGTGTAGAAAAAGGTGAGAGTTACTTTTTCTTTCTAGCCGCCACCTAATTCACCTCTCTCTCTTTTCTTTTATCAGATAAAAAAAACCTAATACCCACCTTCCTGCTAGTTCTTTTTTATCACGAAAGAAAAAAAAAGGAGTCATTTTCAAAGTAGACAATTTATATTTAAGTAGTATAATAACTACTTTCTTATAAAAAAGAAAAAATAGTCTTGCAAGAAATCTTCAAACTTTGACTTTGGACTTAGTGAAGTTAATTTACTTGTGTAAAGACATTTTTCATATGAATAAATAACTGTCTTGTCAGTTTGGATGCTTGGGAAGTAAGTTGGATTTGTTTCTTCACAAAACCTGTCTGTTGGTAGAACTTATAGGTTGTCTTTGAAAAATCATATATCTCTCATATGAGCTTCTTATCTACTAAAATTTGGTAGGTTGGTAAGTTTTTGAGTCAAGAATCCAACAAAATTGAGTTTGCAAAAAATGAACTTCTCTAGCTCAATATATTCAAGCCAAAATGGTCGAATATCAAAACTAGCAGAATGCGAGACTTATCTTTGAAGACTGCGATTTCTATGCTTTTTTTTCCTTGCCATATATTGATAGAAAGGTATGGATATTAGCTTTCTAATTCCACTAGAATCAATTGATTTTGACCTCTACAGCTCAAGTTTTGTGTAAAGCATCGATCAAAAGTCAAATTTGCCAATATTCAACATAAGCTAGAATATGGTTTGAATTTTATCTCCAAATTACTTCTTTTTTAGTCTTACAATATCAAAAAGTACCTTCAAAACATAAAAAAAAATATCAAGACATTTTATATATAAAATATGAACAAAATACTAGGTAAATGCAGGTAAAACTATCGAATAATATGGTTGCATAAGTTGACCAGGTTTCAAATGGTCAAAACCCGGACTTGCAATTAGCCCAGTGAAACCCAGGTAACCTGCCAGGTCAACCCGAAACCCGGATGAGACCCGACCTTTTTTTTTATATTTTTTTAATAAACCAAAAAATATAAAATTAATTTGTGAATACTTGGCCTCATATATTTTGTTTTATAGCCCACATGCCCATGGAATATTTATTAACTCTTCCATTTGAGATATCTATATTTATAGTTTATATCCACATGAAATGTTTCTTAACTTTTCTATATGGGATAACCATATATATAACATTCATTCACATGGTTTATTTTCTATTTTTTTCTTTATAGGATAGCTATATATATACACTACATACAAATGAAATGTTTTTTAACTTTTCCATATGGGATAACTATAGTCTATATCTCCATGAAATATTTTTTAACTTTTTCATATGGGATATTAAAACCTCATGTTTTTTTTTTAATTTCTCCTGGGTTAATCCAGGTTAACCTGTATGACCCAGGACCCGACCTCTTGGTGGGGTTAACCCCTGGGCCGAGTTTAATAAATATGCTTTGAATATCTAGTCAGTAGTTCAACACCATTTTTAGATATTGTCATCATGGCTAAGTGAATAAAGTAAGCACTATGGTTGGGAAGGATTGTGAACATTTCAAATAATGGCTAGAAAAAGGAGGATTTGCGTGAAAAGAAGAAAGATGATTAAACGGATCAAGTATAAGCCAATAAGTTTCAACATATGGGTCGTTGAAATGGTAAATAAAGACTCACCAACAAAAAAGTAATGATAATGATAATCAACCATTTACTCTAACACCAATTTGGGTTCACCACCACAATTCCATACATATCTACTAAAGACATTCCCCTGAATCTCACCTTCTTTCAACAATGAACCAACATTCTATAATCCATCAACACCAAACAACTAGCATGGACTTGGTCATGAACCATAATAGTTTCATGTCACTCTGCAAGTGATTAATAGTTAACCTTCCTATAACATATTGTTAAGACAACCTAGATCCGTGTTGCGTGATGAATGGCATCATATTTACATTAAAGGCTCAAATACGTGGTCAATAAAAGGTTTTCAGGTTTTCAAACTTAATTTTTTATTAATTAAGTTTTTAATAAAATTAATTTGACCCATTAAAAGTTTAATTAAATTCTTGTATTTTTTATGCAATTTCATCCAATATTTATTTAAGTTCACTTTAAATTTGCATTGCCTTTCACATTTTAGATCCTTGGTTGAAATTAAATTTTAAAAAATATCATAGATGCTATTATAGAATGTATTTATATAGAAAATATTGTATATAGGAAATATTGTAGACATACTCTTGTGTGGTAACCTCCACCATTACTATTGTATATTGCCCTACATATATATATAGAAATGGTTGGCTAACCATTAGGTTAAGCCTCCTAATTATTCTCAACTTGGTATCAGAGCCTTCTGCCATCAAAACTCCTTTCTCCCTCCCTCCCTTTGCAGCCGACCCTCTCTCTCTTTTTTCCTCCATGGATTCTACAGTTGCCGCCAACTTTCCTCTCTCCATCGGTGGTGCAGCACAGCCGGCCAGCCATCCCCAAGCTGCTGCCGGTGGTATCTTTTCTCCCCAACAACAGCCTCCACTTGCAAAGCATGTTTCTGATTCTTCTTCACAAGTCTCTGCCGTTCCTTTGCCTCTCATGGGAACACACACTTCATCTATCGTTCCTTTATCAAACACCCACCAAGTTGTTTCATTAAAACTTACGAACACAAATTATCTCTATTGACGAATGCAGATGAAGCCATATCTCCTTGGTCAAGGTGTTTTTCACTTCGTTGATGGCTTCGTGCCGTGTCCTCCATCTCATATTTTTGACAGTTCTGCTGGTTCTTCATCTACCACCAGCCTTTCTTTTCTTCGTTGGAAGCAACATAATCAACTTATTTTGAGTGCATTACTCTCCTCTCTCTCCGTGGATGTGTTGCATCTCGTGGTAGATTGTTCTACCTCGCATTGTGTTTGGCGCACTCTTGAGAAAACGCTTGCCACTCCATCTAATTCTCGCATCATGCAACTCCATGGCTCCTTTCAAGACCTTCGTCAAGGTGACTCATCGGTTAGTATATATATGCAGCAAGCAAAATCATTATTTGACGAATTAGCTGCTGCTGGTCGCCCAATGTCTCTTAAAGACTTTAATCTATATGTGTTTCGTGGCCTTCGTGGCGAGTTCAAAGACTTGGTAACGAGTCTCATAACCAAGGCCGAGCCACTGTCACATGTTGATCTTCACAACCACCTTCTTACCCATGAATTTCTGCACAAAAAGTCCTTCCATTCCATAGCTGTCGCTCCCTCTCTACTGTCTTCTTCTTCTCTGCCGCAGCAGCCACCACTGCTGCCAACACCACAGTTTTCTGCCCACCATGCTATGTCTCATCACAGCCCCAACTTCAGCCGCAACAGGGGTCGCTCTAGAGGTAATTGGCGTCCCAATAGCAACCGTTACACTCCCCAGAACAGGGGCCAATCTGCTGCAGATTGGCGGCCAAACCACTAGCAGCAGACCAGGCGCAAGTCCGGCGCTGGGCAGTGGTCTGGACAACAGCATGTACCCTGCCAATTGTGCTCTAGTTTCGGTCACACAGTTCCCCATTGTTCCCAGCTTCGCAGTAGCACTAAGCAACCCTCTGTTCACATTGCTGTTGGGAATGTTTCTACTGCGACTTGGTTCCCCGACATCGGCGCAAATCAACACGTCACACCTGATCTTGGATCTCTGACCGATTCTGTACCCTATATTGGTAATGATTATTTGCATATTGGTGACGATAAGGGCCTTGACATATCCCATATTGGACATACTACATTACATTCCCCAAAACGCATGTTTACATTATCTAATGTTCTCCATGTGCCTCATATTACCAAACCGTTATTATCTATTCAAAAATTCTGCCGTGATAATCATGTTTATTTTGAATTTCACGCTTCTCTGTTTTATATGAAGGATCTCATCACCAAGGAAGTTCTCCTTTTCGGTCAGAGTCATGATGGTCTTTATGTCCTCTCTGAGTCTTCTGCCACGTCAGTTCCTCAAGCTTTTTGGTCTCCTTGCATCTCCGCGACTGCCGACCTGTGGCATCGTCCTTTAGGTCATCCAACCCCTCGCATTTTAAATTTGTTAGTTTCCGGAAATAAAATCGTATGTACTTCTAGACGTTCTTTTACCCAATGTCAAGATTGTCCTTTAGGCAAGTCGTCCCGTTTGTCATTGCGACCTACGGGTCACAAAACTTCTGCCCCATTTGATTTAATTTTTAGTGATGTTTGGGGTCCTGCTCCTATGCTTTCTTCTGATGGCTTCCGCTATTTTGTGATTTTTGTCGATGCGCATACCAAACATATATGGTATTATCCGCTTGTTGCGAAATCTGATATCTTTTCCACTTTTCAACGTTTTCAAACACTTGTTGAGCATCAGTTTTCACTTAAAATTAAATATGTTCAAACTGATTGGGGTGGTGAATATCGTAAATTAAATAAAATTTTTCAGACCATTGGTATTCATCATCGGTTAATTTGTCCTCATACTCATGAACAAAATACACTGTTGAATGTCGTCATCAACATATTGTCGAAACTGGCCTAACCCTTTTAGGCCAGTGTAGTGCCCCATTGCGATTTTGGAACTATGCTTTTGAATCATCGGTATACCTTATTAATCGCATGCCTACTCTTATTCTCCAAAATACATCTCCGTTTGAGTGTCTGTTTCATCGCACTCCTGATTATAACTTCCTTCGTACTTTTAGGTGTCTTTGTTTCCCTTTTTTGCGTCCATATCATGCTTATAAATTAGATTTCCGGTCTTCTCCTTTTGTGTTTTTAGGCTATAACTCATCCCATCTTGGTTATCGTTGTCTTGATTTAGAAACTCATCGTATTTATGTCTCCCGTCATGTTCGTTTCATGAAAATGTCTTTTCTTTTGCGAAGTCTGAACAGGTAACATCCTCATCGGTACCTCCCACCCCACCTACCTATCTTCCATCCTTGAACCCTCCTCCATCCTTTCAGCCTACCACTTACCAAACCGGCCCCAACCACAACCCGATTATGCCCTCTGCCGCACCCCACCATACTACCCCTTTGCCTATAGATTTTGCCACCCCTTCACCACCATCCCATACTGCCATACTGTCACCATATGCTTGTCTTTCCAATGATCATTGTGCAGGAACAGGTTCTCCATCACCGAATGCGCATGTTCTCAGGTCTGCTGCAACAGAGTAGCCCGGTTTTGCAGCAGATCATCCCAGTTCTGCAGCAGCCTCACCAGCGTCTGCAGTGCCGACCAGTCCCTCCACTGCTTCTCCAGCTGGTCTACAGCTCTATGTAGACCTCTCCTCATATCCTCTTCAGCACCTTCAAGGTACAAGTCACACTTCTCCATGCCCAGCTGCTCGTCAACATCCCATGGTTTTTCGTCCAAGGCTGCCCAAGATAGCGCTCGTCAACATCCGCAACCTCTGCTGTCTCCTTTAGCCGGGTAGTTTCTCCTTCCTCTCATGAGCCACTTGTTTTTAATGATGCTAACAAATATGAGGCGTGGCACAGTATTATACGTGAGGAAATTCAGGCCTTACGTGCAAACAGAACTTGGACCTTAGTGCCGTTTCACCCCTCCATGAATGTTGTTGGTAGTCGGTGGGTATACAAGATTAAACGCAGATCTGATGGAAGCATCGAGAGGTATAAGGCGCGTCTGGTTGCTAGAGGTTTCACTCAGCAAGAAGGTATTGATTACTCTGAAACCTTTAGTCCTGTCATCAAACAGGCGACCGTCAGATTAGTCTTCTCCATTGCAGTTTCGTGTGGTTGGAAAATTGATCAGCTTGACATCTATAATGCCTTGCTCAATGGTGTTCTTGACGAGGAGGTCTACATGAAACAACCTCCAGGTTTTGTTGATTTTGCTCTCCCCTCTCATGTGTGCCGATAGCATAAATCTCTATATGGTTTAAAACAGGCT